>ODAI012688269.1_pt1 | contig 15277 bp, 11 predicted proteins | sample 1539321 | NCBI WGS metagenome assembly ODAI01 (sample SAMN02144231, study PRJEB22623) | gut metagenome | biome: sheep rumen | host: Ovis aries | place: New Zealand
CAGATTACTCAGATTGTAGATATGATTAATTCTATTTCTTCACAGACTAACCTACTTTCACTTAATGCTTCTATTGAAGCAGCAAGAGCTGGTGAGGCTGGCAAGGGATTTGCAGTTGTTGCCACAGAGATTGGTGCCCTTGCAAATGATTCTGCTGATGCAACAAATCAGATTGTTGATATTATTAAAGAGATGTCTGATAGAGTTAAGGATTTGTCAGAGAAATCTACGGCCAATACAGAGCTTATTAATAATAGTGCAGAATCAATTAACAACGCTGCTGATACATTCTTACAGATTACTACAGAATTAAATACAGCAAGCTCTACACTTAATGATATGGCTGAGCAGATGAGAAGAGTAAACGATGTTGCTACCAACATGGCATCGGTATCAGAACAGCAGTCTGCAGCCACACAGGAAATTGCATCTAATGTGGAGAAGGTAACTGAATCAGCCAAGGAAGTTGCAGTATCTTCTGAAAAGGTTGCTAACGCTGCATCAAATGTTTCTACAGCTGTTGATACAATCAATAACAACCTGGTTCGCTTCACGATTGATGCTACTAACAAAATAAAAGATGGTATGGATTCTGAGTAAATGTAAGGCGGAAGGGGCAAACCTTTCCGCCTTTTCGTTATAATTAACAGAATTTCTGTTCTTAATTGTATGAGCACTTCTGTAATGCTAAAATTATTATAAGTTTTATAGGGGAGCGGAGAATAATATTATGTCAAGAAGTGTTAGAAATATGTCTGATGATGAGCGAAAAGCCTTTAGAAGGCGAAAAAGGCTCATTCGAAAAATACAGGTTTACGGTGAAATAGCAATCATTTCTTTAGCAATTATCATTTCTGCCGGTTTAATAATCACACATGTACATGGTGGCAAGGATTCCTTATCAGTTGCCGCTGAAAAAACTAAAGAGAACAAGTCTAAAGAAAAAGAATCCACTGGACTTAAGGTGGCTTCTAAGGGCGATTCTGAAGAAAAGGTTGAGAAAAAGACTGTAGATGAAGAAAAAACTCCAAAGGCGCCAAGCTATAGTGCAAAGGAAAGTGATGCAACAGTTGCTATTGAAGGAGATGTTGTTAGTTCAAACGCAGTCCTTATCAATAATAAGACAAAAGAAATAGTGGCTACCAGAAATGCTCACGATAGAATAGTTCCAGCATCAATGACAAAGGTTATGACTGTACTTACAGCAGCTAATCATCTTACAGAAGACCAGCTTAATGAAGTGGTAACAATGTCTCACGAGGCTATAGATTATTCGTACGCTGGTGGCGGTTCTACATCTGGATTTGTAGAGGATGAGCAGGTTACAGTTAGAGATTTATTCTATGGAACTATACTTCCATCTGGCGGTGATGCTGCAGCACAGCTTGCCATGTATGTTGCAGGAGATATTGATAGCTTCGTTAAGATGATGAATGAACAGGCTGCTGATATGGGACTTACGGATTCACATTTTACAAATCCAGTAGGCTTTCACAGCGATGACCATTACAGTTCTGCTTATGATATATCAATTATCATGATGGCCGCATTAGATAACGATTTGTGCAAGGAAGTTTTAAGCACCAAGGTTTACAATTCTACAGCTACAAATGTAAATCCTGAAGGAATTACTATATCAAACTGGTTCTTAAGAAGAATCGAGGATAAGGATATTGGCGGAGAAATAGAAGGCGCTAAAACAGGATTTGTTAATGAATCTGGTAACTGTGCAGTAAGCTCTATGGTTTCTGAGTCGGGAACAGAATATATTTGCTGCACCGCCAAATCCACATCAGGATGGCGATGCATCTATGATCATGTATCTATATACAAGACTTATGCGAAATAAAAAATATCTAGTTACATTGTGAAGTGTAACTAGATATTTTTTTAATATACGATATTTAATAACTTACGAATATCATCGATATAGGCTACAGGATTGAACTTTGATAGTACATCCATGTCGCGGAAGCCGTATGTGCAAAGCACGTAATCTAATCCGGCGTTTTCGCCTACAGCAGCATCAACTTCTGAATCACCTACATAAAGAACCTTTGATTTGTCTGTTACTCCAAGTGCTGATAAGGCCATATTGATAGGAGCTGGATCAGGCTTTCTTGGATGCTTACCATCATCACCAATAACGATGTTGATATTTGGCTTGAAGAAATCTTCAAGTAATGATTCGCTGGCAGTTTGCCCCTTGTTGGTTACGATTGCCATTTTTACACCTATTTCGGCAAGCTCCTTAGTGGTTTCCATAATTCCATCATAAGGCTTTGTCTTGATTAGGTTATGAGTGTTGTAGTATTCAACAAATTCTTTGAAGAATTCATCGAAGTGTTCGTAGTCTTCACCCATTGGAAGGGCACGTACAACAAGCATTCTAAGGCCGTTTCCAACAAATTGTCTAACGTCATCTATAGAATGGGTTTTAAACCCGTATTTGTGTAACATATAGTTAATAGAATCTGTTAAATCTTCAAGAGTGTAAAGCAAGGTCCCGTCTAAATCAAAAAGTATTGTATCGTATTTCATAATTCACATCCTTTAAATTTTTTACTATTAAGTTATAAAGCCTTGAAAGCAATTTGTAAAGGAAAATATTGAATAAATAAACCTGCTTTGATATCATTTTATATAGATTTTGCGTTAGGAGGGTAAAATGATGTACAAAATTAGAGAGGCTAAAACCCCTGATGCTAAGGAAATACACGACATTTACGGATATTATGTTGATAATACCTACGTAACATTTACAGAGGTTAATCCATCTGTTGAGGAATATGCAGAAAGTATCGTAAATACGAAGAAGGATTATCCTTACATTGTTGCTGTTGATGAAAATGACAAGGTAGTAGGTATGGCGTATGGTGGTAGACTTCGTCATCACGATGCATACAAATATGCTGTAGAAACCACTATTTATCTTGCACCAGATGTTCCTAAGAAATCTGGCATCGGAAAGCTTTTATATAATGAGCTTGAGGCACAGCTTAAGGCTATGGGCTATAAATTCATGTATGGTGTAATTACTGATGATAATGATGCCAGCATTGCTTTTCACGAAGCATTAGGCTTTGAAAAAGTTGGGCATTTCACAGATATAGGATATAAATTTGGAAAATGGAAGGGGATAGTATGGTATAGAAAGCAGATTGGTTCTCTTGCTGATATGCCTAAATAAGGATTATGAAAAAAGCGTTTAGATATTTTTTGATTTCTATTATTTCAATCGTTTTTACGTTGCTGGCAGTTGGAATCATTTATATAGTTGCTGATACACATGGCAGAATAAAAATACAGGATAAGGAAAGCTATTCTACAGAAGAAGTAGAGGCTCTCATGAATGAGGCAAAGGCTGAGGGACGTAAGAACGTTTTGGATTCTATAAAGGAATCTTTAGAAAACGGAAATACAGTAAATTCAATTCTTAAATCATTATATCCTGAATATATTGTTGTTGCGGCTAATTCAAAATACAATTTTGTTGCAATCAATAATGATTTAACTAAGAATAAATTTGATATTGATAATCTATCAGAGGATGATAAAGGAAGATATGTTTATTCTGATGATGGAAAAACCACATCACGCTTTGGTATAGATGTTAGTTCACACCAAGGTGATATAGATTGGAATGCTGTTAAGGCTGAAGGCGTGGAATTTGCTTTCATTAGGGCTGTTTACAGAGGCTACGGAACAGGTAAGCTTGTTGTAGATGAAAAATGCATCCAAAATATAGAAGGTGCACAGGCTGCCGGTATTGATGTAGGTGTGTACGTATTTTCACAGGCAATCAACCAGGCGGAGGTTTTAGAGGAAGCCTCTACAGTTATTGGCATGCTGGATGGATATACATTACAGCTTCCAATAGTATTTGATGTTGAAAAGGTAGCAGACAGCTCTGCCAGAACAAGCGGACTTTCTGTTCAGGACAGAACAGACCTTACCAAAACATTCTTAGAGGCTGTTAAAAATGCAGGCTATCAGCCAATGTTTTATCACAATACAGAAATGGGAGCTATGCTTTTAGATTTGACACAGCTTACAGAATATCCAAAGTGGTTCGCAGGCTATAGCAAAGAATTCTATTGGCCATACGAATATGATATTTGGCAATACTCTGAAACCGGTCGTGTGGAAGGAATTAATGGTAACGTAGATTTAGATATTTGGTTCCAATAAAAATACCCCCATTACGGTAACAATCAAAATAATTCTACGCTCAGCATAGAAAGCTTTGCTTAAGAATTATTTTGATTGTTACCTATGGGGGTTATCTCAATAATGTCGCAGCTAGTTTGTCATTATCGGAAGGATTCATGAAGCAGAAACGAATGTAGTTTTCACCCAAATATGGGAATGTAGAACAATCGCGAATCATGAGTCCTTTTTTTATGCATCGATCAAATAGTTCACCGCTTGTTAAGCCATCCTCTAATATTTTAAGAAGCATGAAATTTCCTTCAGGCTTATAAGGCTTGAACCTAGAGCTTTCTTCAAATAGCTTATACATGCGGTCCCGCTCTGATGTAATAAGTCCTCTTGTTTTGTTAATGTATTCCTGGTCTGTAAACATAAGAGTTCCTGCGACAACTGCAATGGAATTGATTGTCCATGGGTCCTTACGCTTGTTGATTTCTGAAATCAAATCAGCGTTTGAACAGATGGCGTAACCAAGGCGAAGACCAGGAGCAGCAAAGAACTTTGAGGTACCACGAAGAATGGCTATGTTGCCATAGGTTCTTGTAAGACCTACAGCGGAAATCTTTGATACATCCTCTGCAAATTCAACATAAGTTTCATCAACCATAACAAATATATGGCAGGCCATACAGGCATCTAAAATCTTACGCATATCAGCTGAACTTATAGCAGTACCGGTAGGATTGTTAGGATTGCAGATGATTACCATATCGATATCTTCTGTAAGCTTGCTGATAAAGTCTTTTGTATCAAGTAAAAAATCGTTTTCCTCTTTAAGAGGATAGTAGATTGTTTTGCCTCCAACTAATGATATCTCTCTTTCATATTCTGAATAGGTTGGTCCAAGGATTAAAGCCTTCTTTGGATTTTCAATTTTAACAAAAAGGGAGATAAGCTCCGTGGAGCCATTTCCTACAATGACACTTTCGGCTTCGCAACCACAGTACTGGGCAATACAGTTACGTAAGGATGCATATTCTCTGTCAGGATAGGTTGTGATGCAATCAATATGCTCCTTAATTCCTTCCTTCAGTTTAGTGGAAATACCAAGGGGATTTACGTTAGCAGAGAAGCTAATTATGTCCTCCTTTTTGATTCCGTATATCTTTTCAATTTTTTCTAAATCGCTTCCATGAAAATGGTCTTTGTGTTTAATCATCGTTATTCACCTCGTCTTTTACATAGTAGCACCTTGATAAATAAATATCCATCTTTTTGTTTCTTATTCGTTTGAAAACACTACATGTTGTGTTATAATTTGATATGAATATCCTAGGATTAGTAGGTACTGTTAATCCTAGAAGAACGAGGACAATGTTTTGAGAAAAAGAATCTATCGAATATCAGAGGATAAATTCGATGACGTTAAACCAAATATAGAATTCGAACATCAGCAGATTGAAGAAACCTGCTTTGTTTCTGATACCTTCAAGGGTGATATATATTTTAAAAGCCTAAACGATGTGAAAATTCGCGGTGTTATCTATTGCGACAACCCTTATGTCCAAATAGAAGACCCGCTTTTTGACAAGACTAACGTACATATTTCTTATAAGGTAGATGATTATAATTTCAAGGTTGGTGAGGTGCTAACTGGTAATTTTATAGTTATTGCTGTTGGAATAGAAAAGTACATTCCCTTCAAAATCACTTATGTTAAAAAGCCACTCACATCATCTGAGGGAGAAATCAAAAGCTTAAATGATTTTGTGGAGCTTGCCCAGAATCATTTCACTGAGGCTGTTTCTATTTTTTATTCAGACAGATTTGCTGAATTCGTTCGCACCTTAGATAAACGCACAAGGCTTTTGTATCGCGGCTTCAAGGCTGCGCCAATTGCTGCCGTTAACGTAGATGAATTCCTTGTAGCTGTTGGCTTGAAAGATAAAATGACCTTCAACCTAAACGAGCGAGAGGACAGTTACTACGAGGTAGATGAAAACATCCGTGGAGAAATAGAAATCGTTCGTTCTACATGGGGGTTTATAGATATAGCTGTCAGCTGCGATGCTGATTTTGTTTCAATTGAAAAGGAACATATAACATCTGATTTCTTTTTAGGCTCCATCTTTAATATGAATTACTACATTCATAAGGATAAGATGCATGCCGGATTAAATATTGCTAAGATTTCCTTTGATTACAGAGATATTCATAAGGAAATAATCATAAAGGCATCTTCATTAAAAGAGGGGGCTAAGCTTGAATCTGAAAATCATGAAAGAGATTTAATGATTCTTAAGGGCTGTCGTTTATACGAAGAGTTCAGACTTAGAAGAATTACTACACCTATCTGGTGCCAGGAGAGTCTTGCCATCATTGAAGCTCTTTCAGATACAAGCAATGGGGAGGATAATTTTCTACTTCTTACAAAAGCTTTCCTATATGTTACTAACAACCAAAAACAGGAAGCTTTATGGATTATCCAGGATTTAAAACGTTCAATTGAAGATAAGAACAGCTGTGAATGGGCATTTTTATTATACATTTGCACCCTCATAGAACGAGAGGAAGAGTACGTCGACAGACTTACAGATAACATCGAATCAATTTTTAGAGAGCATCCTGATGATGTTAGAATCTTTTGGTTTTTGCTGTTTTTAAGAAAGGATTATATTAAAAACTCAACTGCAAAGCTTAGAGACATTGCAAGCTGGGTTAATAGCGGAGTTGATTCGCCACTGCTTTATATCGAAGCATATTACATATTTATTCAGGATCCTTATCTTATTTCCAGTCTTGATGAGCTTACTATTAAGACTCTTAACTGGGCTAGAAAGCGCAACGCTATTTCAAAGGATATTGCCATTCAAATGATTCATATCCTTGAAAACGAGCACAAGTATAATCCAAAGGTATTGCCAATCATTGATAGCTGCTACGAAATCTATCCAGATTTACAGCTATTACTTGCTATTGTTACATACATACTTAAAGCGAACTATATTGAACCTAAATTCCTAAAATGGTTCAAGCTTGCCATTGAAGCAAATCTTCATGTGGCTGGTATTTTTGAAGCCTACATGGAAGCTATGCCTACATATTCCGTGGACAAATTCCCACAGCTTCTGACAATGTTCTTTAAGTACAATAACGATTTGTCCTATGAGAAAAAAGCATTGTTATATGCAAATATCATCCTACATAGGGAGGATGATAAGAAAACCTATGAACACTACGAGGAAGCCATCGAAAAGTTCGCGCTAGAGCAGCTGAAGCTTGGCAGATTAGATGAAAATCTTGCGGTATGTTATCAGCGTTTGATGGAGCTTGGAATATTTGATTCAGAGGTAGCTAGACTTATTTCTGAATTAGCCTTTAAAAAGAAGATTGCTGTTATTAATCCTTCTGTTAGAAGAGTATTTTTATATCAGGATGAATTTAAGGCACCAAGTATTGCCAATGTGTCAGACCACAAGGCTTATTTAAACTACATCGGAAGTAATGGCGTTATCTTTTTAGAGGACCAGGAGGGTTATCTTTTTGTAGATGATGAAGCCTACCTTACAGAGGATATTATTGATGCAACAGGTTATCTGGATAATCTGAAAGGCCTTACACCTCTTAACTTGGCGTACATCCTTATGGATTTTGAAAAGGGCTTTGATTTTAGTCAGCCTAGCAAAGCTACTATAGATTCAGTTAAGCTTTTGCTTGAATCTAAACAGATTTCCTATGACTATTTAAGCAGTCTGTATCCACAGATTATCGAGCTGTTTAAGTTTAACGATGAAGAAGCCTATATCGAAAACTACTTCCTAAATGATGCTGATTTAAAGGCTCTTAAAGTAGAAGTTATTGCCGATGTTATAGAATTATTTATATCACGTAGCAAATACGAAGAAGCATATTACATGCTAAAGAATACCAACGGTACAAAGGTTAAGCCGGAGGTTATTTCTAAGCTATGTAGATATTTAATAAATGAAAAGCCAGATGAATCAGATGATTTTCTAATTCTTCTTTGCGCTGGTCTTGTTAAAAAGGGCATTGTATACGGGGATGTTATTAGATACCTGATAAGATTCTATGTTGGACCAACAGAAACCATGCTTCGTATATACGATAATGGCTTTGAAAACGGTGAGGATATTGTAGAGTTTGGTGAGAGAATCCTTACACAGGTTCTATATCGCGACTTTTTATGCGATGGCATTATGCATGTTTTTGAAACCTATATTTCAAGACGCAATAACAAAATGATAGTGGAGGCTTTCCTTACCTACGAAGCCCACAGCTTCCTTTCGGAAGGTCAGGTTATACCAGAAGAAATTTTTGCATACATCTTCAATAGATTTAAGAAGGGAATGAATGTAAACGAAAGCATGCGAATCGCTCTTCTCAAATATCTATGTGAAAGAAAGGACCTTGAGGAAGAGGAGCTTAACATGCTAGACATGCTTCTAGCAGATGCTATCCTTAAGAATCAATATTTTGGCTTCTTTGTGAAGTGCAATGAAAAGCTAAAGATAAAATATCATTTATATGACAAGCATTTCGTTGAAATCAATACCAAAAAACGTAAATCCGTAGTTATTACATACTCAATCAACGGTAGCACTCCAAAGGAGGACGATATGATTGAAATGTATGATGGCCTGTACGTGAAACAGTTTATTCTTTTCTACGGAGATGAGCTTCGCTACGAGATTTACTGTGATGAGTTATCTGACGACCCACTAAAAAGCGAAACTGTCGTTATGAGTGAAGAGCCAGATGTTAAAAACGGACGCTTTGCTATTATGAACAACATCAGCCGTCATAATATGTATGGCGAAACAGCAGAGCTTGCGGCAGCCCTAAAGCAATATCAGGGACTGGATTCAGTTACAAAAGATTTATTTACTATTATATAAAGGTCAGGAAATGTTATGAATGAAACCAAGGGCGCATATCTTGGAATAGATATTAATTCCAAAAATACAGTGCTAAGCATATACAAATCGAATATGGATGAGCCTACTACTGTAAGCACAGTTCTTGGTGAAGAAAATTATGCAATACCTACCGTGCTTGCTAAAAGAATTGGTATGGGCCAGTGGTTCTTCGGAGATGAAGCAATTCTTAAAGCCAGAGTCAAGGAAGCAGTTCTAATAGAAGATTTATTTAATCTAGCCCTTAAGAATGAGGAAATCTTCGTAGATAGTGAAACTTATTTGGCAAGAGATTTACTTGTTATATTTTTCAATAAGCTATTTTCCATTCCAGGTCCAATGGCGGCTATGGGAGAAATAGAAAAGCTGGTTATCTGCGTGGAAAAGGTTAACTTAGAGGTTATGGAGTTAATGAACTATGTAACTTCAAGGCTTAACATTGAGTCTCAGAAGCTTATGCTAATAGATAGAAACGAATGCTTCTATTACTACGCTTTATCTGGCAAGCCAGAGCTATTTCTTTATTCAGTAGCGTTATTTGATTACAGCGGAAGCAACATGATTTCCGTTGTTATGAATAGAAATCAAAACACCCGACCACAGCTTATAACACTTGATGTGGTTAATCATGGAGATATCACAGAAAACAAGGATGAGATGTTTGATGAAATCATAGCAGACACCTTTGGAAGCAGATTGTTTTCATCTGTATATCTTGTGGGAGATGGCTTTGATGGTGATTGGATGAAGCTTAGTCTTTCCAGACTTTGCAAAGGTCGTAAGGTTTTCCTTGGAAAGAATCTTTATTCTAAGGGTGCATGCTATGCAGGCTTTATTAAGGATGGAAAAAGAGACTGGCCATTTATATTTATTGGCGATAACGATTTAAAGCTTAATCTATCAATCAAGATTTTAGATAACAACGTAATGAAGTTTTTAACTTTAATTGATGCTGGACAAAGCTGGTATGATGCAAAAGGGGAATGTGAGGTCATACTTGATGGAGAGCCTGAAATTGAGTTTTATGTTCAAAGACCAGAATCGAGGGAAGCACATACTGATGTGTTAGAGTTAACTGATTTACCAAAACGAGAAAACAGAACTACAAGACTTCGTATTGAAGCCAGACCTATTTCTGACATTGCAGTGTCAATAGAAATTACAGACTTGGGATTTGGGGAGATTTCTCCAGCTACAGGCAAGAGCTGGACATTTACCATTTCCTTGAAGGGAGAGTAATGAGTACTTTAATTTATTGTTCAAACTCAATAGCTGCTTCTCCTTATTACATAGAGGAAGTTTCTTTGAATGTATACTCCCTGGAGGAGCTTAGCTATTTCATTTTAAATAATATATATTTACTTTCCAGCAAATTTATGAACGCTGAATTGTGTAATTGGATTGGCAGAGAATTAAAGATGCCAAATCTTTCTAAGGAATTGCATGGCCTGGTGCAGAACAATTCACCACTTCATATTTTCGTTGGCCATATTTTAAGCTCAAATGGTTATGCATCTCAAAAGGAAATAAAGGATGCTTTAGCTATAATTTCAACCTTCGAAAACAAATCTGAAGCAGAGCGTAGAAAGCTTAGGGCAGATAGACTGATGGCAGGTGGTAAGCTAATCGATGCAATCTACGAATACGAGACCCTTCTTTCAGAGGATATTGCAAAGACAATGCCTCGTAGTGTTGAAGGAGATGTATATCATAACTTAGGCTGTGCCTTCGCTAAGCTATTCTTTTTTGAAGAGGCCTGCAGATGCTTTGATGAGGGCTACAGAAGAAATCAGAAAAAGCAAACTTTGTATCAGCTATTATATTCAGCTAGATGTGGCAGAGATAAAAATGCTTTTGATGAATATGTTACCAAATATCAGGTATCACGTTCAGATGTGGAAGAGGTTTTACAGATTGTTTCCAGAGCCACAGTCAAGGAAGATATTGTTGGCTTTGACAGTTCTATAAATGATATGCTTTATTCAGGCTCCTCTGAAGAAGCTATGGAAACTATAGGTAATGTTATTCAAAATTGGAAAAAAGAATACATAAGACTATGTAGAATATAATTATAGTGGGGAGAAGTGTATGGGATTTTTTTCAAGTAGAAAAAAGAAAAAAGAAATTAGGGCAGCCAAAATCGACGATGCTTTTAACAGAGTTTATTCTCAAATAGAGGGGATGGGCAGCGTTGAGGACCCTAAGAAATTAGAGCGCTACATATTAGATTCCTGTGAGCAAATCATTGCCAGTACAAAAGCTATGGAAAGACAAAAGATGGAATATCGTATCGTTACCAGATACCTAAACGATATTAAAGCCATCGAAAATCTTCCAAAGGACAAGGCGAAGGATTTAAGGACTACTGCGTCAAAAATCATCGAGCTTGAGGAAAATCTTGTTAATGCAAGAGCTATTCAGCGAAACATTACTGATGAGCAGTTTGAGGTAATAGCTGACGAAGAAGAGGATATGCCAGAAATCATTAATCGTTTTTCTTCTGATGAAATATATCAGGCTAAGCTTAAACGCAATCTTTCTTACTTAGAGGGTGAGAAGAGCAGATGGGAAATTGAACGAGAAGAGCTGCAGATACAGGTAAAGCTATTTAAAAGAATGGCTATTGCAATAATGGTTTCCTTTATGACTCTTTTGATTTTGTTGCTTACTATGAATTCTGCCACAGAGGTAGATGTTTCTATTTGGGTTTTTGTAGTTTTATTTATTTGCGCAGTCAGTGGCTTTATTGTTTTTCTTAGACAGAACAAAATAGCCAAGGATAAAAAGTACGCAATTATTCATTTGAATCAATCTATTAGCATGCTTAATGTTGAGAGAATGAAGTATGTTAATGTTACTAACAGTGTAGAATATTCAAAAGATAAATACATGGTAAATAACGCTGTGGAGCTGCAGTATGTATGGGAGCAGTATCAGGATAAGGTTCGTGACCAAATACGTTATCTTGAAAACAACGAGGATTTGGAATTCTACAATAATAAACTTGAAAATATCTTAGGAAGTATCGGCTTGGCTGATGAAAAGATATGGCTTAATCAAATCAATGCCCTAATAGATAGGCAGGATATGGCAGATTGCAGACATAGACTGGTACAACGTCGTAAGAAGATTAGGGATAGATTAGATGATCATAGAAGAATAGTTCAGGAAGAACGTGATGAAATAGATAGGCTCATGATGAGTCATGAGCACTATCTACCTGAAATTCAGGAAATCATCAAGTCTGTTGATAAGCTTTGTGGAACAAGCTCAAGTGTTCAAATTGATGCTTAGTTTATTTTAAAACGAAATCCATATAAACAGGATTATGGTCTGAATACTTAAATCCAGTATCAAGAACATTTGCATCTAACACATCAATATTAGATGATACGATAAAACCGTCAATTGTAAGAACGAATGAATCCTCAGTGTAAGGCCTGTCTGCATTTCTGCAGGAAGGAACAGGATTAGCTTCATCGATAGGACCTATTAGTGTAAAGCTGTCATCTAAAAGGCCCTCAGGAATAGGCTGAGCCCAGTTTTCAGTACTGGTTGTTCCAAAATATTTAGAAGAATCACCAAGAACATCCTTATTCATATCGCCACCAGCGATAATGTAATTACCCTTGCTGAATTCTTCAAGCATATCCTCATTTAACATAACTACCTGGTTGGTAGCAGTTGATGGGTCTGTTGTATAAGCAGAAAGATGTACATTGTAAAGCACTAACTGCTTGCCATTGCTAAGATTAATATAGTTTTTACAATAGCATCTATCTAAGTCGATTAGCTTCGACATACCTTGCTCGATAGGAAGAGAGCGTCTTACAGAATCCTGAATAGAAGCTGAGGAAACAGTAAGAAGTCCTGCATATGATTTACCGTGAGGCTGTGTAAATGGATAAAGTAAAAACGGGCTATCATAATTAACAGCGAAGGTACTGGAAACTTTGTCGTAACCATTATCTTTAAGATTATCTACAATAAGGTCCTTTTCATTAACGTGGTAGCTTCTTGTAGAATTAAGATCTACCTCCTGGAAAAGCATAATATCTGGTGACAAAGAAAGCACACTATCTGTGGAACCTGCAATGTTATCGTAAACAGCATCCTTGGAGTATGCCCAGGATTCTGTACCACCATCCATAAAGAAGGAATAGTCATCAGAATATGCACCAAAGCCTAAGTTGGCTGATGATATTCGGTAAAGCTCTTGAGTCTTAAATTCGCTTAAGGCTGCTTCACCTTCGATTTCTAGAGCCTGATTATCTTCAATGCGATGATATGAAATTAATACATAGGCCATATAAGCTGCTAAAAGCAATACTATGACTAGGATGATAATAAATATTGATTTGATTATTTTTTTTACCATAGTTATTTCCTTTCAGGTTTTTTAAAGGTATCATTAATATATCATAAAAATATGGAAAAATTTTTTTTTCATAATATATTAAAGAAATTTTCAAGGAGAGAGTATGATTTACAGAATTAAAGAATCCCTAGAACTAAGACTAAATTTATCCTACATAACACTTCAGGGGTTGTATTGGATGATTGTATGCTGCACCATAAGCTTGGGCTCAGCATATCTTTCAAACAGAGGTTATTCAACTGTTGGTATTGGTGCGTTGTTTGCTTTAGCATATTTATTTGCAAGTGTTTTACAGCAGCTTATATCTGTAGAAACTGATAGAAGTACTAGCATTAATGTTGTTGATGTATTAGCTGTACTTGGTGGTTTACTTGTCATCAATCAGTTTTTTGCTATGGGTACAGATTCAAAAAGCTTCGGTACAGGCTTCACATTTATGCTTGGGGCAATGCTTGCAACTATCATTCAGCCATTTCTTAACGCTTTGAATTTCCATATCGAAAGATATGATATAAAGATGAATTATGGAGTGGCAAGAGCCAGTGGTTCCTTCTTTTTCTTCATAATGAGTCTTATTGCAGGAAATCTTATGAAGGCTGTTTCAGAAAAGGCAGCCCCAGCACTTGGACTTATTGTTAGTATTTTATTTGTAGCTAACATTATTTGGATTTATAAGGAACTTAAGTCTACAGGAAAAAATCCAAAGGAGGATTTTGATCCATTTGAAAACAGTACATCTTCAAATGATTTTTTTGATGTTAATTCTATTAAGAATTTTATTGAATCATATAAGATGTTTTTCATCTTTTTAATCGGACTTATGGGATTTTATTTTGGCCATGTGCTTATTAATAATTTCCTTTATCAAATCACTGCAAATGTAGGTGGAGATGAAGCTGACACAGGCGGACTATTAGCTCTTCAGGCTATTGTGGAATTACCAGCTATGATTTTCTTTACATGGTTAAAGGACAGATTTGGCTCAAAGCTTTTACTTTCTGTTTCAGCAGTATTCTATTTCGTCAAGATTTTTGCTACCACTATAGCAACATCTGTTGGAATGCTTTACTTTAGCATGCTCTTCCAGGCCTTAGCTTTTGCTATTTTTATTCCAGCATCAGTTCATTTTGTTGATGAAATCATGTCTAAGAAGGATGCTGTAAAGGGTCAGGCTTTTGTTACTGTAGCAATGACTCTAAGCAACTTGCTTTCAAGCCTACTTGGTGGAGTATTAATCAGATTATTTGGCGTTACAGTTTCTCTGTGGTTTGGAACTGTTATAACAATTTGTGGTGTTGTCGTTTCAATTTACGGACTTGTAAAAATAAAAGAAAAATAATTAAAATAACGATAGATTTTTGTATTGTAAATTGCTAAAATAACTATATAAGAATTGTAAAAAAGGATTAATATGGCTAAGTACAATATTGGTGGGTATATTTTCGACGATGAGAATAAAGCGAAGAAGGCCGCCAAAGAGCTTAAAAGTGTTGAGTACATCCTTGCACAGTTAAAAGACGCTGATGAGGGAGGCGTACTTAAGGTTTATAAAAAGCTCATTAATCAACGGCTTTTCTCCACTGAGATAGGCATGGGGTTTTTATCTCAGCTTAGACAGAATCTAGTGGCAACAGGTGTTTTTTCAGAGGATGAAATTCCTGAAGTTTATTCTTTGGAAGCTGAAGAAAAACAGCCAGTTTCTCAGAGCAAACCAGAAGTTTCAGCTCAAACAAAAAAAACTGAGAAAAAATTAAAAGAAAAGCCTAAAGAAAAAAAGAAAAAAGCCGATAAAAAAGTTGTGAGTAATGTCGCG
>ODAI013334320.1_pt1 | contig 15276 bp, 1 predicted proteins | sample 1539321 | NCBI WGS metagenome assembly ODAI01 (sample SAMN02144231, study PRJEB22623) | gut metagenome | biome: sheep rumen | host: Ovis aries | place: New Zealand
CCCAATCCCCAATCCCCAATCCCCAATCCCCAATCCCCAATCCCCATTCAATTCCCAAAATTCCATATAAATATTAAATTAAATATTTAAATTTAATTATTTCATAATTAATTTAAAAAATTAATAATAATTTTATTTAATTAATTAAACATAATCTCTATCTCCCAAGTCATCATTATTTTTTTTAAAGAATTTATTAAAGTCATCATCATCATCGTCATCTGAATCATTTTTTGTAGGCTGAATTATTCTTTGATTTATTTCTAGCTCTTCATCCTTTTTTTTATTTTCAATTTCCTTTTCCTTTTCCCTTTCTTTTTCAACTGCTCTTTTAACATCTTGGATATCTTTGAAATAATCATCATTAATATCATCTCCTAGATAATCATATAGAAAAATTATTTGATTCATTTTAATATTTAATCTTTTGAGGTCCTCTAATTCTTCATGAAAATGTTTATTTTCATAAATATTTTTATGCCAAATATCGGGTATATCTAAATAATTTATTATATTATTTTGATTTTCTTTTATATTATTTTCCTTATCATTATCTAAATTTAAAAATAATATAATGAATGATCGAATAGAATACTTAAAATCATCTTTTGTTATAAGTTTTTTAGATTTAAAATAATCATCTATTAGTTTCTTTTCTTCTTCTTTTATTTCTGTTTGAAAAGCTTTTAATTCTAATTTAAACATTTCAAAAACGAGATTCCTGAAAAACTCAAACAGATATGAAGTTTTACTTATTAAAAATGTATCTTTATCTTTAAACAAATCTTTGATATAATTAAATTTCACTTTATCTCCTAATTCATTAATAATTTCATAAATTTTATTATTATCATTTATATAAATAGCATTTTTATTTCCTTCTTTTAATAGCTTTTTATTTTTATTTAAAAATATAATTAGTTGAATAAAATCTTCTATTATTTTTTGGAATAAATATGTATTTTTATCATTATCATAAAATTTATATAAAATCATTTTATCTCTTATATCGATATCTTTTAATTCATATTCTTCATTAAATATTGTTATTATATTTTTATTTTCGAATTCTAAATCCTCATTCTGATAAACGAAATTAATTATAGAATTATCAAATAGCTTTTTATTCGTGAGCAAAAGTTCTGTTACTCTATTTTCAATGTCATCCAAGTGAATTTCAATTTGATTATATGTTTCAAAATTTTTTGTAATTGCGTATTTTCTAAATGAACTATTGAAAATGACTTCAACTAAAGAAAATTTGTCAGGTAAATTAAGGATGAAAATTTCATTTGGGTCAGCTGATTGGATATTTATTTTATTTTTGCAATTATTTTCAAAAATATTTTGTTCAATTTTTTTTTCTAACAATTCAGAAATTTCGTTATTTTGTAGTTCTATAAATTTATAATATATAGATTTATAACTTTTCCCAATTTCATTATTATCATCTATGAAAAAATCTGATAGCTTATTATTTTCTGTTAACTCCAAAATTCCATCATTTGATTCATTTTTTAACTTTAAGCTATTATAGAAGTTCATAAATATTTTAATTAAATGTTTGTTATTTAAATAGATATCTTCATCTTTAAGATCCTTAAGCCTTAAAGTATTTGCTTTTTCTCTTTTTATAGAATAAGAATATTTATCATTAAATAAATTTAATACTTCATTAAATATTGGAAGATATTCCAAAGAATATGGGTTTTTATTTTTTTCAAAATTATTACTTTCTAATAGTTTCAATAAAACAGGATATTTCTCTTTTTCAATATTATTTAATAAAGATAATAGATAATCTTCGTTTACATATTCAGAATAATAAAAATAATTATAATAAGGATATTCATTATCATCTAATGCAGTATATCTTTCATTTAAAACATTCTGGAAGAAATACTTATCTTTTGGATCATATTTAGTTAAATTATTAACTTTTTTATATTCTTCTTTAAATGACAGAATTTTATCACTTATTAATAAGTCTAATTCCAATTCAAAATCATTAAGTGCTTTAAATGTTGTTAATATATTATGTTTATTCAGCATAGAAAATAAATCTGAAAATATATAATTCATAAAAATATCTATTGAACTTATTTCTAATTTATTAAGTTCAAATTTAACCATCTCCCAACATTTAGTTATGACTTGAATCCAATTCATATCTTTTGGTAAATAAATGTCTAACTCTTCATAGCTATTGTAAATTTTTGTAAAAAATAGATGAGAATATAAAATAAAGTTTAATACTCTATAAGAAATATTGCTTAATTTTCTCACTATTTTATCATTCTTTTTCAAAAAGTTTTCATTGGTGGAAGTTATTCCTTTTTCTTTTTTAAATTCGGGATATAAATATTTTTCCTTTGCTTCATCTAAACTCATGCAATTATATTTTTCAGAATTTTTTTTTGCATCCAATTCAGCTTGCTCTTTGGTTTTAAATATTCTATAATAATTTTTTCTTTTAATTGGTAATACGACTTTATTATTATTTTTTTTTGCTCCTATTTCCATTCCACAACTTTTACATTTCATATTTAAATCTTTATTTTTTGGAATACCTTCTTTAACTCTATGATAATATCCTCCTTGATTACAAAAACAAACAAAACAACCTTCATTAGGTATTTTACTAAAATGCTTTTCTATTAATGAAAAGATTGAATAAATAGATATATCTCTTATATCGTTTCCAGGATAATAATTACTATCAATTGTTTCCAAATTTAAATATCTACTATAAAAGGGACTATAAATACTATTTTTAGAATTAGAATTTAATTCATTTACAAAATATCTAAATGAATGAAGAATAATACCTAAATTATTATGAGTTATTCCATATTCTAAACTCAATTTTTTAAATTTGAAAGGATCATATAATATTTTAATCGCATTAAAAATCTTCTCTTTATTTTTAAATAAAGGTATGCAAACATTTTTGAAAAAGTTTTTATAATATTTAGATTCAAGAGCATATTTATTCTTTAAATTAGATAAAATTAAATTACTACTTGAATAATAAAAGATATCAATATCAATTTCATTTTTCATGAATTCTTCAATTTTTACATCTTCAAAATCTTTATCTTTGTATTTTTCTAAAACCTCACAAAATTGACCATAAATTTCTTTGATTTTTGGATTAATATAATTATATATAAAAGGGTTTATATTTGGTTCAATTTTTTTAAAGCATTTATATTCATTAAATTTATATTTTTTAATATTTCCTGGAGCTAAAAATATATCAATATTTTTATTATTTTTATAATAAATTATTTTCCATATATAAAATGAAATAATTTTACTTAAGGATTTTGAATTATTAACTTCAGAAATTATATCTATATCTTTCTCTAAATAAGGACTATTTGATTCGAACAAATCAATATATTTGAAACAATAAGATTTTATATATCCAATGCAAAATAGTTTTGCTAAATTTTTATTCGTTTTTTCTTTATCAAAACTTCCTTTCTTATATAAATTTAAAAATATGACACAATCTTTAAATAATTTTAAAGGACCATAATATATTACTTTTTCTTTTACTTTTTTTTCTTCTTTATTTTCAAATTTTACATGAGAAAGGAAAATATTATTAAAATACATCAAGGAATTTTTTTCAAAATAATACAGCAAAGTATCAGATAATGTATAATATATATCTTCATTTTTATTTTTTAAAATTACTTCGATAATCGTAAAAACATCAAAATCTGTTGAAAATAATAAATTATTTAAACTTTCATGAAATGAATCTATAGATGGCTTCACTAAAACAAATAACAAAACTTGCAAAATATCATTTGAATTAACTATAATTTCATTATCTTTTATAATATCCTGGAAAATTTCAGTTCTATATATGACATTATAAACCTTTTTTGTTTCTTTAAAATATATGAATTTTAACAAGTCGTAATATTTAATATCCGTATGTTTTAAAGTCTTTTTTAATAATGTAATTAAACATTTATATTCTTCTTTTAATTTTTCAGATTGAATTTCTACATTAGACCATAAAATCATATTATTCTTTTTTAAGCTATTACATATTGTATTTAATAATTCATAATCCATTTTACTATTCAATGAAATAATATCATATATCTGAATTAATTCCTCAATCAAAACTACTTCTATTGAATAAATAATTAATTCATCATTTAAGCTTTTTATAATTTTCATAGCTATTTTTAACCAGTCGATATAATCAAATAATTCTATTTTTTGTTTCAAATCAATATTAGGAGGTAAAATTGCAAAACAAATTGAAGCTAATATTTTATAATAGCATTCATTAACTTCTGAGGTAATCTCAGGATTTTTTTTCTCGTTTGTTATATATCTAAAGTTTTCTTTTGCCAAAGTTTTTTTGATTATTGCCAAAAGTTCTTCTTTATAGTTAAAAATATTTGCCAAAATATCATATATTTTTAATATTTTAATTATATAATCTTGATTTGCTTCTATCCAAATTATTTTTAAAAGTAATAAGTTAATCTCATTAGATTCTATTTTTACCTCCTTTTCAAATCTATATTCTAATAATAGTATTATTAATGTATATCTATAATCATTATAATATAGTAATTTATAGATAAAATCATTTTCATGTTCGTTATCGGATAAATATTTTTTTAATAAAAAAAATGTTATATAATCTTTTAATAATAAGTCAGGATTAATTTTATTTATAAATTCGAAAACAAATTCATTTTTTTTAATTTCATTAAAAGTTGTTGTTATAAAATTATTTTTCTTTTTGATGAAATTTTCTTTAATATCATAAGAATTTTCTTTTGAATTTTCTGGCAAAAATATTCTAATTTTTTTTTCATTTTTAATGTAATCATTTTTAATATTGTGATTAATAAAATTAGATAGATTTGAATAAAAATCAAAAAATCCTGGGACTACAAAATTTAAAGAAAAAATAGGTTCAAAATCTTTGTCATCTATTTCTATATTTTCTAAATATTTTTGAACAATTTCATTCGCTATATCATTGAATTCATCATTTATTAAATTTTTATTTTTATTTATAAATAGTAAAGTTGTCAAGATGTTATTATCTTCTAATTTGCCTAAAATTAAAATTATATATTTTGAAATGATTTTATTTTTGACATAATCAATAATAACTGTTATGAAATCAACGCTACTTTTATTTATATAATTTAATTTATAAATTTTTTCAACAATATTTTCAAATTCTTTATCATTACTAACCCATGCTTTAATTTTTTTTATGATACTGTTCAATAAATTCCTATTTTTTTCAAAGTATATTTCAAGATTTTCAGAATAATTTTCTTCTTTAATAGTATTATCTTCTCCAAATAATTCTTTTAAATTTTCATTGACAAATTGTTTCAAGATTCCCATGAATTCTTCTTCTATTTTAATTAAACCTTTAAGACTTTCAAAAGGATTTGATAAAATTTCTTTTAATTGTATTTTCGGTCCATTTAAATTATCAATAAATAATTGATTAATGCTTGGATCAATATCTGGTACAGAATATATTTTATCAGATATTTCTTTCTCGTTTTTATTAATTATAAAATTCCTTCTAATATGGACAATAAATATAAATTTAATGTCTGGTATTTTATAATAATTATTCTGTATAAAATTTATAAGGAAGCTAATTTTCTTAGAATTAGTATCAGTGAAATGGATAAATATTAAATCTTGGTATTTTATTTTATTCTTATTCTTATTTTTTTCATATATCATCGAATTTAATGAATTTTCAAGCTGAAGTTCACTTTTAATGTCTGATATTATTTTGAATCTTAAAGAATCATCAACATCTTCTATTATGCCAGTTATACTATTGAATGTATAAATTATTGATATTTTATATAGGAGATAATCTTTGTCAATATAACTTTTTAAATTATAATATGTTTTATGCTCATCATATAATTTCCTTAAATCATTATCTTTATTTAAATTTACTATAATATCTTGTGGTAACAATTTATATATTTTATTAAAGATTATTTTTTTCACATCATTTATTTTTTCTATTTTATTTTTATTTTCATTAGAATCTAATTCATAATAAACCATTCCTAAAATATCATCTTTTTTACATCCTATTAATAAATCTTCTAATTCATATTGAATTTTATATATTAATCTATCTTGGACTTTCTTCATATCAAGAGTCTTTAAAATATCATCGGCTATATTTCTTTCTCTTTCTTTCATCATTTCACTAAAGTAAAGAATCATTTTTTCAAATCTACTAATAAAAGGTGGTTCAACTTTATTAAGATATTTTTTATTAACAAGAATAATGACCTTAAATGCTTCATTAACAAGAGTGAGCTGATCTGAAAAATTTCCTTGACAAATTCTAGCATAATTTTTTCCATCTTTTTTGATAAAATTCTTATTAAATAAATCATATAAAAATGCGTATATTTGCTTTAAATTATGAAGCATAAGTATGTCATCTTTTTCAGCATGTCCTTGAATTTGACTAATTTTTTTAAATTGATATTCATTACTATCATCATAAGGAAATTGACTACCTTCAATAAAGAAAACTTCTCCTTTATTAGCCTCTTTTCTAATTTTTTCTTTAATTAATTTTGATAAAGATGGCTTAACTGCCAATAATAAATATCTACTTTTATGATCTTTTATATTACCAACAATATTATTAATATAATTATAGTCATTTTTATCTGCTTCATCAAAAACATAATCATTTTCTTCTATTTCATTACAATATAAATTGTAAATTATTTTAAATAAAAGAACAGAACCTATCCTATTTTTTGGCTTTGCTTTTGAAAATTCAGATATTTCTTCAATAAATTTTTTATACTTTTTATATTGTTCCAACTCAGGTATATCATCTAAATCTTCTTTAAAATCAATATAAAACTCTAAACCTCCAAAATTCCTTTCTATATGATTTTTTATGATTATTTTTAAATCATTATTATTATTTTCATTTAATTCATTAGCAATTCCTTTTACTAAATAATAAAAATCTCTATTTCCATGAAATTCTAAGTTAATCATTTTGTCTTCTTCTTTTAATTTTCTACATTCATCAGAATCAAGGATTGATTTAATTTTCTTTTCTTTTTCTTCTTTTTCTTCTTTCTCTTTTTTTTCTTCTTTTTCTTCTTTTTCTTCCTCATCTTCTGAATCTAATTTCCCTTTTTCGTTATAATATTTTTCCATTTCTATTTCTTTTTCTTCTTTCTTTTCTTCAATATTTTGTTTTTCTTTTTCCTTTTTTTCTTCTAAAAAAGTTTTTATTTTATCTTTAAACATTTTAAATTTTTCATATTCAAATATTTCTTTGAAATCTTCTTCTTTCACTTCTTTTCCTTCTTTTTCTTTTTGGAAAAAAAATTTGAATTTTTCTTCTTCTATGAATATTTCCTGAAAATAAGTATCTTCTCTATATTTATATAAAATTGATTTATATTCTTGTAACTCATATTTTTTATAAACTGTTAAATCTTTCAATAATTTTAAATAATTTTTATAATTAAAATAAACATTTGGCAATATTTTTTCAAAAATAAGTTTACTCCCGTAATCTATATTAATACTTTCAGCTATACTTTTTGAAGTATTTTTTATGTCTTCGAGATCATCATCTAAATTAGGGACAGACAAGCATAAAGCTCTATTTATTTTGGCAGCATCTAATGTCCAATTGCTTATTCCAACAAAACTTATACCTTCTTCTTTACCATCGAATTCAAGATGGCTATGTAATGCCTTCAATGGGTTATTTTTTGATCTTTCCGCTAATCCAAGTTCATCAAATAAAATCATAGAAATTGGTAATTCATCGGCATTTTTATTTTTCTTTAATGCATTTAATCTTCCTCTTGCAATTTCAAAAATTCCTTCTACATCACCTGGGGTTGTTGAATCCGAACCTTGAAAATAGCTTTGTATAATTGAGGGATATAATTTAAAAAATTCGGAACTTGAATATTTTCCATTCATTACTTTGCAAATTAATTGAGCACTTAAACTTTTACTACTTCCTGGCTTTCCTATTATTATCAAAGGTATATTTGTATTTAAGCAAGTAAATAATAAAAATATATTTTCTTTTAAAGAATTATTTTTTCCTATTCCTTGTTCAGGATTTACATTTTCCAAGATGAAATCCTCTTCTTTAGAAAGGATATCATGAAAATTAAATTCACTAAAATTATTTATGCCATAATTTTCTTGGAGATCTCTTCTTAATTCGCCTTCATATATTAAATCATTTTCATTGGAATTTTCATTTTTTTTATAATCGACAGAACTATAATTAACCAAATTTTTAAAATACTTTTTAAATTCATTATTAAATGTCGATCTGGAATTTACATCTATTAATCTTATATAATAAGACAAATATATTGAAATTATAATTGATTTCAATTTTTCTGATTCTGGAAATGCTTTTTTTTTCAAACATTCATTTTTTTTTTTATAATATTCAATAAAAAAGTTATAAATCTTCTTAAATCTGGTAAGTTCTCTCAAAGATACAATAGAATCATCAAATTTTTTCCTTAAATAGTCGTGACAATTACTAATAATATTTTTGGTCTCTTCTCTTAATTTATTTTCTATTATTGTATCAGAAATAATACTTGAAATATATTGATCCTCATTTTCCTTTTCTAAAGAGCCAAAATTAAAAACATAATATATTAATGATTGGGGTAAAATATTTACCAAATAAACTAAATCATTATTATTATCACCATTTGAATAAGTTAGTCCACAAACTTGACTTCCTTTTTTCCTTCTCCTATAAGGGTTGCAAGCTCCTATCAATCTTATATTTTCTTCTAACTTTATTCCATTAAAGGATCTGTTAATAAATATTTCAGTGATAAGAGCTAGGGAATCGCATGTATTTAATTCATCAAAAAACACCCAATATAATTGTCCCACCCTTGTTTTAGCGTTTTTATTTACATCATTCATTTCTTTAATTAATTTCTCTTCATCATAGCTTGAGTCTATATTTATACATTGTAATGTTAATTGTCCATTATTTAAAAGTTGATTTAATTTTTTAATCAGAGCAGTTTTTCCACATCCAGTTTCCCCCATTAATATAACTGGTATATTCGCAATTATTCTATATAAAATTAAAATCATTTTTCTAAAGTTATCAATAGTTAATACATATTTATAATCATTTTTCTCATTTTTATTATCATTATCATTATTGCTATTTTTTTCTAACATATTAATTAAAGGAATTAAGTTTTTTTTCTCCTTTTGTAAAGAATTTCCATCTAAATCAACTGGATTCTCTAAATCAAGTATTTTTTTTAATATTTCAAGAAATTCTATTTTCAGAATTTCTTCAAGTGGATAATATTTCATTATTTCTTTTCTTTTATCTTTATCTTTCAAATCCCCTAAACCTTCTCCATCTTTTAAAGCATTTGTTGAGATATTTAATTTATAATATTTACCTATCACCTTAGAATTTTCCTTTACTTCTTTATCTTTAACAATAAAAATTAATTTTGTATCAAATTTTTCATTTTTTAAATCATCTTTATATTTTTCATCTAATAAATCTATTTCATTTTTATCTTTATAATCTTTACTTTTCCCTTCTAATAAGAATCTGGAAAAACCTCCATATGTAAAATATTTTGTCCCCTCTGCAAATAATTGTATACATTCTTTTGTCACTTCTTTTGGATCTTTATTTTTATATTGAAAATTTAATTTAGTTCCATTGAATATACTATATTGGGAAAGAAAAAGGTTTATGAATATATTTATTTGATGATAAGAATATCTTTTTATTTTAATATTATTTTTCACCCATTCAAATATTTCTTCGTCGTTTTTTTTATCTATCATATTTCTAAATAAATGAATTTTATATTCTGGCAATTGCAGCATAGGTTTTTCATCAATTTTTATAATGTCGTTATATTTATGGAAAAAATCCAATATTTTATTTTTATTCATAAAATTATTGAAACAATTTGGTATTTCAACATAAATTACTATATTTATAGGAATATAGATTATGTTTTCATTATTAGAATAAAATTTAGTCATCAAAAATGAAAATAGAAATTCATTTAATATAGAATTATCTTTTGTTTCAAATAAATCCAAATGAATTGCTACGTCAGTAAATTTATTTTTTTCAGGAATTTTTTTCATTATTTTTTCTAATTTATTATAAATTTTTTTTCTTGTTAAATTGCCACCTAAAGGAAAATAAAAATATTTTTTTCCTAATTTTTTAATTTCATTTTTTATATAAGTAGATTTTCCTAAACCGCATATTTCCGATTGAATTATATGAGTATTCACAGATAAATGTTCTCTAAATGAGTCTTTTACTGAACCGTAATTTGATAAATTATCTAGAGTTATTGTTCTCTTCATTCCATTATTATTATTTTTTAATTTTAATTCCTTCAATTTTATATATTTAAATTCATTAAAAAATGATTCGCTTTCTCTATTATATATAAAAACTAGACAAGATTCCATATAAGCTGAAGTATCACTTTTATCAGCTTTTTTTTCATTTTTTTTATTATATAACTCATTTTTGTAGGTTAATAAATTATTTATGAAAACATTCATATATCTTTGTTGATTATCTGATAATGAATTATTGACTTCCACTACAAATAAAGTATTATATTTACATAATATTGCCCTATTAAAAAAAGCTTGCATCTCTTCATAAGTAGTTTCTTTATTATTTATTAAAATATTTTGAGCTATAGGCATTTTCTCTATTTTATCTAAAAAAATTTGTAAGATATCTTCTTCCATTGCAACTGATTGTGATAAAAATTTATAAATTCCTCTTAAATTATGGCCTTTTTTAATAGATATATTTATATAATGATCTTCTAAAGTTAAATTATGTTTTTGAAAAAGTCTTATAATATAATTATGAATAATATCAAAAGATTCATCATTATATCTATTATATTCTCCGATATAATCTTTAATTTTTCTCCCATCATCTTTTTCTACATGTTTTACTTTAATTTCACAATCAACTAAATTTAATATATATCTTAAAAAAGGGGAAAAATTTTCATAATCATCTTCTCGAATATGCCTTAAAATATTATCTATTTCTTTTCCATATAGGAATCTTATAGTAGACATCTCCTTATAAACAACATCTAATTTTTTTATTATATTTATTTTAGCGTTTGTTAAAAAATTATGTAAATCATTGAATTCTATTTTTTTCCCTTCTAAAAAATAATGAATATTTGGATGATTTACTTCAACAACGATTTTAATAGGTAATGTACTTCCTTTAGTTCTTAAAATATTCATTAAATCAAAGATTTCTTCAATATTATTTGCTAAAATTTTGAAAAATTTTAATTTATTATATTTTTCAATTATTTTTTCAATATTTTTATTTGTTAAAGACATATTTTGTATATCTTTAATTTGAATCTTATTTTTTAATTCTCTTATTTTTTCAATTTTAATAATTTCATATCCTTCATTTTTTTTATATTCAAATTTATCATCAGTTTGATTAAATATAAATTTGGCATTTTCTATGATTTCCTCAATTTTATCATAAATATGTTGTGAAAAATCAAAATTTTGATCAAGATTGATCACAGATTCATAAGAATCAGAAAAATTTTTAAAATGATTTAATATCTTTTTATCTTCCAATTTCAGTTTTATACATTCAATTAATGATTTTAAATCTTTTTTTTCTTTTAGTTCTTGAAATACCCCTACACAATGTAAAGTATCTGAAACATCATTAATAAGAGATGAATTATTAGGTTCAATTTTAGTAATTAAAAGATTAACTGATTCAGCTGTATGATTGTATAAAAAATCTATTGCTTGGTCCTTTTTATAGAAATTTTTAAATAATTGAATATAATTACTTTTTAATTTTTTATTAGTTTCTTTTGTATAATCATATAATCCTTCTTTATTTAATAGGATTAAAATGCTTTTCATGTTTTTAACGATTTTTTTCTTTCCGAAATCCTTACATTCTTTTTTCCACTTGGAAACTTCATCTTTAACATTTTCAAAACAATTCAAAAAATAAAACATTTCATTTAAATCATCTTCATAATTTTTAGCATTCCAAATTAAACTTAATTCTTCATCCTTTTTCCCTTTTCCATAAATTAAAGAATTTAGTTCTTTTTCAATTTCATCATCATTATAATAATTGCCTAATTTTTTAAATATTTTTTCTATTTTTGAAGGATCTTTAGAAAAATCTGCTGCTATTTCAGCTAATTCTTCTTTAAATTTTTTAAATTCAGAATATGCTATATCAAAAGGAGTGTCTTTTTTATTAAAAACTTTATTATTTTTTTGCTTTCTAAAAAAGATATTAAATATTTTAGAATCTTTTACATCATTAATTTGAGAAACAATAATTTTTGAACCCAATAATAACATATCAATTTCACCTTGCTGATTGCTAAATGATTCATATGTTCCTTCTAAAATTTTTTCGATTTTTAAATTGATTTGACTTATTTCTTTCCTTTTTATATCTCTATGAAATAAATCTAATTTATTCTTATAATCTTTTAATTTATCCAATTTATCTTTCATTTCTCTATAATATCCATTTAAATCATTGTAAAATGTTTCAACATTAATATAATTTTCTTTAAGGAGTAATAATATATTTAATTTTTCAAGCATAATATCTTTTTGAACGCTGCAAAAATTATTTAAATCAGAATATTTTATTTCTTTTTCGTCTATATCTTTATAAATCATCTGTAGAACTTGAATATTCTTTTCTATATATTGATTATCATTTTTTAAATTTAAATTTTTTTTTATTAAATTCAACAATTGAACATTTAGATTATCATGGCTTGAATAAAATTCATTTTTTGTAATTATATATTTACCATTAAGATGCTCAATTAAATCATTAGAATCTTCTTCTTTTAAATTCTTGAGAAATTCAATAAATTCATTTAAATTGTTTGATTGCAATGATTTGGAATAAATGTCTGATAAAAATTTAATAATTTCTTTTCTTTTCTTTTTTCTTTTCTCTATTTCTTCTTCCTTTAAATCAATTTCTTCTTTTTCTCTCTTTTCATCATCTTTACATAAATTAATAAGTTCTATATAAATTTTATGCTTCCACTTTTTGTCTATGAGGTCTGATTCTTCTAAAAATTTCTCTAAAAATTCCAAATCATTTTCATTCATGCATATAAAAAAAGTTAAATTTGATATACTTTGAATTTGTTCCGTTTTATTATCTTCTTCTGATAGCTCGTATTCTCTGATTACAACTCCGTAGGTATTTTTTATTGTCTTCAAATAAAATTTAACTTTATTTCCTAATTTTTTTATATCAATCAATTTTAAAATGACATCAAAATCTGTGATTTTCTGTATTTTTTTCACAAAAATCATTAAATATTGTTCTAGACGATCTTCAAAAATCTTTTCAAAATTCATCTCTTCAAATCTTTTTATAAATTCATCGTCTATTTTTTCTATGTCTATTTTATTTAGAATCTGAGGATCTCTTTTTTTTTTATACTCGTTATCCCGATAATAAATATCATAATTTTTTATTAAATCAATTATTTCAATATTTGTAATTTTATTTTTTTCTACATAGGATTTTATATTATTATGAATGAGAAAAGTGAAAGTCCTTATAGAAATTAATGATTTTCTATCCTTTTGGATTGGATCTTTTTGATCTTTAATTACATTATCAATAAGATCATAGTATTTTAAAACTTTTTCTCTTAATCTATGAGATATTTTAATGTTTTTTATATTTGCTTCAGAACACTTTTCTGACAAACTGTACCAAAATTCTTTATTGAAATTTATCAATAAAAGTTTTTTATCTTTTGAAAATTCAAAAAGGTTATTTAATTGTTTTATTAATTTTTCGAAATCAATTATTGTATTGTTTCCAATTTTTCCTATTTCAATAGGTTGAAATCCTTTAATTTCTATTATTTTTTCTTTACTTTTTTCAATTATATCTATTAATATATCTATCTTATTCAAATAAAATAATCCGCTCTCTTTAAATTCTTTAAAATCTTTTTCTGCTGCAAAATTAATTAATTCTTCTAAAAATTTTGTATCTAATTGAATTTGCTTTTTGAAATAAAATTTATATTTTAATAAAATTTCAAAAAGAATTGTTTTATCATTTTTATATAAATCATTAAATAAATCATTGAATTTTTCAGTAACATAATTATTTAAGTAAGATAAGACTAATCCATAAAAATTAATTTTATCCAATTTATTAGAAGAAATAATTTCGTCACAATTTTTGCAAATGTCTACAAAATTGTATTTATATTGTTCAAGGCTTTCTTTAATGATATTATCTTTTTTAACAAAATCTTCAGGTATTTCAGAAAATTTTTTTAACAGGATTGAGCAATATTTTGTATTATATACATGAACAAATATATTTATCAAAAAATGATAAAGATCACTTTGGATTTTAGTAAAAATATTAATTGATTCAAAATATAAAATATCTAATTTTTCTGTTTCTTTTGTTTGGTTTAGGGCTTCTATAAAATAATTCATTTTATCATGAACTGAAATTTTATTTTGGTTAACCTTTGAATTTATTATTAAACTTTTTTTGAATAATTTTAAATTAAAAATAAAAGAATTATTTGGATTATCTAATATGAAATTAAAATTATTTTCATTAAAAGAAAATTCGAAACATAATTTTCTTTTTGTTTTACCTTTATATTTGAAAACCTTAATCAATTTTCCATTTCCATCTTTTTCTCCAGTTTTTTTAGTAAAAATGCACTTTGGACAATCTTCTTTATTATCAAAATTAATTTCTCCAAATTCTTGTTTTACATTTATTTCATCAAAATATATAAGAAAATAAATTTCTCTTTCTTCATTATCAGAGATTATCATATTTTAAATCTCTTATATTTTTGACATTTATATATTATTTGTATGGAAAATAGTTAAAGATTTTAATGGAGAATAATAAAATTTTTTAAAATAAATATTATCTTTCTCATAATTTTAATTAAAAAATATTAAATATATTTATTAAAATTGGGGATTGGGGATTGGGGATTGGGGATTGGGGATTGGGGATTGGGCCCAATCCCCAATCCCCCATTCCCAATCCCCAATCCCCCATACCCAAGCCCAATTTAATAAATATATTTTATATTTTTTAATTAAAAGTATGCAAAAAATAATATTTATTTTAAAAAA
>ODAI013563333.1_pt1 | contig 15276 bp, 12 predicted proteins | sample 1539321 | NCBI WGS metagenome assembly ODAI01 (sample SAMN02144231, study PRJEB22623) | gut metagenome | biome: sheep rumen | host: Ovis aries | place: New Zealand
CCAACAAGTACGTCATCGACGAGGTGTGGGAAAGATACGGAAGCAAGTACGACAGTTTCGCCGGATGGTACATCTCCGGAGAGATATCAAGGGCCACCAAGGGTGCGATCGAGAGTTTCCGCATAATGGGACGCCAGTGCAAGGAGGTCTCCGGAGGACTGCCGACGTTCATTTCGCCGTGGATCGACGGAAAGAAGGCCGTTGACGCGGCCAGCGGCAACCTCACCAAGGATGAAGCCGTTTCAGTTGCCCAGCACGAGAAGGAGTGGGATGAGATCTTCGACGGCATCCATGAGTACGTCGACGCCTGCGCCTTCCAGGACGGACACATAGATTACGACGAACTGGACGCTTTCTTCTCGGTGAACAAGAAGCTGGCTGACAAGTACGGCATGAAATGCTGGACAAACGCCGAGTCGTTCGACCGCGACATGCCCATACACTTCTTCCCGATAAAGTTCGACAAACTGCGTCTTAAACTCGAGGCTGCGAAGCGCTGCGGCTACGACAAGGCCATCACCTTCGAGTTCAGCCACTTCATGAGCCCGCAGAGCGCGTATCTGCAGGCCGGACACCTGTACGACCGTTATCGCGAATACTTCGGAATATAGATATTGATTGTTTTTCGCGGGAAACCTTCCCGAAATATTGGTTTGTTTGTGTGATTGCAGCGGCTGCCCCTTGAGAGAAGGAGCGGCCGCAAACTTTTTTGGGGGAGGCGGGGGATTGGATTATTCTCGGGCGCGCTGGTCCAGGACCGAGTATACCGAATGGTTGCTGATGAACTCGGGAACGATTTCCTTCATCTTCGCCACGGTCTTCATGCAGTCGTAGCTCTGGGCGGTCTCGAACAGTTCCTCGAGTTCGCTCTTCACGTAATTGAAGTCGTATTCCCTCACGGACGCTATCCTTATCTTCTCATGGAAGGATTCCTTGGTGGTCTCCTTTTCGCTGAGGACTTCCTCGTAGAGCTTTTCTCCGTCACGCAGTCCGGTGTATTTGATTTCCACGCCCTGCGCTCCGCTGAGCTTTATCATCCTCTTGGCGAGTTCCGCGATCTTGACGGGTTTACCCATGTCGAACACGAAGATTTCGCCGCCGTTTCCTTTGGTGCCGGCTTCGAGGACAAGCTTGCAGGCTTCGGGGATGAGCATGAAGAAACGGATGATGTTGGGATCGGTGACCGTTACGGGACCGCCTTCCTTTATCTGCCTTTCGAATATCGGGATGACGCTGCCGTTGCTTCCGAGGACGTTTCCGAAGCGGGTGGTGACGAACTGGGTCTTTCCTTCAACGAGACCCTCTTCCTCGGCCTTGTTGAGGCTCTGGACGTAGATTTCGCAGATTCTCTTGCTGCAGCCCATCACGTTGGTCGGGTTAACGGCCTTGTCGGTCGAGACCATCACGAACTTCTTGACGTCATATTTGACGGAGAGGTCGGCTATTATCTTCGTGCCGAGCACGTTGTTGTGTACAGCCTCGCTGGGGTTGTCCTCCATCATGGGAACGTGCTTGTACGCCGCCGCATGGAATACGTAATCGGGACGGAAGGAACGGAAGATGAGATCCATCCTGTCGGCATTGGTGATGCTGGTTACGATGGTTTCGGCCTTTATCGTGGGGAACTCCTTGGCCATCATGAGGCGGATGTCGTGCTGAGGGGTTTCAGCCTGGTCGACAAGGACGAGGGCGGCGGGGGAGAATGTCGCTATCTGGCGGACGATCTCGCTTCCGATCGATCCGGCGGAACCGGTTATGAGGATGGTCTTTCCTTTGAGCATCTCACCGATCGAAGTGAGGTCGACGTTTATCTGCTCCCTGGGAAGAAGATCGGATATGCTGACCTCCTTGAGCCTTGTTGAAGCCTTGTCGCCGGGTTTCCATTCCTCGGCTTCGGGCTCCATGAATATCTTCACTCCGGCGTTTATGATGAGGTCCTGGAGATATTCGTCATTACGGAACTTCTCGATCCTTTTGGGGGAGATGAGCACGGCTCCGATATTGTTGTTCACGAGAATTTTCGTGAGCTTGTCGTTGACAGGATATACCTTTTCTCCGAGAAGTCTGGAGAACGAGAGCTTTTCATCATGTGAGATGAATCCCTTCAGGGTGAATTTCGCGGGCTTTTCGTTCCTGATACTCTTGGCTATTCCGACTCCGCCGCTCTGGGCTCCGTAGATGAGGACGTTCATTGCGTTGTCCGCACGGTATCCAAGGTCGTAGATGAGTTTGACGAAAACCCTCATCGCCCACATCAGAAGGGTCGCCAGACAAAGGATTATGAGGATCTCGATATCCCTTACCGCCACGAAGAACTCTCCGCCGGCTTTTCCTATGAAGTGGTTCACGACCATGTAGATCGCCGCGGAAAGGATGTTCGCCATGGCGACTTTCTGCAGGTCTATGAACGAGGAATAGCGTATTATGCCCGAATAGGTATGGAAAGTGAAGAATCCGATGAAACTGACGGCCACGTAAAGGATCATCGTATGGAAAAGCGGTGCGAAATCAGCGACAAGACCGCTTCCCCTGTGGAAGAACCAATACGATACGAATCCGGAAATGAACACGAACAAACTGTCCAGCAACAGAATGCACCAATAGGGAAGGGTGCGCTTGCTGAAGTACCAATTAATCAGATTCCTCAAATGGCCCATTATCAGACAGTTTACCTTTCGGTACGTGAATTGTTTGCAAATATATCCAATTCCCTTCACAAAAGCAACTTTCATAGGAAGATGTATAAAAATGCATAGGACGGACGGCGTCGGGATTCTTCACTGAAAAACGCCGAGTTTATTTTTGATTGAGATACTGTTGCGAAATGGACTTTCTTTGGGTATCTTTACCGGGAAGAGTCAAAAGACCTTTATGCTCAAGTCATGTCCATGCTTCTGAAACTATTCATGCTTTCGCTTTTCTTCATACCTTCCTTTTCTCCGGCGGATCAGAACCTCAGGAAGGAGCCGGTCCGGATATTCAAAGGAAATTCCCATTATTCGAGCGATATCCTTTTCAGCGTTTCGAAAGGGAAAATCTATAAGGGAAGATCTCCGTATTCCTCCGATGTAGTATGCACTGTCGACGGGGATAAGATACGCAAGGGTAATTCACCCTATTCTTCCGATATACTATTCACGATAAAGGGCGACAACATCTATAAAGGGAGGTCCTCTTACAGCAGCGACATTGTCGCGAATTTCCGGGGAGACAAACTTCATCGCGGAACTTCTCCCTATTCATCGGACATCCTTGTCAACATCGGAGATGACGGTAAGATCTATTCGGGAAGATCCCGATATTCTTCGGATGTCATAGCCAGTTGCATGGGCGGACTTTCCAGGGAAGAGCTTGTCGCTGTGCTATATTGTCTGGGGATTTTCTAGGAAATGTGTTTTTTTGACTAATTTTGTGAACAAGTGCCATATCCTAAAACGACTACATCATGAAAGGAATAGTTCTGGCGGGAGGCAGCGGTACAAGGCTCTATCCCATTACCAAAGGAGTGAGCAAGCAGCTTCTCCCCATTTACGACAAACCGATGATCTATTATCCTGTCTCCGTCCTGATGCAGGCGGGGATAAGGGACATCCTCATCATAAGCACCCCTTCCGATCTTCCCTCTTTCCGCAGACTTCTGGGTGACGGAAGTGACTACGGGGTGAACTTCTCCTATGCCGAGCAGCCGTCTCCGGACGGACTTGCCCAGGCATTCATCATCGGAGAGGAGTTCATCGGAGACGACTGCGTCTGCCTGGTTCTGGGCGACAACATTTTCCACGGAGCGGGATTCAACTCCCTTTTGAAGAACGCCGTTTCCGATGCGGAGAATGAAAACAAGGCGACGGTCTTCGGTTATTGGGTGAGCGACCCCGAGAGGTACGGCGTCGCCGAATTCGACTCTGAGGGCAATTGCCTCAGCATCGAGGAGAAACCTCTTCATCCCAAGTCCAATTACGCCGTAGTGGGATTGTACTTCTATCCCAACAGCGTCGTTCAGATCGCCAAGGGCATCAAACCTTCGGCGAGGGGGGAACTGGAGATAACGACCGTGAACCAGACCTACCTTTCGATGGGTGACCTCAAAGTCCAGACCCTTGGAAGAGGATTCGCTTGGCTCGATACCGGTACTCACGACTCCTTGGCGGAGGCTACGGCTTATATCGAGACCATCGAGAAAAGGCAGGGACTGAAAGTGGCCTGTCTTGAGGACATAGCCCTCCGGATGGGATGGATAACTCCCGCCAAGATGAGGGAAATAGCTGTTCCGATGCTGAAGAACCAATACGGACAGTACCTTGTGCGTATGGCGGAAGAGGCGGAACGCACCGGGAAACATACAATCGTGGATCTTTGACAATCTTTTGATGGAAATTATTGAAACCTCCATTCCCGGAGTGGTACTTATCGAACCCAAGGTGTTCGGTGACTCCAGGGGATATTTCTTCGAATCATATTCCAAGAGGGACTTCGACCGCATGGTTCGTCCCGTAACTTTCGTGCAGGACAACGAGAGCATGAGCAGCTACGGGGTTGTGAGGGGACTCCATTACCAGAAGGGTGCCTTTTCACAGAGTAAGCTCGTCCGCGTGATTGAAGGCAAGGTGCTCGACGTCGCCGTGGACATCCGGAAGGGCTCGCCCACATTCGGGCAGCATGTGTCCATTGTCCTTTCAGCTGAAAATCATCGCCAGCTTTTCATCCCGAGAGGCTTTGCCCACGGATTCGCAGTGCTGTCGGAAAGGGCCGTGTTCCAGTACAAGTGCGACAATCTTTACGCTCCTTCAAGTGAAGGGGCCATCGCTTGGAACGATCCTTCCCTTGGTATCGACTGGATGATACCTCCGGAGGATGTGATCCTCTCCGAAAAGGACAAACGTCATCCTCTTCTCAAGGATGCGGAAGGCCTTTTCGATTACGGGAAGGACTATTACGCCGAATAAATTCAAACAGTATCCAACGTTTTGCCGCCATGCGGAAACTTCTTTTCATTGCCGTCATTTCCCTTGTGGGCCTTTCCGCCTGCAACACTTCCCCCAAGGAGGCTTCCTATATCGTACAGGTATCCCTCGGGGGCTGGAATCATGCCGATTATCCGGTGGAAAGGATAATCAGCCGTCTGGATTCTGTCAGTAACCTCATACCGGTTGAGAAAGTCATCATCGGATGGACTCTCGACAAGCAGCTCTACAGGACTCTCGGAGACCATCTCCATTCCAAAGGTATTGACATGCTGCTTTGGTTCCCCGTTTTCGCTGAGACGGAGGACATCTGTGACAATTCGGTGGCGGTGGACCTTTGGGGTCAGACCCCGGCGAATTATGACCTCGCCGCGGGGGAGGGATTCCGTTTCAATTGCCCTTCGGATCCCGCCAACGCTTCGCGTCTTGTCGACTTTTATGACCGTGAATTCTCGGACTGCGGTTTCGACGGGATTTTCCTCGACAGGATAAGGACTCAGTCATTCGTGGGTGGAGTGAGTGGCATCCTGAGCTGCGGCTGCCCCATCTGTGAAGAGAGATTTTTCAGTCAAGGGGTGAAACTTGAAGATGTCAGGAAGGAGTGGGAATCCAAGGGTGACGCCTTCTTCTCGGTGTCGGGATACTCTCCGAAGGAAGGTTTTGTCTTCACGAACCCGATCGCATCGGATTTCTTCATGGCCAAAGGGCATATCGTCAGTTCAAGCGTGGCGACGATAGCCGACAGTTTCAGGGCGAGGGGACTCGAGGTCGGAATGGATCTCTACGCCCCTTTCATGGCTCCGTTTGTGGGACAGGATTACGGAGTGCTTTCGCTTCATGCGGACTTCATAAAACCGATGCTCTACCGCAAAACGAACGCTCCCGCCGGCATGGGATTCGAGTACGACCTTCTGCGTAAGGCCATCCCCGGAGCTGAAGGGTATCCCGACTTCAAGATGGACAAGGATTTTCTCGATTCACAGCTAAAGGCCATGGACAAGTATCCTTGCGCCAAGTACCCCGGTATCGAGATCAACTACCGTGAGGGTGTCGTCCCGACATCTCCGGAATATGTGACCGAATCACTCGACGCCGTCATGGACCACCGTTTCGAGGGAGCCGTTCTTTCGTGGAACATAATGGAGGCACCGGACACGCATATAGCATGCCTCGGAAACAGATAGAAAATTTATTTTTGATATGAATATACTTGTAACGGGAGCTAACGGACAACTCGGCTCCGAAATGAGGATAGTGACAAAGGGGAGTGCCGACAGGTACATCTTCACGGATGTGAATGACATTCCCGGAGTAGAGACCACGAAACTTGACATGACTGACAGGGATGCTGTCATGGAGATTGTCCGCCGTGAGAATATCGGCGCCATCGTAAACTGCGCCGCATTCACAAATGTCGATGCCGCGGAAGACAACGAGCCCCTTGCTGAAAAGCTGAATTCGGAGGCCGTGGGATATCTTGCCGGAGCCATGAAGGAAGTCGGAGGGCTTCTTGTGCATATTTCGACGGACTACGTTTTCGGGGAGGAGCCTTACAACGTCCCCTGCAGGGAGGATTGGACCGGAACTCCCACCGGAATCTACGGAAAGACCAAACTCCACGGGGAGCAGGCTATCCTTTCCTCGGGATGTGACCACATCATCATAAGGACGGCGTGGCTTTACAGTGAGTTCGGAAAGAATTTCCTCAAGACCATGCTTTCCCTCACTTCGTCGAAGCCTTCCCTCAAGGTCGTTTTCGACCAGGTCGGGACTCCGACCTATGCCCTCGATTTGGCCAATACCATATATTATATATTGGAAGGAAGAAGATGGAAGGGGAACTGCGGCGTGTACCATTTCAGCAACGAGGGTGTATGCTCCTGGTTCGATTTCACGAAGATGATAGCCGAGTATTCCGGCCATACCTCATGTGATGTCCAGCCCTGCCACAGTGATGAATTCCCCAGCAAGGTGAGGCGTCCTTCATACTCTGTCCTTGACAAGACGAAGATCAAGGAGACTTTCGGAGTGAAGATCCCTTATTGGACCGATTCCCTGAAAAAGTGCATGTCGAATATGGGGGTTCTCGTATAGGGAGATTTCCATACTGGCATCCACTATAGTCTACTATAGATATAGGTATTCAAACAACGATCCCGGCCTTTCCAGGTCGGGATCGTCGCATATTGTCTGTCGGGGGATTAACCGCCGAAGTTGTCGTAGAAGATGCTCTCGGGAGATACTCCGAGGCTGTCAAGCAGATTGTTCACGGAGGATACCATCATAGGAGGTCCGCACATGAAGTACTTGATGTCCTCGGGAGCCTCGTGGTTCTTCAGGTAAACCTCGTTCATGACGTTGTGCACGAATCCGGGTGTGTACTTCACACCTGCAGCATCGGCTGCGGGATCCGGACGGTCGAGGGCGAGATAGAACTTGAAGTTCGGGAATTCTCTCTCGATTTCGGCGAAGTCCTCCAGATAGAAGGCTTCGACGAGGGCGCGTGCTCCGTAGAAGAAGCTGACCTTCTTCTTGGTCTTGAGGGTCTTGAACAGATGCATGATGTGGCTCCTAAGAGGTGCCATACCTGCACCACCGCCGACGAAGATGTACTCCTGTGAATCGGGATCGTTCTCCGGGAGGAGGAACTCTCCGTAAGGACCGCTGATGGTCACCTTGTCACCGGGCTTGCGGGTGAAGACGTAGGTTGAAGCGATTCCCGGAGGAACGGGAAGCATCTTGAATACGCCTCTGGGCTGGCTACGGTCGAAAGGAGGTGTAGCGATACGTACGTTGAGCTTGATGATGTTCTTCTCAGCAGGATACGAGGCCATAGAGTAAGCACGGATCGTGGGAACGGTATTCTTGTACTTGATGCCGAAGAATCCGTATTTCTCCCAGTCGCCCCTGTACTCGGGATCGACATCGATGGTCGAGAAATCCGCATCGTACTCGGGAATGTCGATCTGGATGTACTCTCCTGACTTGAACTCGATGTTCTCGCCTTCGGGGAGACGGACCGTGAATTCCTTGATGAAGGTTGCGACGTTCTTGTTGCTGATGACTTCGCACTCGAGTTTCTTCACGCTGAGGGCTGACTCGGGAACTGCGATCTTGAGGTTGTCCTTGATCTTGACCTGGCAACCGAGTCTCCAGTTGTCCTTGATCTCCTTGCGGGTGAAGAATCCGGTCTCGGTGGGGAGGATTTCTCCGCCGCCTTCGAGAACCCTTACCTTGCACTGTCCGCAGTTTGCCTTTCCACCGCAAGCGGAGGGAAGGAAGATCTTCTGGTCAGCGAGAGTGTGGAGGAGGTCTCCTCCGAGAGGAACGTCAAGAGTCTTCTTGCCGTCGTTGATGTTGATCTGGACTGTACCTGAAGGGGTAAGTTTCGACTTGATGAAAAGGAGGAGGGCTACAAGAACGAGAGTTACAACGACTGTCGTTACTACTGCTCCGATAATTGTACTGAACATATGTATACCTCCCTTTTTAAAGTGTTATACCCATGAAAGTCATGAAGGCCATAGCCATCAGACCTACAGTGATGAAGGTGATGCCGGTACCCTTGAGTGCCGGGGGAACCTTTGAGTAAGCCATTTTCTCCCTGATTGCGGCGAGGCAAACGATGGCGAGGAACCATCCGAAACCTGAACCGAGGGCGTAAACGGTAGCTTCACCTACGTTGGCGAACTCCTTCTGCTGCATGAAGAGGGAACCTCCGAGGATAGCGCAGTTTACGGCGATAAGGGGGAGGAAAATACCCAGTGATGCATACAGACTCGGGACGAACTTCTCGACGACCATTTCCACGATCTGTACGAATGCGGCGATGACGGCGATGAAGATGATGAGGCTGAGGAAGCTCAGGTCAACTCCGAAGGGGTTGTTCGTCAGGAAATTGTTGATCAAGTAGTTGATCGGAAGGGTGCAGGTGAGCACGAAGATAACAGCAACACCGAGACCGAGGGCGGTCTTCACGTTCTTCGATACTGCCAGGTATGAGCACATACCAAGGAAGTATGCGAAGATCATATTGTCAACGAAGATTGACTTTACGAACAAACTGATGTATTCCATATTCTCTATCGGTGTTAGATGTTATTTCTCCTGGAGGTCCTTCTGTATACCCCTCTGGATCCAGATGATGCATCCGATGAGTATAAGGGCCATAGGAGGGAGAATGACAAGACCGTTGTTCATGTATCCGGCGTTGTAGAACGCTTCGGGGATGATCTGGATACCCAGGAGGGTACCGGAACCGAAGAGCTCGCGGAAGATCGCGACAACGATCAGAATGATACCGTAACCGGCTCCGTTGGCGAGACCGTCAAGAAGTGAAGGGATGGGCTTGTTGCCGAGGGCGAAAGCCTCGATACGTCCCATGACGATACAGTTCGTGATGATGAGGCCGATATAGACGGACAGCTGTTTCTCGATCGCGTATGAGTAAGCCTTGAGGATCTGGTCGACAAGGATAACCAGCATTGCGACGACAACGAGCTGGACTATGATTCGGACACGGTTGGGGATGGTGTTCCTCAGAAGCGAGAGCACGAGGCAGGACAGACCCGTAACGAGTGTGACCGAGAGGGCCATTACGAGAGCACCCTTGAGCTCGACGGTGACTGCGAGAGAGGAGCAGATACCAAGGACGAGGACGGTGATCGGGTTGCCCTTGAGTATCGGGTTCAGAATTGTTTCTTTCAATTTTGCATCCATGGCTTATTCCTCCATTTTATGTGAGCCTGTAGGGCAGTTTTCGCAGGGACAGTCGGGGCAGTTGCACTGAGTCTGTCCGGGGGTGCAGTGGCAATCGCACTCGCAAGCTTCTCCGCAAGGGCAGAATTCTCCGCAGTTGCATTTGTTCTTGGTAGTCGCGTTTGCGCTGAAGTAAGGCTTGTAGGCGTTGAGCCATGTTTCGATGGCTCCGCTCAGGCCCTTGGAAGTCATGGTGGCGCCGGTGATGGCGTCTACCTCATTGTCCTGGGAAGCACCCTTGAGGATGGAGAGAACCTTGTCGGAACCCCATGCGGCGACCTTGCCGACGAATTTTGCCCTGAATTCAGGATCGTCCTTGATCTTCGCACCGAGACCCGGGGTTTCAGAATCGTGGTCGAAGTAAGCTCCGGCTACGGTCTTGAGGTCATCCTTGAATGCGATGTATCCCCAGACGGGTCCCCAAAGACCTGCTCCGTATACGGGAACGACGGTGACGGGCTTGCCGTTCTGGTCGAAGATGTAGACGGGGAGTTCGAGGTCATTACCCTTCTTGAGGTTTGTGTTCTGGGCGTGGAGGTTGTCAGCGATCTCCCTCGAAGCGAGGTCAAGGTCACGTACCTTCTGGCCCTGTGCGTTGACTGTGAAAGCTTCCTTTATGTATTTGGAGTATTCGGCGAGAACGGCGTCATTGCCGATCTTGGCGAGGTCCTCCTTGGAGGCGAACTGAGCTGCCGTAAGCATCTGGCTGATGGTATCGGCCTTGATGTTGGCATCCTGCTTGGGCTTGAGGGCCTGGGCCGCGAAAGCGAGGATCGCTGCGACTATCACAACTATGACAGCCGAGTACACTACTGTATAGACATTGCTGTTTGTGTTCATATCCTTTCAGTTTTAAGCGACCTTAGCCTTCTTCGCCCTCCTTGAGATTGCGCTCGAAGTGACGCAGTAGTCAATGAGGGGTGCGAATGTGTTCATGAGCAGGATGGCGAGCATCATACCCTCGGCATATCCGGGGTTGAAGAGCCTGACGGTGATACAGAGGGCACCCACAAGGAATCCGTAGATCCACTTGCCGAGTTCGGTCTGTGCTGAAGTGACGGGGTCTGTTGCCATGAAGACGGTTCCGAATGCGAAGCCACCGAGAAGGAGCTGAACGTATGCGGGAACGTCAGTGACACCGGCTGCGGTTCCGATCCAACCGACGCAGAGGGCTCCGATGACCGATGAAAGCATGATCTTCCAGCTTGCCACACCTGTCCAAAGGAGGATGATGGCGCCAAGGAGGATGGCGATCACGGATGTCTCACCTACTGATCCGGGGATTGTTCCGGCGAAGAGGCTCCACATGTCGGTAGCGTACTGTGCTCCGGAGTTCACGAGGCCGTCCATTCCTTCAGTAGTGAGGGAAAGGGGAGTGGCACCGGTTGCACCGTCCAGGAGAGCTTCACCTTTCTTCAGGGCGATCCAGGTTTCGGAACCTGACATCACGCTGGGGTAAGAGAAGAACAGGAAGGCGCGGGTGAGGAGCGCGGGGTTGAGGAAGTTCATTCCGGTACCTCCGAAGACCTCCTTGCCGAAGATGACTGCGAATGCGACAGCAAGGGCGAGGGTCCAGAGAGGAGTGTCGACGGGGACGATGAGCGGAATGAGGAATCCGGATACGAGATAACCTTCGTTGACCTCCTCACCGTGCATCTGTGCGAATGCGAACTCGATGAAAAGACCTACGAGGTAAGAAACGACGAACAGAGGGAGCACCTTCCAGAAACCGAAGAAGAATGTTCCCCAGAAGCCGGTCTGGGCTCCTGTTGCGAGATTGTGCTGATATCCCACGTTCCACATTCCGAAGAGGGCTGCGGGAACGAGAGCTATCACAACGAGAATCATGACTCTCTTCAGGTCGATTGAATCCCTGACGTGTGCACCTTTGGTGGTGACGGTTCCGGGGACGCGCAGGAAGGTATCGAAGGCGTCTACAGTCGAGTGAAGGAATCCGAGTTTGCCGCCTTTTTCGAAGAGGCCGGGCTGCTTAGTGTTTTCTTCCATAACTATATTCTCCTTTATGCCATTTCCTTGAGCATCTTGTCAATGCCCTTTGAGATGATGTCCTGGATGTCATTCTTTGAAGGATCGACGAATTCGCAGAGTGCTAAATCCTCGGGGAGGACCTCATAGATGCCGAATTTCTCCATGTCGTCGATGTTGCCGGCGAGGCAAGCCTTGATCAGGTAAACGGGGAAGATGTCCATAGGGAGAACCTTTCCGTATACGTCAGATACTACGAATGCCCTGGGACCGCCGTGGACGTTGGTGTCCATGTCGTACTTCTTGCTGGGGGTGAGCCATGAGAAGTAGGAACGGGTTGAGCTGAACTGGTTGAACCTGAAAGGTTTCGCCCAACCGAGGATTTCCCTCTCAGTTCCTTCGTGGAGAAGGGTTACGGTATCGTCGAAGAAGCCGGTGAAACCGTTCTGTCCTACAGAAGTTCCGGTGAGAACATCACCGCTGACGAACCTCAGGTCATTGGCGGAGTTGTCATAGAAACCGGCGAGATCCTTGATCGCGATTCCGGGAACTGCCTCAACGTATGAAGGGTTGATGGCTTTGGGACCGACAACGGCGATCTTGCGGGTAAGGTCTACCTTGCCCTGGTTGAAAAGACGTCCGATGGCCGCCACGAACAGCAGGGATACCGTCCATACGGTGTCACCCTTCTGGATGGGGGCGATGTGGCTGATCTGTACGCCTACGTTTCCGGCGGGATGTTTTCCGCTTACGGTGTGAAGAACGGCGTTCTCGATCTTGTGGAAAGGAGAACTTGAGACGGTCTTCGCATTGAGGCAAACGTGAACTCCACCCTTGGAAAGCTTGGCGAGAGCGTTGACGCCGGTCTGGACATTGGCGAATTCACCTGCGAGGGTGTACTCGTTGTCAGCGGCGAGAGGGGCTGTTGAAAATGCGGAAATGAAAATCGCTTTGGGCTGGATCTGGGGGTTGGCGATAATGCCATAGGGCCTCTGGATGATGGCGGGCCACAATCCGCTTGAAAGGATGTGGGCTTTGACCTCGTCCTCGCTCATGTTCTGGGGATTCTTAACCCCGAAGTCGAGATAGGATGTGGTCTCATCCGCTTTGATACGGACCTCAAGCAACTTTCTCTTGTCACCTCTGACGATCTGCTCGACGGTGCCGCTTACGGGGCTTGTGAACAGAACATCGGGGGACTGTTTGTCGGACATCACAGGAGAACCGGCAAGGACTTTGTCACCCTCACGGACCAACAGCCTTGGTACAAGGCCATGGAAATCCGTCGGTTTGAGAGCGACGACATCCGGGACGATAGTCTTGCTTGTCACCTGGGCTGCAGCTCCCGAAATCGGGATGTCCAGCCCTCGTTTCAAATCGATGTTGTTTGACATTATGTTTGTAAATTGAAATATGATTTCATTTGGCGCTGCGAATTTACTCAATTTTTGTTAATTTCGCCCCACTTTCCCCTTTAGGGGACAGTCTTTCGCGACACTTTTTCCGGTTCTTTCATCGGACCGGTATTTTTCGCTCAGTTTTTTGCTTTTTATTTTATGGCAGTTGACAAAAATTCAAGTCTGATATTGGAAGGATTGGACCCTCAGCAGAAAGCTGCGGTTCTCCAGATGGACGGCCCCGTTCTCATCGTTGCGGGTGCCGGATCAGGGAAAACCAGGGTTCTCACGAGCAGGATAGCGTACACTTTGGAACAGGGGGTGGATCCTTCGAGGATTCTCGCCCTCACATTCACGAAGAAGGCCGCAGGGGAGATGAAGGAAAGGATTGCCGGTATGGTCGGCAAGTACAAGGCAACCAAACTCTGGATGGGTACTTTCCACTCCGTTTTCATCCGTTTCCTCCGTGAGTACGCTTCTTCTCTGGGGTATCCCTCCAGTTTCACGATATACGATACATCCGATTCCCAGTCCGCGATAAAGAGAATCGTCAAGGAAATGCAACTTGATGACAAGACCTACAAACCGAAGGATGTTTTGAGCCGCATTTCGAACGCCAAGAACAATCTCGTCACCGTTCAGGCCTACAAGTCCAACCCTTCGGCCCTCCAGAATGACGCCCATTCCAAAAAGCCGAGGATAGCGGACATATACGAAGCTTATCAGAACGCTCTGAAGGCCGCCGGCGTGATGGACTTCGACGACATCCTGATGAACATGAACCTGCTTCTCCACTTCAACAAGGAGGCGCTTGAGGATATCAGGAAAAGGTTCGACTATATCCTTGTGGACGAGTACCAGGACACGAACTTCGCCCAGTTCAGGATAATCCAGCAGTTGGGTGCCGTGCACAAGAACGTGTGCGTGGTGGGGGATGATTCCCAGTCGATTTATGCCTTCCGCGGTGCGAAGATCGAGAACATACTCAATTTCAGGAAGTTCTTTCCCGAGGCGAAGGTCTTCCGCCTGGAGAGGAACTACCGTTCCACCAGGACTATAGTCAATGCCGCAAATTCCCTCATCGAGAAAAACGAAGGAAGGATTCCCAAGAAATGCTTCTCGGAAGGTGACGAAGGAGAGAAGATCCATCTGATACAGGGCTTTACCGAATTGGAGGAAGCGAGACTGGTCGCGGCTTCAATCGTTTCCCGTATGCAGAAAGATCACGCCCAATACCAGGACTTCGCGATTCTCTACAGGACCAACGCCCAGTCCAGGGCGCTTGAGGAGGAACTCCGCAAATACAATCTTCCGTATGTGATATTTTCGGGGAATTCCTTCTTCGACCGCGTCGAGGTGAAGGACATGATGGCCTACTTCAAATTGGCAGTCAACCCTTCCGACGATGAGTCTTTCAGAAGGGTCGTGAACAAGCCCGCAAGGGGAATAGGCGATACCACCGTGGCGGCACTGTCCGCTGCGGCGAAGGCCCATGGCGTTCCGCTGATCAAGGCGATTTATCTGGAAGACCTCGAGGCTTCGGGTCTCAGAAAGGCCGCCATCTTGAAGCTCAAGGCCTTTTCGGATCTCATCCTGAAGGCCAATGCCATGGCCCAAACCCAAAATGCCATGGAGGTCGCGAAAGTGCTCCAGTTGGAGAGCGGACTGTACCATTTCTTCAAGGATGACATGTCGGTTGAGAGCCAGTCCAGGGCCGGCAACATCGAGGAACTCATCAACAGCGTGGGACAGTTCATCGAGGACAAGAACAACGACTATCTCGAGGATCTTGCGGCAGAAGAAGGCATAGACGACACTTCGGCCTTGGATCCCGGAGTTTTCCCCCTGGTATCGTTGGGGGACTACCTGGAGAACATCTCTCTCCTTACTACGGTCGACGCCACTGACGGTGATGACGTTTCAAACAGGGTTACCCTTATGACCGTTCACTCGGCCAAGGGACTCGAGTATCCTTATGTGTATGTCACGGGATTGGAGGAAAACCTTTTCCCTTCGATGAGCGTGGTCTCAACCGCCAACGATCTGGAGGAGGAGAGGCGCCTGTTTTATGTTGCCATAACCAGGGCAAAGGTGGCAGTTGACCTTTGTTTCGCTAATTCCAGGATGAGGAACGGAACACATGAGAGCAATTCCCCCAGCCGCTTCCTCCGTGA
>ODAI011222941.1_pt1 | contig 15275 bp, 13 predicted proteins | sample 1539321 | NCBI WGS metagenome assembly ODAI01 (sample SAMN02144231, study PRJEB22623) | gut metagenome | biome: sheep rumen | host: Ovis aries | place: New Zealand
GCCCGGTTGAGAGACTGTATCGTGACTGCCGCGCAATGTGGCTTGAGGAAGGCCCTCGTACCGTTCAGAGACTGACTGCATTCCGTGGCCTTGACAAGTGCGGCGGACGTATTGCTTATCTTGACTAATCTGAAGACTAAAGGTTTATTTGCATTTTAATATTCGAAATGGCCATAAGGATTTTCCTTATGGCCATATTTCGGATTATTTATCAGAGGAGAGAATATGAGACCATTAGAAGGCGTAAAAGTTGTTGACCTTACAACATTTCTCGCTGCTCCCACAACTTGCCGCGTACTTGGTGAGTGGGGCGCTGATGTAATCAAGGTGGAAGCTCCGAAGGGCGACCCCGGCCGTACGCAGGGTGCCGTTTTCGGCATGAAGTATGAGGACGACGAGAACCTCGGCTTCGATATGTCCAACATGAATAAGAGATTCACAACCGTGAACCTTAAGAGTGAGAAGGGCAAGGAAGTAATGGACAAGCTGCTGGCAGAAGCAGATGTCTTTGTAACGAACACAAGAACCAAAGCGCTTGTTAAGCTTGGCTATGATTATGATACTCTGAAAGTCAAATATCCCAAGCTGATCTTTGCTCAGATTCTCGGATACGGCGAGAACGGCCCGGAGAAGGACACGGCCGGTTTTGATGTGACATGCTATATGGCCAGAGGCGGTGTGTTCGGAACGACGGTCAATAAAGGCAGCGACCCTATGATCCCTACTAACGGTTTTGGCGATTTCCAGGCCTCCATGTGCCTTGCTTCAGGTATCTGTGCAGCTCTGTTCAACAGAAACCGCACGGGAGCAGGAGACAAAGTAACCGTTTCCCTTCATCATGCGGCAATCTTCATGCTCAGCACAGGCGTTGTATCCGCTCAGTATGGCAACTCTTACCCGAAGGACCGCCGTGAGGTGATCTGCCCTACCAACAACGTTTTCAGGACTGCGGATGACAAGCTTATTGCTGTATGTGCTCCTGAATATGACAGAACTTATGATAAGATCATGCGTCTCGTCGGACGCGAGGATCTGGTGGGCGATGAAAGATATAACAATTGCGATCGCCTCAATGAAACGCATCTCAATCATGAGGTTGTTGATATCCTCGACGCAGCGATCAAAAAATTCACGAGAAAAGAGATCCTTGATATCTTCAAGTCCAATGATATTCCTTGCGAGGGATGCTATGAGCCCGTTGATATGTACGAGGATGAGCAGGTTTGGGCAAACCAGATCATGACAAAACTCGACTGCCCTTCCGGAAAGCGCAATATCGCCACAGCACCCGTGAAATTTGCATCCAATGCAGATCCCGATTACATTGTGACGCGCGCACAGGGGTCCGATACGATCGAAGTCATGAAAGAACTCGGCTATACAGACGCCCAGATCGAAGAATATCTTGCAGAAGGCGCAGTGGTGGGAAAGACTGCTCTTCGCAAATAAAGCAGGTTCAGCCTGCATAAGGACGAACGTCCGATCTGCAGTAGACACGCACAATGCGGCAATACTGCGGTTGAACGATTGGCAGACCCGTGTGTGTGGCTTGCGCGGGCCTGCCATAAATAGATCACGAAATTTAATGAAAAGGGGAAAAACATGAGAGACAAAAAGTATATTTGGGCTCTGCTTTCCGTGTATTTTGCTTATCTGACACACGGAATCCAGGCTATCGTTATTTCTCAGAACTCTGCTAATTTCCAGCAGCAGTGGGGCGTTGACGCCGGCGGCATTTCCGGTGTTATCGCTTGGACCGGACTTGGTAAATTCTTATCCGTATGGATCTGCGGTGAGATCTCCGATAAGATCGGCCGTAAGGTCATGATCGTCGCCGGCGCAATCATGTATGTGGTTTTCTTCGGCCTTCTTCTTACGACCAACAGCGTAGCGGTTGCTTCCGTAGCTGCTTTCCTGGCCGGTGTTGCTACATCTTTCTTCGACGGCGCTTGCTACCCTGTAGCACAGGAGTCCTGGGTAAAGGCTCCCGGTACTGCGGTTATCCTGATCAAGGGCGTTATCTCCGTATCCGGAACGATCTATCCTCTTCTTGTTGCTTCCATGTCTCAGAGCGGCAACTGGAGAGCTCTGATCATCCTTCCGATCGTTATGTCTATCGTTGTTCTCGCAACGGCACTGTTCGCTCCTTATTCCTATGACGAGGAACTCAAGGAACTTAAGGACAACAAGCAGAGCAATGCAAAGGCAGAGCTTAAGGATGAGGATGCCGAAAAAGGTAAAGCTCGTATTAAGAACCCTATTCCTTTCTGGGTTATCTGCGGATGCGCGATCTACGGCTTCATCGCAATGGCAACCATGTACTCTGCACAGCAGTACCTGAAGTCCTTCGGTATGGCTGTTCTCGGACAGGATGAGATGTGGGCTGCAGGCCTGAACTCTATCTACACCATCGGCTCCTTCGCAGCGGTTATTATCTGGGGCGTATTCATGGCAGCTCTCCGCTGGAGAACTCTTAAGATCCTCCTGATCGACCTTGCGGGTTCTGTTATTGCTTATGCACTGGTAGTTCTTCTTCGTTCTCCCGTTATGGTTCAGATTGGTGCTTTTGCGATCGGTTTCTTCGCAGCAGGCGGCGCTCTTCAGTGCGGTGTTGCTCTGATGCAGGAATTCCATCCCGGCGCAAAAGGAAGAAACCTTGGTATCTACTACACATTCATGGGCGCTGCTTCTTACCTGATGCCTCAGCTTGCTAAGATCTTCTACAACATGGCAGGCGGAAATGAAGCGCAGGCTGTCATCAACGAGATGACCGTAAACCTTGTACTTGCCATCGTTGGTCTGCTCTTCATGGTGTTCCTTGCAGCAAACTACAAGAAGTGGTTTGGCGTAAGCGTATGGTCCAAGAAAGGCGCTGACGAATAAGGAACGATCAAAAAGAATAGAATAATGTTATTTTAGCCACATCAAATATCCGAGGCCGCAGCAATGCGGTTTCGGATATTTTTGCTTAAAATTAGTAGATATATATAGAAAAATAGAGCCAAAACAGCGCAAAACTTGTGAAAAATATACAATATAATCGCTTATAATGCTTGTACTGATCACAAGGAAGTGATATATTATTATATGGATACATAATAATAATCTGTCACTATTGAAGTAAGCAGAGAAGGGGGAGCAGAAATGAGCAAGAAGAACAAGATCATTGTTGCTGTTTTACTGGCCGTGAGTATACTTGTGGCCGGCAACGAGATCTATCAATTTGTGCGCGGTCTCACCGCACCGTATCCGGATAATGATCTCAACGGATATATTGCGTGGGCAGCCGGCGGCGCTACGGATACGACATCGAGAGGAATAGCTGTACAAGCGCAGAAGTTTTTGGGTAGCAACATTGTCATGCAGAACAAGACAGGCGCCACAGGGGCGATCGCGACAGAATTCGTGGCACATCTTCCTGCTGACGGTTATTCACTCCTGTTCAATGCGGAAAATCCTACGCTGTATCACGTCATGGATATTTCCAACATCGACTATGAAGAGTTTTATCCTGTCCTCCTGTTCGGAAGCCAGGTGCCTGTTGTGATCGTGCCGCCGAATTCCAAATATCAGTCGATTAAGGAAGTAATAGAAGACGCGAAAGCGTCTCCCGGAAAGATCAGTCTCGGTATTTCCGGTGTCGGCGGACTTCCTTACAACGTTGCCTGTATGCTTCAGAGCACCAGTAATGTCGAATTCAACCAGGTTCCTTTTGACGGAGATTCTTCTATTATCAGTGCGCTTTTGGGCGGCCATGTGGATCTTTCCATCGTCAATTATTCCACGGCGGCAGATCTCTACAAGACGGGCGATCTGCGCATTCTGACGGTTCTGAATAATGAGAGAATGGAATCGATCCCCGAGGTTGAGACGATTTCCGAGGTCTATCCCGAGTATGAGAAGTATTTCCCCTGGGGTGCTTTTACCGGTGTTTACTGCAGAAAAGATGTGGATGACGACAAGAAGGAGATCCTTACCAAGGCATTTTTGGACGGTTATAATACACCGGAATTCCAAAAATATCTTACGGACAATTATATTATTCCGCTCGGAATCAGCGGTGATGAAGCGGTCAAATTCATCAAGCGCTGGCAGTCCGTTACGACCTGGCTTTTGTATGACTCGGGAGCTACCAACATTTCTCCTGAGAACTTCGATATTCCCAGGATCGAAGATTTTGAATAAATGAGGGGGATTGACAGATGAAAAAAGGAGAAAAAGTATTTGATCTGATCCTTGTGATACTGGGACTGATCTTCGTAATACTGGCATTTGGCATCACACCGATCAGCGAGATGACGGCCTCATCGGAGGGGTTCTATCCGGTCGTCATATCGATCATCAGTTTGATCCTTGCTGTCGCAAACTTTATTAAACAGAACGCGGAGAGAAAGAAGAACGGCGAGCCTGAGTATTCCGACGAAGCATCCGTCTTCAATAAAGATGTAATGGTCATGATGGGATTTCTTGTGATGTATATCGTCCTGATCTTCCTTGTACATTACATTATCGCGACTCTGGTCTTTACTACACTGTCTATTCTGTATCTGAGCGGGAAGGATTGGAAGACAAGTCTTCTTGTGGGCTTTATCGCTACTATGATGATCGTTCTCGTCTTTAAATACGGTTTCAGCGTCATTCTGCCGTAAGAAAGGAGGTAAGTTATGCCAGCAATTTTAACACAGATCATATTCTGCGCTTTGGGCTGTTTTCTGGGCATTTATGTCGGCGCGATCCCCGGTCTTTCCGTGACAATGGCGACTTCCCTTCTGATCGCTATGACTTATTCCTGGAGCACGGAGGCGGCACTCGCAGTCATGATGGGTGTCTATATCGGAGGCGTTTACGGCGGATCCCGTGCAGCGATCCTGCTCAATATTCCCGGCGCCCCTGCAGCCGTTGCCACCACATTTGACGGATATCCGCTTGCCAAAAGAGGAGAGGCCGGCAAGGCGATCGCGACCAGTACGATCACATCCGTCGTCGGCGGACTGATCGGTTCGGCTTTTCTGTTTTTTGGTGCGCCTCAGGTCGCCAAAATAGCGCTGTCCTTTGCACCTCGTGATTACATGCTGCTGACTCTGATGGGACTTATGCTCGTCGGCAGTATAAGCGGAAAGAGTATTTTGAAAGGTCTGTTCGCTGCGACAGCCGGTCTGATGCTGGGTGTCGTCGGTATGGATCCGATCACCGGTGTGGGACGTTTCACATTCGGAAGTGTGGACATGCGGGCAGGAATCAGCTATATTCCGGTCATGATCGGATTGTTCGGCGTGGGAGAGTCCCTGCACCAGATCGTTCACAGGAATATGCCGATCGTGAAACAGGAAGTCAATTCGATCCGTCCTCCTATGGACAGGCTCGCGAAGATGCTGCCGATCGCAGCATTCAGCGGTGTTCTGGGCACGATCGTAGGTGCGCTTCCCGGTGCGGGCGGCGATATTGCGGCGCTTCTTGCCTATGATGCCACGAAGAGAGTTGTCAAGAATCCGGAGAGACCTTTCGGAGAAGGAACACTGGAAGGTGTCGTAGCTCCCGAGTCGGCCAATAACGCTGCGATCGGCGGAGCACTGATCCCGATGCTGACATTGGGTATCCCCGGAGACTCGGTAACGGCGATCTTCATCGGAGCACTTTCCATTCACGGAATCCGCGCGGGCTCCATGCTCATGGCCTCACAGCCCGAGCTGTTCCAGAACCTGGTTTGGCTCTCCGTTGTCGGAAACATTTTCCTTCTGATCTTCGGAATGATGGGGATCCGCATTTTTGCCAAGCTGGTCGAGATCCCCAGAAATGTACTGCTTCCGCTGATCATTGTCATTTCGGTCATCGGCAGTTATTCTATCAATAATATGACGCTTGATATTGTCTGGACACTGATCGCCGGAATTATCGGCTACTTTATGAAGTATTACGGTGTTCCCGTAGCGCCCATGGTATTGGGACTGATCCTTGGCCCCACGATTGAAGTCAATCTGAGAAGATCGATCATTTCAGCGGGAAGCATCGGGGGAATGTTCAAGGATATTCTCACACATCCCCTGTCCCTTGTGCTTCTGCTGATCCTCGCAGTCATGATGGCCACACAGATCCTGGGTTCCAAGAAAAGAGCCTGATCTGCAGGTCTTTTTGCGGCAGCTTTCCGGAGAAGGGAAGCTGCCGCTTTTATATTCTGCGGGAGATATGCAGAGGATATGTATAGAGATACGTGCGGCATAATAAAGCGGCGAAAGGGGCAGGGCGAAAAGCAGAGCATGAATCCTTCGGATGATAAGATTAGGGTGAATACATGGAAAAAGAGAAGTTTCTGACAAAGGAAGTGTGGTGCGGGAATCCGGAGAGCGGCATTTACGGGAAGCTGTTCATGCCCAAAGACTATAAAGAAGGGGAGAAACTGCCGCTTGTGCTGTTTTGTCATGAACTGTTCAGGACACATGAGTCCGGCATCCGCTACGGAGAAACGCTTGCCGCCAAGGGATATGCTGTCTATACATTTGACTGCCGGGGCGCCTCGAAAGAGAGCAGAAGCCCGGGGTCCATGCTGAATATGTCGGTCATGACATGTGCGGACGATCTCATGGAGGTTTACAGGGAAGCACTGACCTGGAAATTCACAGATCCCGGCCGCATTGCAGTGATCGGCGCAAGCCAGGGCGCTTTCAGCACTGCAGTCGCGGCGAGTGAGAATACAGATGCATTTGCGGCAATCGTCCTGATGTATGGAGCCTTTGTCATCCTGGACGATGTGAAAAACATGTATCCGGACAGAGAAAGTGTACCGGATCTTTTTTCTTATCGCGGATGGTGCATGATGGGGGCACGCTATCTCACGGATCTCTGGGATTTTGACAAATCTGTACTCGGCAGATATAAGGGCCCGGTGCTGATCCTGCACGGAGATGATGATCCGCTTGTGGATCCCGCCTATTCCAGGGACATTGCGAGAGTTTATGAAAATCACGAATTTCACATGGTGAGAGGCGGAAGACACGGCTTTAAAAAGGGTGCATTTGAGGAAGCATCCGCTTATATAGAGCTTTTCCTGGCTGTTAACACTTGAAAAAAACAGCGGAACTGCCACATTTTTTCGGAAATTATTGATGCTGTGCTGTGAAACGCTATTGCAATGAAGTGATGAAAAAATTATAATGATTTTATTGGTGTTTAACAACCAAATAATCTAAGGGAGGACCAATCACTATGAGAAAATTTGTTAAGACCACTCTTGCAGTTGCGATGACAGTGTGCATGGCAGCAGCGATGACAGCTTGCGGATCCGGATCATCATCCGGCAGTGCTGCACCTGCTGACAGCGCAGCAGACACCGGCGCTAAGATCAAGATCGGAGGCTCCGGTCCCCTCACCGGTCCCGCAGCTGTTTACGGCAATGCTGTCAAGAACGCAGCAGAGATCGCTGTGGACGAGATCAATGCTAAGGGCGGTATTCAGTTTGAATTGGATATGGAAGATGATGCACACGATCCCGAGAAGGCAGTTACTGCTTACGGCGTTCTGAAAGATTGGGGCATGCAGGTATCTCTGGCGACCGTTACTTCTTCACCGGGCGCTGCAGTTTCCCCCAGCTATGCAGCAGATAAGATCTTCGCGATCACTCCTTCGGGCTCTTCCACAGCTGTTATTTTCCAGGATCCGGACAATCAGACCGGCGCTTACGGCAATGTATTCCAGATGTGCTTCACAGACCCCAACCAGGGTTCCGCAAGTGCTGACTACATTGCTGCGCATACGGATCTCGGCTCCAAGGTCGCAATCATCTACAAGAACGATGACAACTACTCCAAGGGCATCCATGATACATTCGTCGCAGAGGCGGCAGCTAAGAATCTGGAAGTGGTTTATGAGGGAACTTTCGACGATTCCAACGCTCAGGACTTCACTGTTCAGCTCGGCCAGGCACAGTCCGCAGGCGCTGACATCGTTTTCCTTCCCATCTATTATGATCCCGCATCCCTGATCCTCACACAGGCGAATCAGATGGGCTACAAGCCTACTTTCTTCGGTGTTGACGGTATGGACGGAATCCTGACTCTTGAGGGCTTTGATAAATCTCTGGCTGAGGGCGTCTATCTTCTGACTCCTTTCTCCGCAGATGCTACAGATGAGCTGACTGTAAACTTCGTCAATGCATATAAAGAGAAGTGCGGCGGCGAGATCCCGAACCAGTTTGCAGCAGATGCTTATGACTGTGTCTATGCCATCGCTCAGGCTTGCGAGGCGGCAGGCGTCACAGCGGATATGAGCCCCGAAGACATCTGTGCAAAGCTTACGGAGCAGTTCACTTCCATGACTTTCAGCGGCCTTACAGGCTCTGAGATGACATGGAACGAGAACGGCGAAGTTACCAAGTCTCCCAAGGCTGTCGTGATCCAGAACGGCGTATACGTAGGTGTTCAGGACTGATCGTCATTATTTCATGAAGATTGAAACCGAATAAACAGGCAGAAAGCCCGCCTCTGTGCGGGCTTTCTGCTTCATTCATAAAGAGGAGACTCCCCCTTGCCGGGAGGAGAGCCCTTGGACACTTGAAAGGAAGGCAGACATGCAGTTTCTATCCTATTTGATCAATGGATTAGGGCTTGGCAGTGTATATGCGATCATTGCTCTGGGTTATACAATGGTCTATGGTATTGCCAAGATGCTCAATTTTGCCCACGGTGATATCATCATGGTGGGTGCTTATATTGCGTTTTTTGCGATCACCAAAATGGGACTTCCGTTCCCTGCCGCAGTTCTGGCGGCAATTCTGGTCTGTACCGTGCTCGGTGTTGTCATCGAGAGGCTTGCCTATAAACCCCTCAGACAGGCAACGAGCCTTGCCGTTCTGATCACGGCGATCGGCGTCAGCTATTTTCTGCAGAATGGCGCGCAGATCCTGTGGTCATCTTCCAGTAAGGTATTTCCTTCTGTTATTTCGACGGGAAGCATTTCAATCGGGGCGACCAAGATCTCTTACCTTACACTGCTCACGATCGCAACCTGCATAGTTGTTATGGTCTGCCTTACACTGTTCATCAATAAGACAAAGACCGGCAGCGCAATGCGCGCATGTTCGGAGGACAAAGGCGCATCGATGCTGATGGGGATCAATGTAAACCAGATCATTTCCATCACTTTTGCGATTGGCTCCGGCCTTGCGGCGATCGCATCGGTCCTGCTGGCTTCCACCTATCCTTCTGTCTATCCTACTATGGGATCCATGCCCGGCATTAAAGCCTTTACGGCCGCCGTGTTCGGAGGGATCGGATCGATCCCGGGTGCATTCGTAGGAGGGCTGATCCTGGGCATCATCGAAATATTTGCCAAGGCCTACATTTCGACGCAGCTCTCGGATGCCATCGTATTTGCTGTTCTGATTTTAATTCTGCTGATCAAGCCTACAGGACTGCTCGGCAAGAAGATCAATGTCAAAGTCTGAGGAGGGGGAAAACATGAATAAACTGAGCCGGATCTTCTCCCGATCAGGAGATAAAATGAAGAGAGGGCGCCTTATTTCTTTCATGATCGTGATCATCGCCTATGTGATCATTGAAGCGCTGCTAAAGACAGGAAACCTCTCGAGTCTTTTTAAGAGTCTTCTCGTGCCGATCACATGTTATGTCGTCGCTTCCATCGGTCTCAACCTCAATGTCGGCGTTTCCGGTGAGCTCAATCTGGGACAGGCAGGGTTTATGAGTGTAGGCGCGTTCTGTGCGATATGTGTTTCGGGCTGTCTGGCAGGCTCTGTTACTGCGGCTGTGCCGAGGCTGATCATCGCGATCATCTGCGGCGCTGTCCTTGCGGCGCTGTTCGGCTTTGTGATCGGAATCCCGGTCCTGAAGCTGCAGGGCGACTATCTTGCGATCGTCACACTGGCATTCGGACAGATCATCAAGAGTATTCTTATGAATACCTATATCGGTTTTGATACCGACGGACTGCATTTCGATTTCGTGGAGTGCGGTTTCAAGCTCCTTCCGGGAGGGAAAATGCTGCTGAACGGTCCGATGGGTGCGACAGGCACGCAGACGATCTCCAATTTTACGTTTGGTGTGATCCTGATCATCATCGCCCTGCTCGTTGTCTATAACCTGATGTTCTCCAGAAGCGGAAGAGCGATCATGGCAGCCAGAGACAACCGCATCGCAGCAGAATCGGTCGGCATTCCGATTTCCAGGACCAAGATGCTGGCTTTCGTCACTTCCGCGTCTTTAGCAGGTGCGGCAGGAGCACTGTACGGTCTCAATTATGCCACGCTGGTTCCCAATAAATTCGACTTCAACACGTCGATCCTGATTCTGGTCTACGTGGTATTGGGCGGACTCGGAAATATGACCGGAACGATCATCTCCACCGTGGTCCTGATCCTTCTGCCTGAACTTCTGAGGTCGCTGCAGGATTACCGCATGCTGATCTATGCAGTTGTGCTGATCCTGATCATGCTTGTCACGAACAATGAGTGGCTGAGGAATAAATGGAAGGCTCTGATCTCCGGGAAGGCGAAAGGAGGTGCCCGCAGTGAATGAAAAATGGGCTGAGAAAACAGCAGAACTGACAGCGGAGAGCACGAGGACGCCGGTACTGGATGTACAGGAACTCGGTATTGATTTCGGCGGCCTGACAGCAGTCAATGACCTGAATATGCAGGTCTTTGAGGGTGAGATCGCAGGCCTGATCGGTCCTAACGGAGCCGGCAAGACGACGGTCTTCAATCTTTTGACCAAGGTCTACAAGCCGACGAGAGGAAAGATCATCTTCTGCGGCAAGGACACAGCGGGAAAGAGTGTCGTCGATATCAACAAAGCGGGAATCGCCAGAACGTTTCAGAATATCCGCCTGTTCGGCAATCTTACGGTTCTGGATAATGTTAAGACGGGCTTCCACAACGTGACGCCCTATTCGCCTGTTACAGCGATCCTTCGCCTGCCCAAGTATTATCAGTGCGAGAAAGAGATCGAGGAGAAGGCGATGGATCTCTTAAAGATCCTGAGTCTGGATGAGTTTGCCGGTGTGACTGCCAGCAACCTTCCCTACGGCGCGCAGCGAAGACTGGAGATCGCCAGAGCACTTGCGACCAACCCCAAGCTTCTCCTTCTCGACGAACCTGCTGCCGGAATGAATCCGCAGGAGACAGCAGAACTGATGGACATGATCCGCTTTGTGCGCGATCATTTCAAAATCGCCATTCTCCTGATCGAACATGACATGAAGCTCGTCATGGGAATCTGTGAGAGGATCACTGTTTTGAACTATGGAATGATGCTGGCACAGGGTTCACCGGAAGAGATCCAGTCCAACCCCGATGTCATCAAGGCATATTTAGGAGATTAAGAGATGCTCAAAGTACAGGACTTAAAAGTAAGATACGGCATGATCGAAGCCATCAAGGGCATCTCCTTTGAGGTTCGCGACGGTGAGATCGTGACGATGATCGGTGCCAACGGCGCCGGCAAGACGACGACGATGCATGCGATCTCGGGGCTTGTGAAAGCCGCGGAAGGCAGCATCAAGCTGGACGATACGGAACTGACCAGGACCGCGCCCAATAAGATCGTGGGAATGGGGCTTGCGCAGGTTCCGGAAGGAAGAAGAGTGTTTGCGGAACAGACCGTTGAAGAGAACCTGATCCTGGGTGCTTATCTCCGCAAGGACAAGAGCGGGATCGCCAGCGATATGGAAGAAGTCTACAAGCTGTTCCCCCGCCTCAAAGAGCGCCGCACGCAGCTGGCGGGGACACTTTCCGGCGGTGAGCAGCAGATGCTGGCTATGGGCAGAGCCCTCATGGCCAAGCCTTCCATTCTGCTTTTGGACGAGCCCTCCATGGGCCTGTCTCCCCTTCTGGTCTCCGAAATTTTCCGCATCATTCAGGAGATCAATGACAAGGGCACTACGATCCTTCTTGTTGAGCAGAACGCCAAGAGGGCGCTTGCTATAGCAGACAGGGCATATGTGCTGGAGACCGGAAAGATCACACTGGAGGGAACGGGGGAAGAACTCGCCAGTGATGAGAGAGTGCAGAAAGCTTACTTAGGAGGCTGACCGCGCAGAAAACTGTTGGGTATGCAATTCGACATCTATTCAGGGAGGAATCAATATGTACGTAAAGGACCATATGACACATCACCCCTACACCATCACCAAGGATGTAGTGATTTCCAAGGCTGTTGAGATCATGCGCAAGAACCATTTCCACCGCCTTCCGATCGTGGACGAGCAGGGGAAACTGATCGGACTTGTGACCGGCGGACTTGTGGAGGAGAAGAGCGGTGCCAGCTCGACGTCCCTCTCGATCTATGAGCTCAACTATCTGCTCAGCAAGACCAAAGTACAGGACATTATGATTCAAAAAGTGACGACCATCACAGAGGACGTATTCGTCGAGGCGGCCGCACAGACCATGCTGGACAACGAGATCTCCTGCCTGCCGGTTGTCGACAGTGAGAACAAAGTCATCGGCATCATCACGGACAAAGATATTTTCCAGGCCTTTGTAGAACTTCTGGGATACAAGAAGCAGGGTACCCGCTTCATCTTTGCCGCTACGGACACACCCGGTGAGTTTGCACCGATGGCCAAGCTCTTCGGCGACAACGATGCGAACCTGGATTCTCTTGCGGTCTATCATACCAAAGAGCGCGGCGCTGAGATCGTCGTCAAGGCATCCGGTGAGATCTCTGTCGAAGAGATGGCACAGAAGATCGTTGATGCGGGATTTACACTCAAGAGCATCGTCCAGACGACCAAATTCGGAACGGTCAGGGAGTTTGACGTTCCCGCTAAGAGTGTCTGATCCGGGAGGATATGTGAATGAATTTTTATATGCCGGTAAAAACCTATTCGGAACAGAACTGTGTGCAGAATCACGCATCGGAGCTGGCTGCCCTGGGCAGCCGGGCCCTGATCGTGACGGGAAAAAGCAGTGCGCGCAGATGCGGTGCTTTTTATGATGTGACAGAGGCATTGGAAAAACACGGCAGGACATGGGTGGAGTTCGCTGAAGTGGAGGAGAACCCTTCCGTGGAGACGGTCATGCGGGCAAGAGAGACCGGCCTCAAAGAGAAGGTGGATTTTGTCATTGGGATTGGCGGCGGATCCCCTATGGATGCGGCCAAGGCGATCGCCCTGATGATCCGTCATGCAGACAGCGACTGGACATATATGTACGACAAGTCCGCTGAGACCTCGACCGTGCCGATCGCTGAGATCCCGACAACGGCCGGGACCGGGTCCGAGGTGACGGCAGTCTCTGTTTTGACCAGGCATGACAAGCATGTAAAGGGATCCATTCCCCACAAGATCTTTGCAGATCTTGCCCTGATCGACGGCCGCTATATCAGCGGCACTCCCAAGCAGATCATCGCCAACACGACGATGGATGCGCTGGCCCATCTCTATGAGAGCTATATCCACTCCAAGGCGACGGATTTCAGCAGAATGTGCGCGGAATCGGGGATCCGGATCTGGGCCCGCAGCAAGGACGCGATCCTTGGCAAAAGAGAGGCGACTGCAGACGATTACCAGAACATGATCAACGCTTCGACCATGGCGGGCATGGCGATCGCGCATACGGCGACGTCCCTTCCCCATGCACTCAGTTACCGCCTGACTTACAGCATTCACATGGCGCACGGCAAAGCCTGCGGATACTTCCTGGCGGGGTACCTTAGAGAAGCGGATCCCGAGGCGGTCGGATATATCCTGAATCTGGCCGGTTTCGAGAGCATCGATGAGCTGGAGGACTACTTCGTAAAGACCTGCGGACGCGACGAAGTGCCGGTTGAAATTCTGGAAGAGACGGTGAGAGAGGTGCTTGCCAATGAAGCCAAGTGCAAGCTGCCTCCGTTCCCGGTCGATGAGGCGGTGCTCAGAAGGGTCGCGGGGATCTGAGAGCGGATCTGAAATGAAGAATAAAGCAAAAAAAACCCGGCATCAAATGCCGGGATTTTTATGAAGCAGGGGAAGAGGGATTCGAACCCCCATGAACGGTTTTGGAGACCGTGATACTGCCATTGTATGATTCCCCTATGTATGAGGATGACCGGTTTCCCTGTCAACATTTGAGAGTATAGCACAATGATTTGTGATGTTCAACTACATTTTTGCAAGAAGTTGCAAATTCATTGACAATGCCGTATATGTACATTTCAAATTCCTATGTTATAATGCCTTGAGACAACATCTATTTATACGCCACAGGAGGAGAGAGCGCGATCTATGAGTAAAGTCAGACGGATCTATGTCGAGAAGAAGGAGCCCTATGCCGTTGCCGCAAGGCAGCTCAAGGAAGATATCATTGGCTTTTTGGCCGTGGAGGGACTTACCGGAGTTCGGAAACTGATCCGATACGATGTGGAGAATATCTCCGATGAAGTTTTTGAGACCGCATGCAAAACTGTTTTTTCCGAGCCGCCCGTAGATATTCTCTACAGAGAGACCGTCGAGATACCGCAGGGCGGACACGTATTCAGCGTGGAACCACTGCCGGGTCAGTTCGACCAGAGAGCGGACAGCGCGGTGCAGTGCGTTCAGTTTTTAAACGAAAATGAGAATCCCGTGATCAAGACGGCAGAGACCTATATTCTGCTCGGCGACATCACGGACGAAGAGATCGAGAGGATCAAGAAGTATTGCATTAACCCTGTCGACTCCCGTGAGACCGGTATGGACAAGCCGGAGACTCTGAGGACGGAGTACCCTGAACCGGAGGATGTCAAGGTTCTTGACGGCATGACCTCTATGTATGAGGATGAGCTGAGCAGGCTCTACGGCTCTCTCGGACTTGCCATGACGTTTGATGATTTCCTGTTCATTCAGGAGTATTTTGCCGGAACGGAGCACAGGGATCCGACGATCACGGAGATCCGGGTGCTCGACACTTATTGGTCGGATCACTGCCGCCACACTACTTTTTCCACAGAGCTTAACGACGTCACTTTCGATGACGGCTATTACAGAGATATCATCGAGCCCACTTATCTGAGCTATCTCGACACGAGAGAGGAACTCTACAAGGGCAGAAAGGACAAGTATGTCTGCCTGATGGACCTGGCGCTCATGGGTATGAAGAAGCTCAAAGCCGACGGAAAGCTTACTGACCAGGAGGAGTCCGACGAGAACAACGCATGCTCTGTCGTGGTCCCGGTAGAAGTCGATTACGGCAAGGGACCGGAGACGGAGGAGTGGCTCGTTTTCTTTAAGAACGAGACCCACAACCATCCCACGGAGATCGAGCCTTTCGGCGGCGCGGCCACCTGCCTGGGCGGTGCGATCCGCGATCC
>ODAI012823274.1_pt1 | contig 15275 bp, 8 predicted proteins | sample 1539321 | NCBI WGS metagenome assembly ODAI01 (sample SAMN02144231, study PRJEB22623) | gut metagenome | biome: sheep rumen | host: Ovis aries | place: New Zealand
CTTTTTTGTATAATTCTCTGCCATTCTTTTCCTCCAGTTTTGTATTCTCATGTATCATATGGACGTCGAGCTGGTTGAAGGCGATCGTGATGCCCGCAGCGTCAAAGTCCTTCTTGATCCGTTCGGTAAGATCCCACATGGCCCCAAAATGATCCTCAATCGTCGTCCACCCGCGGACCTCAAGCCTGACGCTGCTGTCCCCGAGGCTGTCAAGGAGAAGGTCGATCGGCTTGTTTTTAAGCACGCGCGGATCCTTCTCGAAGGCCCTCCGCATGATCGACTTGGCAAGATCGATGTCATCCGTGTAGCTGATGCCGATATTGATGTTGACCAGCCAGAAGCCCGAGGCCGTGTAGTTGATGACCGACGCGTCCGTGAGCTTGCTGTTCGGGATCGTGATCGTCCGGTCGCCGAGGGACAGGAGCGTCGTGTAAAACATGCCGATGGACGAGACGAATCCCTCGTTTCCCTCATTTACCTCCCGGATGAAATCGCCGACCTTGAACGGCCGCTGCACCAGCAGGAGAACTCCGCCGGCAAAATTGGCCGCTCCACCCTGCAGCGCAAGGCTGATGCCGACGCCGACAGAGCCCAGAGCGGCGACAATGGTCGCCTGGTTCACGCCCATCTGCCCGAGAAGCGTGATGATGAGCACCGCCTTTCCGCCGATCTTCACGAAGGAGGTCACGTAATTGATGATCGTGATATCCTGCGCTTTCTTCCTGAGACGGTCTCCGATCCTGCCGGCCAGCCAGTCGATCAGCTTCGAAAAGATGACGTAGGCGAGTACCGAGATGCCCAGCTTTGCCAGGAATTCAACCAGGAGCCGCCCCTTGTCGAGCCAGTATTCCGAGAGTTCAACGGCCGAAGTGATGTTTTCCATGCATTTCCTTTCGTTTAAAATGAAACCCTATTATCTCACTTCACAACGCGGACCTTTAAGACACCCGTGCACTGCTTCAGGCTCTCGATGATCTCCTCCGAGGCCTTCTCGCCGATATCGATGATCGTGTAGGCGTAGTCGCCGCGGCTCTTGTTGGAGAGGTTTGCGATGTTGATGTTGATCGCGCCGAGGATCTTGGTGAACTGGGCGATCATGTTCGGGATGTTCCTGTGGTTGATGGCGATGCGGGACTCCGCCTTGCAGATGCCCGCGTTCATGGCCGGATAGTTCACGGAATTCTTGATGTTGCCGTTCTCGAGATAGTCCATGATCTCCTTGACCGCCATGTCCGCGCAGTTGTCCTCCGACTCCTCCGTGGAGGCGCCGAGGTGCGGGGTGACCAGCGTGTTCTTTGCGTGGGCGATCGCCGGCGTGACGAAGTCGGTCACGTATTTGCTCACTTTGCCGCTGTTCAGGTTCTCGATGATTGCATTTTCCTCCACCAGGGCGTCCCGGGCGAAGTTCAGAATGACGACGCCGTCTTTCATTTTCTCAATGGCCTCGGCATTGATCATGCCCTTCGTCTCGCTTGTGAGCGGGACATGCACCGTGATGTAGTCGCAGTTTGCGTAGATCTCATCGAGGGTGTTCACGTGGCGGATCGCACGGGACAGGTTCCAGGCGGCGCTCACGGAGATGTAGGGATCGTAGCCGTAAACATCCATGCCGAGGCTGACAGCCGTGTTCGCGACCATGACGCCGATTGCGCCGAGGCCGATGATGCCGAGCTTCTTGCCGCTGATCTCGTGGCCGGCGAACTGCTTCTTCTGCTTCTCGACCTTCTTTGCGATGTCTTCGGTGCTCTCCTGCTTCTCAAGCCACTCGATACCGCCCACGATGTCGCGGGAAGCCAGCAGCATGCCGGCGATGACGAGCTCCTTGACGCCGTTGGCGTTGGCGCCCGGTGTGTTGAAGACGACGATGCCCTTTTCCGCGCAGACATCCAGCGGAATATTGTTGACGCCCGCGCCGGCTCTGGCGATCGCCTTCAGGTTGTCGGAGAATTCCATCTCCTTCATATTGGCGCTGCGGACCAGGATCGCGTCAGCGTCCGTGTCATCTTTCTGTACATAATCTGCCGTAAAATTCTTAAGTCCCGCCTCGGAAATGTTATTGAGGCAATGATACGTGTACATATGTCTAAGTCTCCTCCCACAATTGTTCGTCCGTCTTTCCGGCGGACATTTATCTTAAAAAAGACGGCCGAAGCGGCCGTCTTTTCGCTGATCTCACAAGTTGAAAATCAAAACCGGGCGTCCGCCTTACTTCGTTGTGTCAGCCGGAGCGCTGTAGCCGCTGTCTGCTTTCTCAACTTCCGCGATTGCGGATTTGCGCATCGGGATGCGGCAGTTTTTGTTGTTTCCGAACTCAACGATCACGTCCTCGTCCGTGATGTCAAGGACAACGCCGTAGAAACCGCCGGTCGTGACGACGCTGTCGCCGACAGCCAGGTCAGCCAGCATGGCGTTGACTCTCTTCTGTTCGTTTCTCTGGGGACGGATGAGAAGGAAATACATGACCGCGATGATTACAAGCATGTAAACGATCGTGAAGCCCATTCCACCCATCATACTGTTAAGAGCAATTGCTTTCATTACCAAATCCTCCCTGAATTGAGTTTAAACGTAGATAATATCATACACACTTTTTAACAGATTTACAAGTGGAAACTCAATTCTTTCCCACATTTTCCGCAAGAGTGGAAAGTCTCATCTTCCGGTAGGCCTCAAAATTGCCCGCATCGAGCGCATCCCTGATCTCTTCCATCATATTATTATAGAAGTAAAGGTTGTGCATCACGAGGAGCCGCATACCGAGGATCTCGTCAGCCTTTAGAAGGTGCCTTATATAGGCCCTCGAGTGGTTCCGGCAGACCGGGCAGCTGCACTCGGGGTCGATCGGGCGCTCGTCGAGCTCGTATTTTGCATTTTTGAGGTTCAGATGCCCGTGGTTCGTGTAGGCGTGGCCGTGGCGGCCGTTCCGGCTCGGGTAGACGCAGTCGAAGAAGTCGACGCCCCGGTAGACCGCCTCGATGATGTTTTCCGGCGTGCCGACCCCCATGAGGTAGGTGGGCTTGTCCGCGGGCAGGTGCGGCACGACCTCATCGAGCACATGGTACATCTGCTCGTGGGTCTCGCCGACCGCGAGGCCGCCGACTGCATACCCGTCGAGGTCGAGCTCCGAGATCTCCTTCGCGTGGCGGATCCGGATGTCGTCGTAGATCGCTCCCTGGTTGATCCCGAAGAGCAGCTGGTTTTTGTTGATGGTGTCCGGGAGGCTGTTTAAGCGCTTCATCTCCTCCTTGCAGCGGACGAGCCAGCGGGTCGTCCGGTCGACGGAGGCCTCCACATACTCTCTCTCGGCGAGCGCGTTGGGACACTCGTCGAAGGCCATCGCGATCGTCGAGCCGAGGTTCGACTGGATCCGCATGCTCTCCTCCGGCCCCATAAAGATCTTTCTTCCGTCCACGTGAGAGCGGAAGGTGACGCCTTCTTCCTTTATTTTCCGAAGCTCCGCGAGGCTGAACACCTGGAATCCGCCGGAGTCCGTGAGGACCGGGCCGTCCCAGTTCATGAATTTTCTGACGCCGCCGAGCTTCCTGACAATCTCATCCCCCGGCCTTACATGCAGGTGATACGTGTTGCAGAGCTCCACCTGCGTCTTCAAACCTTTCAGTTCCGGCGAGGAGATCCCGCCCTTGATGGCGGCCGCCGTCCCGACATTCATAAATACCGGGGTCTCGATCACCCCATGCACGGTCGTGAGCCTTGCCCGTTTGGCTCTTCCTTCCCGTTTCAACACTTCATACATGATAGACTGTACTCCTTTTCGTATGTTCTACCACTATAAGCTATATTTTGGATTCCGTCAAATGAAAACCTCGCTCCGCCTGCAAATCCCTGCATTGCGCGGTAAAAGACCGGTTCTGGCGGAGGTGCGGGCTTATCTTGGGCGGCGGATGGAACGTTTAAGGGGCGGAAAGGGCCGGACGGAGCAGCGCGGGGAGAAGAAAAGGTCTGGACGGGACGGCAAGGCGGGAGCATGTGGCAGGGACGGCCGCCTGCGTCCGCTTGCCGCCCAAGCCGGACATCCGCTCTCCGCGCTGCCCGCCCGGCCTTCCGTCCACATGCACCTTCATCCGCCGCCCGGTAAGCCTGCACCTCCGTCAAAACCGGCAGGCACTTTTCGGATATACAGACCGGGCGAAAAGTTGCTTGTCAAAAATTACAAAGGGCTTTATAATAGGGCGAGTATGGCGGATGTATATTCGCTTTATTTTAGTACACTTTTGAGGTAACTTATGAATAATTCTCAGTACAGACTCGGCATAGATATCGGCTCCACGACCGTGAAGGTCGCCGTCCTGGACGGGGAGAACAACCTGCTCTTCTCGGACTACCAGCGGCACTACGCGGAGATTCAGGAGACCTGCGGACGGCTGATCGGGGAGGCACTCGATAAGCTGGGCGACCTTGACGTCTCGCCCGCCATCACGGGCTCGGGCGGTCTTACGCTCGCAAAGCACCTCGGCGTCCCGTTTGTTCAGGAAGTCGTGGCCGTATCGACATGCCTTAAGCTTCGCGCACCTTCGACCGACGTCGCCATCGAGCTCGGCGGCGAGGACGCGAAGATCATCTACTTTGAAAACGGCAGCATCGAGCAGCGTATGAACGGCATCTGCGCCGGCGGCACGGGCTCCTTCATCGACCAGATGGCGGACCTCCTGCAGACCGACGCGGCCGGCCTCAACGTCTTCGCGGCGTCCCACAAGTCGATCTACCCGATCGCGGCCCGCTGCGGTGTTTTCGCGAAAACCGATATCCAGCCGCTCATCAACGAAGGCGCGACCAGGGAGGATCTGGCGGCGTCCATTTTTCAGGCCGTCGTCAACCAGACGATCTCCGGCCTCGCCTGCGGCAAGCCGATCCGCGGCCATGTCGCGTTCCTCGGCGGACCGCTGCATTTCCTGGACCAGCTGCGCGCAAGATTCATCAAGACGCTGGATCTCGACGATGAGCACGCGCTCATTCCGGAAAATTCACACCTCTTCGCGGCCCAGGGCGCCGCTCTCGAGGCCGTGAACGCCGCGAGAAGCGAAGCCAAGACCGCCCAGATCGCCTACGAGCCCGGCATGGAGATCACCTCCTTAAAGGCTCTCAAGGACAAGCTGGACCACGGGATCAAGATGGAGTTCGAAGTCTCCCGCCTCGAGCCGCTCTTTAAGGATGAGGAGGCTTACGCAAAATTCAGAGCCCGCCAGGACCGCTATCAGGTCAAAAAGGGCGACCTTGCAAAATACAGAGGCAGGGCTTACCTCGGCGTGGACGCCGGCTCGACGACCACCAAGACCGCCCTCATCGCGGAGGACGGCACACTGCTCTACTCCACCTACGGCTCCAACCACGGCAACCCGCTGCAGACCTCGATCGACGCGATCAAGGAGATCTATGCGCACATGCCGGAGGATGTCTACATCGCAGGCGCCTGCTCCACCGGCTACGGTGAAGCCCTGATCAAGGCTGCCCTGCAGTTCGACGAGGGAGAGGTCGAGACGATCTCCCACTATTATGCAGCTCAGTTCTTCGACCCGAATGTGGACTGCATCCTCGATATCGGCGGCCAGGACATGAAATGCATCCGCATCAAGGACCACGCCGTCGATGATGTCATGCTGAACGAGGCCTGCTCCTCGGGCTGCGGCTCCTTCATCGAGAACTTCGCAAAGACCCTGAACTATTCGGTCCAGGATTTCGCGAAGGCGGCTCTCTTTGCCGAGCACCCGATCGACCTCGGCACCCGCTGCACGGTCTTCATGAACTCCAAGGTCAAGCAGGCCCAGAAGGAAGGCGCCACCGTTGCGGACATCTCCGCCGGTCTTGCGTACTCGGTCATCAAAAATGCCCTCTACAAGGTCATCAAAGTTTCCGACGCGGCCGAGCTCGGAAAAAATATCGTCGTCCAGGGCGGCACATTCTACAATGACGCGGTTCTTCGAAGCTTCGAGCGGATCGCGGAGTGCGAGGTCATCCGCCCGGACATCGCCGGCATCATGGGTGCGTTCGGCGCGGCCCTGATCGCGAAGGAACGCCGCGGCAACCGCCCGGAGTCCCACATGCTCTCGATCGAGGCGATCAATGACTTCACCTACTCGACCTCCATGACCCGCTGCGGGCTCTGCACCAACAACTGCCGGCTCACGATCAACAAGTTCGGCAACGGGACCCGCTACATCTCCGGCAACCGCTGCGAGCGCGGTCTCGGCAAGAAGAAAAATAAAGACAACCTGCCCAACCTCTATGAGTACAAATACGACCGGATCTTCGGCTACATTCCGAAGCACGGCGACGAGGCTCCGAGAGGCCGGGTCGGCCTGCCGCGCGTCCTCAACATGTTCGAGAACTACCCCTTCTGGTTCACGTTCTTCACGGACCTGGGCTACGAAGTCGTACTCTCCCCCACCTCCAACCGGAAGCTCTACGAGATGGGCATCGAGTCCATCCCGAGCGAGTCGGAGTGCTACCCGGCCAAGCTGGCCCACGGCCATGTGGAGTGGCTCTTAAGACAGGGCGTGAAGTTCATTTTCTACCCCTGCATCCCCTACGAGCGCGAGGAGTTCAAGGGGGCGATCAACCACTACAACTGCCCGATCGTCACCTCCTACGCGGAGAATATTAAAAATAACGTCGAGGAGCTGCGGGATCCGTCCATCAAATTCATGAATCCCTTCCTCGCCCTGACAAATGAGAAGATCATCACCGACCGCCTTGTGGATATCTTCCCGGACATTCCGGCGGATGAGGTGCGGAAAGCTGCGGGCGATGCCTGGGCGGAGCTCATAAAGAGCCGCGAGGACATCCGAAGGAAAGGCGAGGAGACCCTCAAGTACCTGGATGACACCGGACGGCACGGCATCGTGCTCTGCGGACGCCCCTACCACATCGATCCGGAGATCAACCACGGCATCCCGGAGCTGATCAACTCCTACGGCATGGCGGTGCTCTCGGAGGACTCCATCTCCCACCTCGGGACGATCGAGCGCCCGATCCGCGTCAACGACCAGTGGATGTATCACACCCGCCTCTATGCGGCCGCCAACTTCGTCAAGACCCGCGACAACCTCGACATCATTCAGCTGAACTCCTTCGGCTGCGGCGTCGACGCGGTCACGACCGACGAGGTGCAGGAGCTGCTGGCCAATTCCGGCAAGATCTATACCTGCCTGAAGATCGACGAGGTCAACAACCTGGGCGCCGCCCGCATCCGCGTGCGCTCCCTCATCGCGGCCATCCGCGTCCGCAAGGACAAAAAGACCCGGAGAAAGGTCAGGACATCCCGGATCGAGCGCGTGCCGTTCACAAAGGAGATGAAGAAGGAATACACGATCCTCTCTCCGCAGATGTCGCCGATCCATTTCAAGCTGCTCGAGACCGCGTTCAACGCCTGCGGCTTCAACTATGTGGTTCTGCCGAATGACAACCGCCACGCGGTCGACGTGGGCCTGAAGTACGTAAACAACGACGCCTGCTACCCGTCCCTGCTCGTGGTCGGCCAGCTCATGGATGCGCTGACCTCCGGAAAATACGATCTCGACAAGGTCGCGGTCGTCATGACCCAGCCCGGCGGCGGCTGCCGCGCCTCGAACTACATCGGCTTTATCCGCCGGGCCCTGAAGAAGGCCGGCCTCGAGAAGGTGCCGGTCCTGTCGCTCAACTTCAATGGGTTTGAGCCGCAGCCGGGCTTCAAGATCACGGTGCCGATGCTGGTCCGCATGGCCTACTCGCTCGTTCTGGGCGATGTCCTCATGAAATGTCTCTACCGGATGCGCCCCTACGAGATGGTCAAAGGCTCCGCCAACGACATGTATGAGAAGTGGAATACACGCTGCCAGAAGTTCCTGATCTCGAAAAATGCAAACCTTCTCATGTTCAACAAGCTGTGCCGGTCGATCATCCACGATTTCGACAACCTGCCGATCACCAATGAGGTGAAGCCTCGCGTCGGCATCGTCGGGGAGATCCTGGTCAAGTTCTCGCCGGCCGCCAACAACTATCTGGTGGAGACGCTGGAGAAGGAAGGAGCCGAGGCGGTCGTGCCCGACCTCCTGGATTTCTTCAACTACTCGTTCTACAACCTGAACTTCAAGGTGGATAACCTGGGATTTGCAAAATCCTCCAAGATCGGAACGGCTGCCGGATTGAAACTTGTCTCTGTGCTCCGCAGTGCCGCAAACAGCGAGTACAGGAAGAGCAAACATTTCACGCCGTCGGCGGATATCGCGGAGCTCGCGAAAATGGCCTCCCCGATCGTCTCGACCGGCAACCAGACCGGCGAGGGCTGGTTCCTGACCGGCGAGATGCTGGAGCTCATCCATAACGGGGCTCCGAACATCGTCTGCATTCAGCCGTTCGCATGCCTGCCGAACCACATCGTCGGCAAGGGCGTCATCAAGGAGATCCGCCGCCGCTATCCGGAGGCGAACATCGCCGCGGTCGACTACGACCCGGGTGCCTCCGAGGTCAACCAGCTGAACCGCATCAAGCTGATGCTGACGACGGCGGAGAAGCGGCTGGAGGAAAAGGCCGCTCAAAACTGATATTGTAATGCCGGGGCGGCCCTTCTTTCGAAGGGCCGCCTCTTTCGCCTGAATTATTTTTCTGTATTCTTTTTCCATTTTTTGATGTATACTCTACTCATGAATGTATACAGAATCCCCCTAACCGAACTGCAATCCAAAGACGCCCTCCGCTACCTGGGCCTCAAAACCGGCCTCGCGGACCCCGCCATGGCCGCACTCTACGAGACATGCAGCAGAGCGCTCCTTTCCGCCATCGACGCGCGGGCCGTCTGCCGCATCTTTCCCTACAGGGACGGCGTGATCGAAGGCTGCACCTACCGGCCTGCCGGCAGCACCATCCGGGACCACCTCACAGGCTGTGACCGCGTCATCCTTCTCGCCGCGACCCTCGGCCCCGCCGTCGACACGCTCATCCGCCGCACCATGCTGAAGGGCATGGCAGAGGCCATGATGACCGACGCGCTGGCCTCCGGGGCGATCGAGCAGGTCCTCGACCTCGCTGAAGCCGAGATCTTCGCTGGGCTCTCCCCCACCGGGCACACCTGGCGCTACTCGCCCGGCTACGGCGACCTGCCCCTCGAAGGCCAGAAAGACCTCCTCGAAGTTCTCGACGCCCGCAAACGCATCGGGCTCTACGTGAGCGAAAGTCTCCTCATGACCCCGACAAAATCCGTCACCTGCCTCATCGGCCTCGGCGAAAATCTGCCGGAGAGCGCAAAAAAGAGCTGCAGAAGCTGCACGCTCGAGGGGAAGTGCATTTTCAGGCAGAGCGGAACCACCTGCTACCGCTAAGGAGTTTTATATGGATATAAAAGAGTTTCTCAAAAATGAATACATCCTCCTGGACGGCGCCATGGGCACCATGCTCCAGGCCAAAGGCATGCCTCTCGGCACGATTCCCGAGACGCTCAACATCGAAAAGCCGGAATGGATCATCGACGTCCACCGCCGCTACATCGAAAACGGAAGCAACGTCGTCTACGCCAACACCTTCGGCGCCAACCGCCTCAAGATGGCCGCCTCCGGCTACACGGTAGCCGAGCTGGTCGGCGCCGCCATCCAAAATGCCCGAAAGGCCGCCGAAGACACCGGCACGAAGGTCGCGCTCGACATCGGCCCGATCGGCCAGCTCCTCGAGCCCACGGGAGCCCTCTCCTTCGAGGAGGCCTACGACATCTTCGCCGAGACCGTCGAGGCCGGCCGGGAGGCTGACCTTATCGTCATCGAGACCATGACCGACCTCTACGAGACGAAAGCCGCGGTCCTCGCCGCGAAGGAGCACTCGGACCTGCCGGTCTTCGTCACGATGACATTTGAGGAAAATAAAAGAACCTTCACCGGCTGCTCCGTCTCCGCGATGTGCCTGACTCTCGAGGGCCTGGGCGTCGACGCGCTCGGCGTCAACTGCTCCCTCGGCCCGGCGGACCTCCTCCCGATCGTCGAGGAGATCGCCCGCTGGACCTCTCTCCCGATCATCGTGAAGCCGAACGCCGGCCTCCCGGACCCGGAGACCAACACCTACAACGTCATGCCGGACGAATTTGCCGGAATCTGCAAAAAAATGCTCGCCTTCGGCGCAAAGATCTTCGGCGGCTGCTGCGGCACGAATCCCTCCTACATCGGAAAGCTTAAGGAAATGCTGGAAGAGGCCTCCAAAGAGAAGCTCTTCAGAAAACAGACACCGGACACCACCCTCTCCATCTGCACGCCGCTCACCACCGTCACGGTCTCCGAGCCGCGCGTCATCGGCGAACGGATCAACCCGACCGGCAAGAAGCGCTTCCGCGAGGCCCTGGCCGCCGGGGATATGGATTATATCCTTGGACAGGCATTTTCCCAGATCGAGGCCGGCGCGGACCTCCTCGACGTCAACGTCGGAGCTCCCGGGATCGACGAGAAGGACATGATGGTGAGGACCGTGAAGGCGCTCCAGTCTGTCACGGACGTGCCGCTTCAGATCGACTCGACCAAGCCGGAAGTCCTCGAGGCCGCCCTGCGCGTCTACAACGGCAAGCCGCTCGTCAACTCGGTCAACGGCGAGGAGGCCTCCATGCAGAAGATCCTCCCTCTCATCGCCAAATACGGGGCCGCTGTCGTCTGCCTGACTCTCGACGAGAACGGGATCCCGCCCAAAGCCGAGGACCGCTTCGCGATCGCCGAGAAGATCATGAACCGCGCCCTCTCGCTGGGCATCAAGAAGGAAAATATCCTCATCGACTGCCTCGTTCTCACCGTCTCCGCCGAACAGAAAGCCGCGATGGAGACCCTGAAGGCCGTCCGCATGGTGAAGGAGAAGCTGGGGCTTAAGACCGTCCTCGGCGTCTCCAACATCTCCTTTGGCCTGCCGAACCGGCTCAATATCAACACATCCTTCTTCACGATGGCCCTCTACGCCGGCCTGGACCTCCCGATCATGAACCCCAACGTCTCTGCGATGATGTGGGCGATGAAGTCCTACAAGGTCCTCGCAGCGATCGACGAGAATTCACTGGGGTTCATTTCCTGGTCTGCAGATCACGAGCCGGACGATGTGATCATCAAAAAATTGAAAAATGAACTTGCCGGCTCAATCCCGAAGGAAACCGCTGGCCTTACGCCCGCCGATGTGCCCGCCATGAACATAAAAGAGGCCGGCACCCACCCGGCAGGCTGCACCTGCCCGGAATGTGCCGGTCTTAAGGACACAAAGCGCATGCGGGAGATCCTGAAGGCCATGGAGACCGGCATGAAGACGGAGGGACGGCGGCTCACTGCCGGGTACCTTGCCGACGAGGATTCCATGGACATCATTAACGGGATCCTCATTCCCGCGCTCGATGTGGTCGGTGAGAAGTTTGAGAAGGGCAAGCTCTTCCTGCCCCAGCTCATTCTGGCGGCGGACGTCGCGAGCGAGTGTTTTGACGAGATCAAGTCGCGCCTCTCCTCCTCGGGAGGGAGTTCCGCTTCAAAGGGCCGGATCATCCTCGCGACGGTCAAAGGTGATATCCACGACATCGGCAAGAACATCGTGAAGGTGATCCTGGAGAATTACGGCTACGAGGTCCTGGACCTCGGCCGGGATGTCCCGCCGGAGAGGATCGTCGAGACGACCCTCAAAGAGAATATCCGCCTCGTCGGGCTCTCCGCCCTCATGACGACGACCCTCGGCTCCATGGAGGAGACGATCCGGCAGCTTCGGGCCGCGGGCGCGGACTGCAAAGTGATGGTCGGCGGCGCGGTCCTGACAGCCGACTACGCGAAGAAGATCGGCGCGGACTACTACGCGAGGGACGCGAAGATGAGCGCGGACATTGCGAAGGAGGTTCTGGGGTAACCAATCAGGGAGTCCGGGGACGGTTCTGGATTCTCCGGGACGGTTCTCAGAGGATTGCAGAGCAATCCCCAAGAACCGTCCCCGGAGGATCACGAGAACCGTCCCGGACTCTGGGGTAATTTGACGTAAAAAAGCGTTGCCGAAGAGGCAGCGCTTTTTTGTATCTTCTATTTACATCGGACTCACGATCTCCCGGTACAGCCTCCTGAAGAGAACCACCGAGATCACCAGCGAGATCACCTCCGAGATCGGGAACGACCACCAGACATTGACGACCGAGCCCGTCTTCGCGAGCAGCCAGGCCGCCGGCACGAGCACGACGATCTGCCGGCAGATCGAGATGATCAGCGAATTGATGCTCCTCGAGAACGCCTGGAAGATCGATCCCATCACGATCCCGCAGGCCGCCATCGGAAAGCTGAGCGAGATGATCCGAAGCGCTGGAACGCCGAGCGCGAGCATGTCCTCCGAGGCATTGAAGAACCCGAGCAGCTGTTCCGGAATGAGATGAAACGCGATCGTACCGATCAGCATGATCGACACCGCGAGCATGAACGAGAACTTCAGCGCCTCGTAGATGCGGTCCTTCTTTCTGGCCCCGTAGTTGTAGGCCAGCACCGGGATCAGCCCGTTATTGAGACCGAACACCGGCATGAAGAAGAAGCTCTGCAGCTTGAAATACACCCCGAACACCGCCGTCGCCGTCGTCGAGAAGACGATCAGGATCCGGTTCATCATGTAGGTCATGAGCGATCCGATCGACATCATGAGGATCGACGGCACGCCGACCTGATAGATTTTCCCGATGATCGTGAAATCCGGCGTGAGGATTTCCCCTATTGAAAAATGAATATCCGAATTCGTCCTGAGATTAAGGAAGAGGCCGATCACGGCAGCCGTTATCTGCCCGATCACGGTCGCGAGCGCCGCCCCTGCAACGCCCATGGCCGGCAGCCCGAAATACCCGAAGATCATGATCGGGTCCAGAATGATATTGATGATGGCCCCCGTCATCTGGGAGACCATGCTCTGCATGGTCCGTCCGGTCGACTGCAGGAGCCGCTCAAACATCATCTGGAACATCAGCCCGATCGAGAGCCCGTTCACGATCTTAAGGTAAGTGGTTCCCATCGCCGCGATTTCCGGATCCGCCGTCTGAGAGCGGATAAATACACCGGAGACGAAAAGCCCGACCACCACGAAGATCAGAAAGTTGCAGAACGAGAGGAGCAGCGCCATGTTGGCCGCCTTGTCCGCCCGCTTGAATTTCTTCTCGCCCAGGGCCCTCGAGAGCAGCGCGTTCACGCCGACGCCCGTACCTGACCCCACCGCGATCATCAGGTTCTGCAGAGGGAAGGCAAGGGTGACGGCGGTCAGTGCATTTTCCGAAAGCCGGGCGACAAAGATGCTGTCGACGACATTGTAGAGCGCCTGCACCAGCATCGAGACCATCATCGGCAGAGACATCGTGATGATCAGTTTTTTGACGGGCATAACGCCCATTTTATTTTCCTGTCTGTTTTCCATATTGCAAAAATGAAGAGCTTACTCCTCCGTATCCTCCCCGCTCCCTGAATTCGCAAACAGCGCATCCACGAACTCATCCGGGTTGAAGCGCTGCATGTCATCGATCTTCTCGCCGACACCGATATACTTGACCGGGAAGCCCATCTCCGACTGGATCGCGATCGCGATGCCGCCCTTGGCCGTGCCGTCAAGCTTGGTCAGGACGATGCCGGTGATGGCCGCGATCTCCTCGAAATCGCGGGCCTGCATGAGGGCGTTCTGCCCGGTGGTCCCGTCGAGGACCAGCAGGGTCTCGAGGTGCGTGTAGCCGTACTCTCTTGCGATGATCTTGTAGATCTTCGAGAGCTCCTTCATGAGGTTCTTCTTATTATTAAGACGGCCTGCGGTGTCAATCATTAAAATGTCAACATCCCTCGCCTTCGCAGCCTGGATCGCGTCGTAGACGACGGCACCCGGATCGGCTCCCTCATGCCCCGTGATGCAGGGCACCTTGGCCCGCTTCGTCCACTCAAGCAGCTGCTCCGTCGCCGCCGCGCGGAAGGTGTCCGCCGCCGCGACCAGCACGGTCTTGCCGGAGCTGCGGTAGAGGTTAGCCAGCTTGCCGACGGTCGTGGTCTTGCCGACCCCGTTGACGCCGATGAGGAGCACAACCGACTTCATATCCTCAAACGCAAAATCCGCCTCATTTACCCGCATCCGCTCCTTGATCGTATCCATGAGCAGCTGCTTGCAGCCCGCGGTGGTCGTGACATGCTGCTCATTGACCTTCTCCTTGAGCTCCTCGAGGATCTCCTCGGTCGTCGAGACGCCCATGTCGCCCATGATCATGGTCTCTTCGAGCTCATCATAAAAGTCATCTTCCAGAAGATCGTAGGTTGTGAAGACGCGGTTTACGCCTGTCACCATGTTGTTGCGGGTCCTCGTGAGACCGGCTTTTAATTTGTCAAAAAATCCCATAAAACCTCCTTATGCGTCGAGCTTCTCCTCGATAAGGTTGACGGAAACCAGCGTTGAAATGCCCTTCTCCTGCATCGTGATGCCGTAGAGGCGGTCGCAGGAAGCCATCGTGCCGCGCCTGTGGGTGATCACGATGAACTGGGTATTTTCGGTCAGCTTGTGCAGATACTCCGCAAATCGGCTGACGTTGTTGTCGTCGAGCGCGGCCTCGATCTCGTCCAGGAGACAGAACGGCGAGGGCTTGAGACCCTGGATCGCAAATAAAAGAGCGATCGCCGTCAGCGCCTTCTCTCCGCCGGAGAGCTGCATCATGTTCTGCAGCTTCTTGCCGGGCGGTTCGGCGTCGATCGTGATGGCCGCCTCGAGGACGTCCACCGTCTCGTCGATCTTGAGCGTTCCGCGGCCGCCGCCGAAGAGCAGCTTAAACGTCTTGTCGAACTCTCTCGCGATCTCCGCGAACTTCTCGTTGAACTGCCGGCGCATGCCCTTGTCGAGCTCTGCGATGATCCCCTCGAGAGTCTTTTCAGACTCCACGAGGTCCCGGTGCTGCCCGTCAAGAAATGTATGGCGCTCCACCAGATTCTTGTAGTCCTCGATCGCGTTCACGTTGACGTGGCCGAGCTTTTTGATCTCATCCTTGAGCTTTGTGATCTGCTGCTTGATGGCCTTCCGATCCGTCATCTCCGCATCGCGAAGCTTCTTCGCCTCCGACGGGGTGAGCTCGTACTCCTCCCAGAGATAGGACGCCTGGCTCTCGATCGACTCCTCGATGCGCGTCATGCGCTCGTGCAGGCGGAAGCTCTCCTTGTCGAGCTGGGAGAGCGTTGTGGATAACTCGTCCCGGCTGTTGAAGAGGTTTTTCTGCTTACCCTGCAGAGCCGATTTCTTCGCGTTGACCTCCGTGAGTTCTGCATTTTCCTTCTCGGCGGCCTCGGCGCCGGCTTTGATCGTCTCCTCGA
>ODAI010121798.1_pt1 | contig 15274 bp, 11 predicted proteins | sample 1539321 | NCBI WGS metagenome assembly ODAI01 (sample SAMN02144231, study PRJEB22623) | gut metagenome | biome: sheep rumen | host: Ovis aries | place: New Zealand
TACATGGTACGTGCCTTCCGGCAAGAACTACTTGGCATACCTCTTCAAAGATGCAGGAGCCGCATATCCATTCTATGACGATGAGCGTGCTACTTCTATCCCTTTGACCATAGAGGAAACATTGCGTTATTTCCATGACGCGGACGTTTGGGTCGGAGCAGGAGGAAATTCCTTGCAGGAACTGAAAGAGATAGACGAGAAGCACACTTGGTTCAAAGCATACCAAGAGGGACGTGTCTATAACTGGCGCAAACAACGTCTGCCTGCCGGGCAGAATAACTTTTGGGAGAGGGGAGTAGTGCATCCCGAAGAAATGTTAGAGGACGTCATTCATATTCTGAATAACGCCCCCGATTCCGTGCTCCATTTCGCCAATAGATTGTACTAACTGTCTTAAAAATCTATGTTTCTTCCCTTTAGGGAAGGTTAGGATAGGCTTCCTATCTCCTCCAGACATTTTCTACACAAACAATCCGAATAGTGCGTGCGAAGATACTCGCGCGCATTTTCGTTTAGACGAATCCCCACGCATTGGCAAAACGCGTCGTGCGTACACACAAAAGACGCGCCGCAACGCGGACACGTCTTTTGTATTCCTTGTGCGCTAACCATTTAATAGTTTAACGTTTTAACGATTTAACAGTTTAACGTTTAGACAGCTTAACAATCAGAGTTCCCAAAGCCGGAACTTTGATATCCTTGCGGCTCAAATCCACTACTTCTCCGGTCATCGGGTTGATGCCGGCAGCATTGTATTTGCCTAAGATCTCTGCGTAGTTTCCGGTCGGAATAGTGCGTGCTTCTTCTGATGCGTTAGCAAACACGAATACTGCTTCGTTTTCATTATAACGGAAGAATGCGTATGTGTTGTCGCGCGACATGAAATGCATCGTCTTACCCCAATGAAGTACCGGTTCGGACTTACGCCACTGGAACAACTTGCTCTGGAAATCATACATATCCTGCATTTTCTCGGTCACTTCTGCGCCTTGTGGCAGCGGAGCGCGCAAATATGAGTGATTGCTCGGATCCGGACAAGCGGAAGTCATGGCATACTCATCGCCGTAAAGCACCTGCGGAATACCACGCATAGTAGCCAAAAGCACATATGCCAACTTCACACGGCGCAAATCTTTGTCTTTCACTACATCCGTAATACGCGCCATGTCGTGGTTGCCAAGGAAAGTGAACAGCTTGTTCACATCGGCATACATATAATCCATGGTCATGGCGTCATAGACGCGGGTCAGACCATTGCCCCATCCTTGACCGTCATTCTCCAATGCCTGACGGATTGCCTCTTCTACCGGGAAATCCATTACAGTCGGCAGGTTCGAATCAAAGCCGTCGAAGTTCTTAGTGCCGCTTTGCCAATAAGCTACAGCAGGAGCTGGACGCGTCCAACATTCGCCTACAATATTGATATTAGGGTACTCTTCACGGATTGCTTTGAGCCATTGACTGCCCGGAATCTTCTCTATATACGGGTATGTATCCACGCGCAGACCGTCTAAGTTGGCGTACTCGATCCACCAAATAGCCCATTGTTGGAAATACTTCAGCAGATCCGGGTTCTCTAAATTCATATCCGGCATCGGGTGGTCAAACCAACCGCGGTTAGACAGCAAACGGTCGTACTCCGAAGCGTTGATGTCATAGTTTGCCGTGAAGACGTTATTGGTATTGGTGAACTCCGGGAATTGGTTGATCCAGTTTTGGTAAGGCAGATCTTTCATCCACCAGTGTGCAGCTCCGCAATGGTTCGGAACCATATCCATTAAGATCTTCAGCCCTTTCTCGTGTGCTTTAGCTACCATCTGTGCGTATAACTCGTTCGAGCCGTAGCGCGGGTCAATATGATAGTAATCGGAGCAAGCATAGCCGTGGTATGACCATGCTTCTTCGTCGTCGCCTAACATCGGAGTCGGCCAGATGGCGGTACAACCGAGTTTGGAAATATGATCGAACGAATTGATGATACCTTGAATATCGCCTCCCCAACGTCCGTTTACGTTGTTCTTGTCGGCCTTTTCACGGGTGTCTTTTGTGCTGTTGTTGGACTCGTCGCCATCTACAAAACGGTCGGACATAATCAAGTACACCACATCCGCTGGGGTGAAACTGTTGCGCTCACGGCTGCCCGCACGGCGCTCGCTGATCACGTAATCGCAGGTCGCCTTCTTGTTACCTTTCTTCAAGGTGATGCGGTACGTACCCGGTTGATTTACTTCCATGTCCACGAACAGATAGTTCGGACTTTCGGCATTGTGTTGCGACTTCGGAACGAGACCCAGACATGCCCCGCGGACTACTTTGCCGCGTACGATCTGGTTCACACTCACTTGTGCGTCCGCCAAGTCCTCGCCATGGAACATCAACGTCAATGGGGTGTGCATGTTGGTCCACCAGCACAGTGGTTCTACTTGTTGGATTTTCGGAGCTGCTGTCAGCCATCCTGCCAACAGAAGCGTCAAGAATAGAGATACTTGTTTTCTCATGGTTTATATTGTTTTTATAGTTCGTTTATCAATACGGAATCGAGTGACCGGTATTTCTCCAAAAGGGCGGTATAGTTATCCCAAAATGCCTGCATTTCCGGCGATGGCGATTGCAGGAACTCCTCTGTTCCTTGCTTCTCAATGCGGTCAGCCACCAAGCCAATAGAGATCTTATGGGTATCCATTGCCGGCTGAAAAGTGCGGTCCTCTTTACCTTCTATATACACTTCCCTCAGCAGCCCTGTCTCGGTCATACGGCTCAATAACTGATTAACTAAACGGATAGGTAAATGGTCGCGAATGGCTAATTCGTGCGCTGTGAGTGGTTCTTCGTCTGCCTCAAAACGCTTTACAATCACATTGAGCAGGTATAGCATAATGAAGTCTTTATAGCGTCTGGACATACTGTTTACGTCCAGTTCGTACTCAAACTCTTCATTGTTTTGTATGGCATAACTCATCTCTGCGCCGATTAAAATCAGCAGACTCGTGTACTGCAACCAGGTCATCAAAATAGGTATCGTGGCAAACGCACCGTACACAATGCTGGTTCGGCTCAACATGGCAATCAAATAAACCGATAACATTTGCAGCAACTGGAACAAAGTACCCATTACTATACCCGGAATGAGCGCACTCGTAAAACGCACTTTGGTATTCGGTATCGCCATGTACATCCAGATAAAAAAGACCCACACAATGACGAACTGGAAGAACTTAACTCCGTTCGCCCGCATGTATTCGTTCACGATCTCAAAATGCGCTGCACTTTCCACCGTCGTATGAACAAAAATGTTAATACCTGCGCTGCAAACAATCATTACCGGTATCAGCACTACAATCGCAATATAGGTCGTTGCCTGACGCAGTATGGAACGCGATTTGCGTACATTCCATATCATGTTAAAGGCGGTCTCCACGGACTGAAAGAACGAATAAATCGCCCAAAGAAGAATCAGAATACCGATTCCGATGAACACACCGCCTTGTGCGGTCTCCAAGTATCGGTCAACCATTGACATGATCGTCGGAACCATGTTCGTCTCACCTAAAAAGGAGGTATTCAGTTGTTTCTCTATTACATCCGACACACCGAAACCCTTTGCCACGGCTACGATCATCGCCAAAATAGGAACAATCGAGAAAATCAGCGAGTAAGTGAGGCTCTTTGCGGTGTCGTTCAGGTTCTTACTGGTAAAACCGCGCACTACCAACACGATCGTGCGGTTAAGTCCATAGCCGATACGCTGAAAGAAACCGTTGTATTTGGTCTTTGTCACGCGCCACATGTCATAGCGCAGAAATTTTATAATATCGGAGAACTTTATTTTCATGGTGTTTATGAAGTAGTCGAACTCAAAGCAAACCTATAAGCCGGGTTCTGTACTGCCGAAGCAGCGTCTATCATTAATCTCGAACGACGTGTTACCACGTGTTTCTCTCGCTTCCTACCCTCCGACTTACGCGAGCAGCGCTCAAACATCGGTTTACTTGGAATTGCAGCCCACAGTGTGCTCGTTTCACTTTTCTCGTCTCTGTAGCAGGGACCAAACATTGCTGCCTGACGGCCATTAACCGCTGTGGTGCTCTGTGCTGCCCGGACTTTCCTCTGCCGATGAGATTAAAGCACTGGTGCTTTTCTTTCCCTCAGCAGCGATAGACCGGCTTGCTTTTTGTTCGCCTTTCAATGTTCATCTTTCTTTGAGCCGTAGCTCACGCGATAGAGCGGTGTACGGGAATCGAACCCGCCTCCTCGGCTTGGGAAGCCGATGCACTACCGATGTGCTAACACCGCATTTCAAAAAAACGATGCAAAGGTACAACATTTTTTTGAATTATGCAAGTTTTACTGCATTTTTTGTAATTTTTTTAGTATAATTCCACTATCTCGCGTTTTACGCGCCTTGTTATTTCATCCGCGCGAAGCGGTTGAACGCCTTCAGTCTGCAATTCCGTAACGCGTTGCGTCGCCTTCACCATGATCGGCACTTCCGCTTTTTTGCTCCCCAATATACGCGCGTGTACGTGCATGTTCTTTTCTAATATATATACCAAACCGTCCCGACGCTGATAAATGGTGTTGTAGTCGATTTGCCCGTTCATTTTTTTCAGCCGGAATTTCTCAATCTGTTTCTCGCCCATGTTGATCAGGTTCAGCATCTGCAACTGATCTGCATTCAGCTTGACGCCGAAAGGAATGGTCACTTTCACTTCTGCATGCTCGGAGAAACGACGGACGGAATAGGTTTCCGAATCCACTATGTAGTGCCGTAAATACACCATCTGAAAGCAACCTAAATAGCGGTTAATCTTCTGAGTATGTGTTAATACCGTCTCTCCTTCCGACTCATTCGAAACTGTCCAATGCTTCGTATCTGTCATGGCTTGCTCAAAGTCATAACGCATATTGCCCATACTGAATAACGCACGGTGAACTACTACGCCGCTATCCACAGCCGCAATCGCCTTGCGTCCATTTTTCTCTTTGCTCTTTTTCTCCAAACGCTCGATCATATCGCCGGCTAAAATCGAATCCGCCATCGCACGCTTTTCGGCATCAAAGAAACGCTTGCAATACCGTCCTTGGAACTGCACGCTGTCCCTTCCTTCCTTGCCCGCTTCCGGCAGTACAACGATATTCGCAATCATCTGTTCCATGCCCCAAGTGCTGCTGTCGCTGTTCATCCGTACATCGCTTACTACCTTGTAGAGTGCCGCCTCATCGGGAAACTCTTCTTCCAACTTCACATACACGGAGTGGAGTAGAGCCGCCATCTGTTTGCGTTTGTTCTTCTGCTTGCCGGCCTTGGCGGCTACTACGGTCTCCTGCAACGCGATCGGTTGCTCCATCAGCGTAAAGACCGGCGTTTGAAAATTAGAATCATTCTCCGCTAAGCAATCTTTGGCTTGAATCGTCCGTTTCTCATATCCGATATAGGAAATGATGATCCGGCTGTCTTTGGTCAGATTCGCATCGAACGAGAACACGCCGTCATTATTGGTCGCCGTTCCCCATTCCGGCGCAATCTCCGGATAAACGGTCGCGTAAGCCACAGGCACACCTTTGTTATCCACCACACGTCCCATGTATGTAGCTACAAATGCCAATATAAATAGTATTGTCTTCATTCCTTTTTCACGTTAATGTGTTTTTTATTTCAGGAAAGCGTCCTTGAAACCTAAGAAATAGAGGATACCATCCAGACCAACGGTGGAGATGGCTTGTTGGGCGTTCTCTTTGACTTTCGGTTTGGCGTGGAATGCGATTCCGAGACCTGCTTTGCCGAGCATGTTCAGGTCGTTTGCTCCATCGCCCACTGCGATAACTTGCGCTAAATCAATATGTTCGACCTGTGCGATAAGTTCCAATAACTCTGCTTTGCGTTTGGCATCTACCACATCGCCTATATACTTGCCTGTGAACTTGCCGTCTTTTACTTCAAGCTCGTTCGCATAGACATAATCCACCCCGAATCGTTGCTGCAAGTACTTGCCGACAAAGGTAAATCCGCCGGAGAGAATAGCGATCTTAAAACCGCATTTCTTGAGCACGCCGAACAGCCTGTCTGCCCCTTCCGTAATGGGCAGATGGTCGATGATATCCTGCTGTACGGACACATCCAAACCTTCCAATAACGCGCAACGACGCGTGAAAGACTCCTTGAAATCAATCTCTCCGCGCATGGCTGAAAGGGTGATCGCTTTCACTTGTTCGCCCACACCGGCACGTTCTGCCAATTCGTCTATCACCTCGGTCTGAATAAACGTCGAGTCCATATCCACACAGATCAGACGCCTGTTTCTGCGGAACATATCATCTTTCTGGAACGAGATGTCGATGCCTTCTTCGCGCGACACTTCCAGCAACTCTTTCTGCAACGCCTCTCTGTCCGGCAGGTTTCCGCGAAGCGAAAACTCGATGCAACTATGCCGTTTCTCTACCGGTATATCCACGCTCGGACGGTCGCTCAAACGCAGAATATTATCGATATTCAGTTGCCTGCCTGCGAGTAGGGCAGTGACGCGTGCTATATGTCGCGCGTTAATTTCTCTGGCCAGGAGGGTTACGACGTAACGTTCCTGTTCCTGACGTCCGACCCAAGCCGCATATTCCTCTTCGCTCAACGGCGTAAAGCGTACAATCATCTCTAATCGTGAACAGCAGAAGAGCACTTCCTTGTACATTTCGCCGCTATGAACGGGATCGTCCACACGAATGAGGATGCTCAAATTGAGCTGATGATGCAGGTTCGATTGCCCGATATCCTGCACATATGCCCCATACTTACCCAACACTTCCGTTACTGCCGAAGTCACGCCCGGTTTGTCAAAACCGATGATGTTTATCAAGATAAATTCACGTTCCATAGTGATAAATTGCAAAATTTTGTGCAAATTTACAAAAATATTTTGATATATGCAAAAAAATGACATTTTCTTCTTGATTATATCAAACTTTTATTGTATATCCCTTTCAATTTTCATTTTCTTATCACTTTCTTTCTATAAAATTTGTCCATGTCAAAATTTTTTTGTAATGTGAAGCCGGCTTGCCTGGAACGGAAAAGTAATTAGTGTATGGTGTATAAACATCAAGCATCATACATAAAACATTTACGGAGTAACTACGAAGTAAAAAACGTTGTAATCATAGACTTTAGTACTACTATCATGCTAAGGTGATGCTAAGCACATCGTATGGAAATAATAAGCATAATGCATAACGAATGACTAAGAATGACTAAGAATGACTAAGAATAACTAACGTTGCGGTTTTGAACATAGCGTTCGAAAAATTGCATTGCACTTTCTGCACTTTCTGCACTTTCAGCTCTCAAAAGTGCAAATAGTGCAAAGAAAAAAATGGCATGGCAAAAATGGCAAAATTGGCAATATCTATCTTTTTGATAGTTTGCGTAATGCCAGAACTGTTAAAATGTCAAAAATTGACATACATTAGTTGGATTTCTTCGCATTTTGTAAGAAATTGCCAAAATTGCCAATTTTGCCAGTGCAAATTTTTATACTAATGTATTACTGCGTCCTCCCGAGGTGGTCCCGTGATGGTTCCGAGGTTCTCCCGAGGTGATCCCGTGATGGTCGTGTTATTGAAAGGTAGTTGGAAGGAAAGAGAGAGGAATTATCTCAACAAAGGACATTAATCTATGAATTTTGGGTGATTTCTTTTTCAATTTTCATTTTATCTGCACTTTCTTTCTCTAAAATTTGTTCACGTAAAAATTTTTTTGTAATTTTGCAGCCGCAAACTCACGTTGGGATGTATGCGTACATACTTAGGGTGGGATTGCATACATATATAAAGGCGTTTACTAACGCTTGTTTTTGACTCATTGAAACCTGAGAAACTTCAATTTTAGTCTTCGAAAACAAGGCTGTAGTAGATGCCCATGGGGTGTTTATACGCCCGCACGTACTATATGGTACGAGTGTGGCTATGTATATGCACAACGTGGGTTTCTGCATTGCTTATTCGAGACTATAGGTTTTCTCAGGACCTCAATGAGCGGATAAGCAATTAAAGGAATCCGCGTTTTTTGATGGTTAAAGAACTCTATTTTCGATTTCGCAATCTCATCTTGTATGGGATCATCGGTGGCTTTTGTGCCGCGCTTGACTTCGGTGTATATTCTGCGCTGTGTTATTTTGATATTATGCCTTACCTTTGGGCGAATATCATCAGTATTCATATGGGCATCTTCATGTCCTTTTTTCTCAACCGCTCCTTCAACTTCAAGGTGAAAGATAAGACGACGCAACGTTTCTTGTCTTTCTATGCGGTGGGTTTAACAGGTTTAGGTATCAGCGAGTTAATGCTCTATCTGATGGTCACGCTTGGCGGCATGAATGAGCTTCTCTGCAAACTCATCTCTATCGTTGTTGTTGCTCTGATACAATTCCTTTTGAATAAATACATCACCTTCAAACGAAATACTAATGGATAAGATCTATTTTGTGCTTCCTGCTTATAATGAGGAGGCAAACATCGAAGAAGTAATCGCCCAGTGGCATCCCATCTGCGAACAGATCAATGCAGAAGGCAATGAGGCGCATTTGGTCATCGCTAATGATGGTAGTAAGGATAAGACTTTTGCTATCATGCAAAGCCTGCAATCCAAGTACCCGCTTTTGAAGCCGCTTGACAAACAGAATTCCGGACACGGAGCAACGGTGCTTTACCTCTACCATTATGCCATCAATAACAATGCCGATTACATTTTTCAGACCGATAGTGACGGACAGACCTTGCCGGAAGAGTTCTGGCAGATGTGGAATAACCGTCACAATTACGATTTTCAAATAGGTACGCGTGGAGGCAGACAAGATGGCGCAAGTCGTGTCTTTGTGACAAAAACGCTCCGTTTGGTCGTTTGGCTGATGTTCCATGTGTGGGTTAAGGATGCCAACACACCTTTCCGTTTGTTGAAAGTGGAGAAACTCAAACCCATCTTGGATGTCATCCCGCAGGATTATAACTTAGCGAATGTAGCCGTCAGTGCGATTGCTGTCCGTTGGCATTATAACATCGGTTGGTATCCGATTACTTTCCGTCCTCGTCAAGGAGGTGTCAACTCCATTAACATGAAGCGCATCTTCAAAATAGGTGTCAAAGCATTAACAGATTTTAGAACTATTAATAAAAATTTACGATGAAAGAACTTTTCGAAAATAAGTTTGTCAAATGGACACTTGGCATTTTAGGCGTTTTATCCGTATTAGTGCTCATCATTGGTTCGTTCTTTAATAGCATGGACGTTGATTCTGCCATTATTTTAGTAGAAATGGAGCGTATAGCGGAAGGGTATATTCCATATAAAACGATGCACTTGAACTATCCGCCGTTGTGGTTTTACATCAATGTGGCTCTCAAATGGTTGTTCCATGTGCCGTATGGCTGTTATCCTTTTTATTTAGGAGTTCATTGGCTCTATGCGATAGGCTGTGCATCTTGTTTGTATTATATCTCGCGTCAATGGGGTACAAGCAAATATATTTCTGCCTTTGTAGCATGGCTTTTCTTTATTGTGATGCATTGGCCGCAAGGCAATGAAGTCCTGTTTGAAATTCCGAGTGTCTTTTGGGGACTATTGTCTATCAGTCTTTACTTGAAATGGAAAGATAGCCACCCGGCATGGCAAATTATTGTGGGTGCTATAGCTTGTTGCTCTTTCCTTACAAAGCAATTTGGAGCAGGATTCTTAATGCTTGTTTTATGGTTGATTGTAACATCCACATCCAAAAACAAATGGAAACAGACAGGTTTTTACTTGCTCGGTTATTGTTTGCCTTTACTCGTTTGTTTGGCTTGCTGGGGAACAGATATTTACAGCTCCATTTTGTTCAACGGCTATGGAACAGATATCATGGATGCCTATTGGGGGAGAGAAACGACTTTCACTACAAAGTTACTCCGCATATGGGACAATTTGCTTGCTTTTGCCAATAGAATAGTTCCTATAGTATATGTGGCGTTGGTCTTACTTCCTATTATATTTAAGCAGGGAAAATGGCGTGAAACATTACTTTGTTTCTTTGCAATCGGTGGTTTCTCATTGCAATATTTCTTTGTTCATGGCGGACTCAATCACTATATGCAATATATGCTTCCGTTTGCATTGTTGTTGATTCCTATTGTTCTAACATTAGATTTAAATAAATATATTCGTACGGCGATATGGGCAATAATTGGCTGGACTACTATTCTCGGAATGTATTCTGCATATCATAACCGTGTATGGAAACGATATTTGCACGAAGGGAAGCGAGATTATGAAAATCAATGGAAAATGGGAAAACAAATCGCCGATATTGTTCAAGATGGAGAAACAGTATTTATTCCGCATGGTGGTATATGTTATCTATACTATACTGCTAATTTATATCCATCTTGTATGGCAGAAATTGGATATGGAGTTGGACCGATGGAAGTTGATATAGAACATGCAGCTAAATGGGTTGCAAATACAGATTATGTGCTCCATTTTACGCGAAAATTGATGTATGACTTGTATCAAGGGAAAGATTTTGAGTATTTTTATAACGATTCCATTCAGCAATATGTAGATCAATTTCCAAGTGACACGTTTGGGACTGCTGTGGTCTTACATTATTTGAATCGTCCCAAATTAGAAGTACAACCTGAATAAAAACATTCCATGATTAAGAAATACGATTATCTTATAGTTGGTTCCGGCTTGTTCGGAGCAACCTTTGTCTACAAAGCCAAACAAGCAGGCAAGTCATGTCTCGTCATAGACAAACGTCCGCAACTCGGCGGCAATGTCTATTGTGAGCAAACCGAAGGCATCAACGTCCACAAGTACGGCGCGCATATCTTCCATACTGCTAATAAAAAAGTATGGGATTTTGTGAACTCCCTTGTGCCGTTTAATCACTATACAAACTGCCCTGTAGCCAACTATCACGGCGAACTATACAACCTGCCGTTTAATATGAACACCTTTGCGCAACTATGGGGAGTTCGTACGCCGGATGAGGCAAAGGCGAAGATTGACGAGCAACGTGCGGAAGCATTGGTTGCACTTAATGGGCGAGAACCGCAGAACTTGGAAGAACAAGCCCTTTGCTTAGTTGGCAAAGATATTTTCTACAAACTCATCAAAGAGTACACCGAAAAACAATGGGGTAGAGACTGCAAAGAGTTACCGGCTTTTATCATCCGTCGTTTGCCTCTCCGTTTTGTCTTTGATAACAATTATTTCAATGATCCGTATCAAGGCATTCCTATTGGCGGTTACAATGCCCTAATCGACAAACTCCTTGAAGGTATTGAAACAAAAACAAACTGCGATTTCTTTAAAGAGTACAAAGATTCATGGCGTGAGATAGCAGACCAACTGGTCTATACAGGTCCTATTGACGAGTATTTTTGCTATCGATTAGGTCGGCTCGATTGGCGCACGGTAACTTTCCAAACACGCATAGAAAATACCCCGAACTATCAAGGCAACGCGGTTATTAACTATACCTCGCACGATGTGCCCTATACCCGTGTTATTGAGCACAAGCATTTTGAAATGTTCGGACAAGCCGTATATGACAATCCCAAAACCGTCATCAGCGAAGAGTATTCCACAGAATACAAGCCCGGCATGGAGCAGTTCTATCCGGTAAACGATGCCCGCAATAACGTCCTCGCCGACCAATACCGCGATCTCGCTACTCAAGAGCTCAATGTCATCTTTGGTGGCCGCCTCGCCGAGTACAAATACTACGACATGGCGCCGGTGATCGAGCACGCTATGGCTGCCGCTGAAAAAGAATTGAAAATTTGAGATATTGCGCGCACGCGTAATACAGGCGTCAATAACACACCCTATGAGTAAACGCCAACAAAGCAAACAGGACTCCGTGAGGTGTCCTGTTTGCTCTATTATCCTAAATTCTTTTGTTTTGAACCATTTTGGGAAGTGACATAGAGATAGACAAAGGGATTATTCGGGTCAATACATCATTCCGAATAGCCAAAGTGGGATCTTGTTCTCGAATCCTATATCTATTCCATCAGCGACAATAAAACTATCGGGTATATTGGCAATCTGCTTATAACCTTTAGTTCGTCCGCCAATCTCAAAAAGGAAATGTTTATCCACCAGCAAAAAATATTCAAAAGAACACTTTCGGCGTATTTTTGCACTTTTAAAAAAGCAAAAATAAGATTATTTTGTACATCGGAAAGTGTAATTTCGCTGCAAAGATACAAATAATTTATCAAATGTGCAAGAAAAAAGTGAGATTTGGTACAAAATCCATCTATTCTTTAGGAAAAGTCACAGACCAATTTTGGTTAATTTGTTTCGTGAGCAAAAATTTCGTTCCCTTTGTTAAACAAACCATCTGCCCTCCTAAAGCGAAATAGAAGCACGAAGAGGAACTTTTTGCAAAAAAATGCATATATATTTGCATATGTCAAAAAAAAGCAGTAATTTTGTAGCCCAATTTGTTAATTATGACAGAACAAGAGATTGAAACTCGTGCGCAACGCGCAGTGGACCTGTTCAAAGAGGGCTACAACTGCTCACAGGCAGTATTCGCTTCGTGCGCGGATATATATGGAATAGAAGACCAGGATTTGGCGCTTCGTCTCTCTGCCTCTTTTGGCGGCGGAATGGGCAGAATGCGCTTGGTTTGCGGAGCGGCTTCGGGCATGTTCATGCTCGCGGGACTGCATAACGGTTCGGCTACACCCCATGATAATAACGGCAAAATGGAAAACTATGCCTTTGTACAGCAACTCGCTGGAGATTTCAAAGCCAAATACGGCTCTCTCATCTGCGCGGAGCTATTAGGTCTTGCGCCGAAGGGTTCTACTATGGAGTTTCTGCCTGCGGAGGCTCTCCGCCCTAAACCCGAGGAGCGCACGCAGCAGTATTACGAAAAACGTCCTTGTTCCGAAATGGTGGCAGAAGCGGTAAGAATATATTTGAGGTCATTATGATAATTAAGAATTTATTAGAACTTATCGGCAAGACGCCGATGCTCGAAATACAAGATGGTTTGTTCCTCAAATTGGAGCGTTTTAACCCTGGTGGCAGTGTGAAAGACCGCACGGCGCTTGCGATGATTGAGGATGCAGAGCAACGCGGTTTGTTACAACCCGGTGCGACGATTATCGAACCCACTTCCGGCAATACCGGCGTCGGTCTGGCGTGGATCGGTCGCCTCAAAGGGTACCATGTGATCCTCACTATGCCGGAAACGATGTCTGTGGAACGGCGTAACTTGTTAGCCGCTTATGGCGCAGAACTCGTTCTCACTCCCGGCGCAGAAGGTATGAAAGGTGCGATTGCCAAAGCCGAAGAACTGCGTGACGCCACAGAAAGCGCGGTTATTTTGGGGCAATTCGTCAATCCTGCTAATCCTGCGGTTCACTATGCCACGACCGGACAAGAGATATGGGAAGACACGAACGGACAAGTGGATGTCTTCATCGCCGGCGTTGGAACAGGCGGAACGGTCAGTGGAGTCGGGCGCGCACTCAAAGAGAAAAACATGCTTGTGGAAATCATCGCTGTGGAACCGGCATCTTCTCCTGTGTTATCCGGTGGACAAGCAGGACCGCATAAGATTCAAGGAATAGGCGCTAATTTTGTGCCCGAAACGTATCAGGCAGGCTATGTGGATCGCGTTATGACGGTTACTAATGAGGATGCTTTTGCGGCGGCTCGTTTGCTTGCCAAAGACCACGGATTGCTCGTCGGCATCTCTTCCGGAGCAGCCTATTCCGCTGCTTTGCAACTAACCCGGCTCCCTGAGTATCAGGGCAAAAACATCGTTGTTCTTTTACCGGACACCGGCGAACGTTACCTCTCGGTCTTATAAAGGACTAAGTACAATGTACAAAGGATTTATCAATATAGCACATTTGAAACAACTCGTTCTGCACTTGCAAGGCGAGGTGTTCCCGGAGTATTATCCCGCGGTAGAGCGTCCAACAGATCTCTGTTTGCCGAATGAGTTCTGGGAGCAGATTCCCGAAATCAAGCGTCTTATCAATACCGATGTTGATGCCGTTTTGCATAATGACCCGGCTGTAACGGATCGCGGCGAAGTGATACTCAGTTACCCGCTGCAATATGCGATGATTCATTACCGTGCGGCGCATGTGCTCTACCAACTCGGTGTGCCGCGTATTCCGCGTATGTTAACGGAATTGGCGCATAGCCGGACAGGAATAGATATTCACCCCGCGGCGCAAATTGGAGACCATTTCTGTATAGACCACGGAACAGGTGTTGTCATCGGCGAAACAGCTATCATCGGCTCGCATGTTGTGCTTTATCAAGGTGTGACGCTCGGCGCAAAGAACTTCGAATACGATGAAAATGGCAAGCCCAAAGATATCCCTCGTCACCCGATTTTGGAGGATCATGTAACGGTTTATTCCAATACTTCTATCCTCGGTCGTGTCACTATCGGTCATGACACCGTCGTTGGCGGTAACATCTGGCTCACACAGGATGTTCCGGCAAATTCGATTGTTTTACAATCTACCCCCGAAATACGAATCAAAAACAAAGCATAAATACCATGAAATACTTTTTAGCCATTATAGGTGGCGGACCTGCGGGTTACACAGCCGCAGAAAAGGCTTCTAAAGCAGGCAAAGATGTAGTGCTCTTTGAGCAAACGTCTCTCGGTGGCACATGTCTCAATGTGGGATGTATTCCCACCAAATCGTTGTTGTACGGCGCAAAACAATACTATAACGCTACGCACGCGCAAAAATACGGTGTGACCGCAACAGGCGTTACTTTTGATTTTGCAGCTATGCAGAAACGCAAGACCATCGTCGTTCGCAAACTTGTTGCCGGTATCAAGCAACGCCTGAATAACGAACATTGTACGGTGGTAAACAGGGTAGCAAAAGTGCTTGATAATATCCGCCAAGTTTGGCGGATCGAGTGTAATGGGGTAGAGTATGAAGCTGAGAATTTGATGATCTGTACGGGTTCTACGAATTTTGTGCCGCCTATCCCGGGAATAAAGGACAATTCCGCTATTTGGGATAGTACCGATGCTTTAGCCACTACTGAACTGCCGGAGTCCATTGTTATTGTGGGCGGCGGAGTCATCGGAATGGAGTTTGCTACGCTATACCACGAATTAGGTGTTCCCGTTACAGTAATAGAAGCCATGCCGACCATTTTGCCAAACCTCGATCAAGAGGTCGTGCAAGTCCTGCTTGATAAATACCGGAAAGCCGGAATCAATATCCTTACGTCCACCAAAGTGGA
>ODAI012937721.1_pt1 | contig 15271 bp, 18 predicted proteins | sample 1539321 | NCBI WGS metagenome assembly ODAI01 (sample SAMN02144231, study PRJEB22623) | gut metagenome | biome: sheep rumen | host: Ovis aries | place: New Zealand
ATGTCAAGCTCATTTCGTCCTTCGGACGAACAAATGGCTTCAAGCTGCGCTATGAAGCCATTTGTTGGCTGATGAGCAGACATTAAATACAGCTCCGTACTATTACACTATTACGGAGCTGTATGGAAATACTTTTTTGAATTTACGAACCCGCAACTTTAAGAGGAAGAACGGGAGAAGTTCCGATTACGATGCCGTCAGGGTTGATCCCTTGTTCCTGCCCGTTCCATTCATATTCATTGATACTCCAGCCGCTTGCGTCACCGAAATCCGGGAAATCGTCAACAGCGGTTATCTGCTGTTCTGTGAAATACAAGGCATAGCACATTCCGCCTATCAGCCGAAAGCGTACATATCCGCTGTTTATGCTCGGAAATGTGTTTGCAAGATGTGAAGCAAATCTGTTTACAGCATTTACGCTGTTTGACTGACCGTCATTTACAGTTCCTGAGCCTTCGCCGTCTACCCACATTGCGTTATACTTCTGGAGAAAAACCGACGGGTCGGACAAGAGCATATGCCATGTTCCGTTCTGGATATCGACATCGACATCGCATATAGCATTCCGTGTCAGGAACATACCATAATCTTCCGCACCGGCTTTTGTCATAAAGTATGTGACGCTGTCCCTGATCTTGCCGGCAGAAGAATTTGCAGATGCAATACGTGAGCGTGTGACATACCCGAGTATCATTGGCACAAGAATGGCAGAAAGTATCGCGATTATTGCCATAACGACAATAAGCTCTACCATGGTAAAGCCTTTTTTATTAAATTTTTTCATTTCTTTAACACCCGAAACAGTCTATCACAGACTGTCAGAAAACATCAGATCTCAAATATCTTTTTTCCCTTGGTCTCACTGTACTTTATGGGATATGAGCACAGATAATAACCGTTGCTGAGTGTATTATCACTCTCGATCACTGCGTCGTCCACTTTGAACGATGTCATTGAAAGATCCGGATCATTTGTCCAGTATGCAGCACGGACTCTGTAATTGCTGTCAACCATTACAAGAAGTGTTCCCGCCATACCGTCCTTATCGGTAGTATATTTCTTGAAAGCGTTAATTACCTTGCTGTCGATAATGAAGCCGGTTCCTGAATCATATGCCAGCTCACTATAAGCCCAGCTGTCGATACTGCCGTCCTCACCTTTTTTCTCCCCGAACTTACCCACATTTCTTACTACCCCTATATTGTCGATAGTAATGCAGTAGTAGGCGTATTTTCCTTCGGGTATCTCATCGGGTTTTGAGATCCTGGCACTTGCAAAGACGTCCTGAGCTTTGTAATAGAGATCTTTTGCCATTGCCTTGCCTACGGCGGGTCTGCTGTCATATATGAGAGCAGGAAGCACCATAGCGGTGAGCACACCGATAATTGCTATCACAACGACCAGCTCGATCAATGTGAAGCCTTTTTTTGCCCGCAGACGGGCGAAGTAAGAAAGCATTAGGATTCCTCCTTTTTTATTATTAAAGGAGCATTGCGGGTGTTAAAGAAAAAATTGTGATCGCAATGCGATGTCCTGCCGCAGCAGGGAAATTCCGCTTTGCTCCTTTATAAACAAAATCAAATATGCTGAATTTTCCCGGACTTAACCTTCTTTAATTCCGATAACCGGGGCTGTTCCTACAATAAAACCGTCCTTGTCGATACCCGGTGTACCTGTAACCCATATCTTCTTTGTTGCGCCGGAAGGCCACGAACCTTTATACTGCCAGTATTCGGTCATTCCGGGGCGATTCTTGTCATTCGGGTCATTTACTATGCAGGGACGCATAGTTCCGTTTCCGGCACCGTATGTGCCCGGCCATACATAAGTGCATTCCGGGATATATATAACACCGTCGCACCTCTGATTACGGAAGAAAATCATTACAAAACCGTTTTTCAGGTCGGGTACAACATCAGACACAACTCTTGTCAATGCAAGAAGATGATTCTTGTCGGCTCTGGTGATATCGTCTGTGAGCACAAAATTCTGGCTTGCCTTCCACCAGTTCTTATGATCCTGGAAAACATAGGATCCGTCCGAGTCTGCGATCTTTTTATTTTTTTTCTGATCCCATGGTTTGCTTTCGGCTTTTGCGGTCCATTTACCGTCCTTGACCATCAGAATTATCTGCGCGATCCTGTCATCGCCGAGCTTCAGTCCTACTCCCTTGAAGTTGAGTTCCATCATAAACGATTCGACATTTTTTCTTATCAATGTTGCAGAAGCGTTAGCGGAAGTTATTTTTGCCTGTGTGACATATCCAAGCATAACCGGCAGAATTATTGCCGCAAGAACACCTATTATTGCCATAACGACAATAACTTCGACAAGTGTAAATCCTTTTTTCCTCTTTGATCTCTGTATATATCTTATCATAATAAGCCCTCCATTGCCGGAATTTTACGGATATACTCCATTATATCCGTCATTTATTGCGGCGAATTACGTGCCGCACCGGTTTTTTCATAACAATTTATTATTTCTGTCTGTCAAACTGGCTGCGCACCATTCGGTAGTGATCCACCTGCCACGGCGCTTTATCTATCCAGCCTATGTAGTATGCAGTGATATCCGTTATTTCCGCGTCGATACCGTCGTATCTCGGGATCCTGTCTTCAATTCCTCCTGTTACGAACATTATATCTGTCCTGCAATTTTCTTCGCAGTATTCTACAAATTCTACCGGGACCTGATATGACTCTCTTCCGCCTTCTGCCATATAGTAGTCAGGCGCTCCGAAGAGATGAAGCATTTCGTGTGCAATGCTTATCGGTTCTTTGAATATCTTATCCGTGACCTGATAAGGGATCCATTCGATCTCATAAGGTTTTTCGAGCGGTGTTCTCACTGTGTTAAGCATCAGTGATTGCTCCTCATTTTCCTCATGATAATTGAGAAACATGCAGTAAACAATATTCTGACAGTCATATTTCTTCATTATGGCATCGCTGTCAATATTTTTATCTATATAATCCCATTCAGGATATGCTGTTTTCGAGCCTAATACTGTATAGAAGTTGTCATAAATGCAGATATCGCCAAAATTGTGCTCATAATAAAAGTCACTGTCATTTTCATCATGTGCATATAAAAAACCGATATCTTTGCCGTATCTTTTTCCCTGTTCGATCAGCCAGTCTGCTGCAATCTGTGTATAATCGAGAAAATCTCTGCGTCTTTTTACGCTTTCATCTTCGGAGAAATCCCACTTTCCCTCAGAATCGGAAGCAAATATGGTTATCAAAGCAGTTTTTCCTTCAAGTTTTTTTGCGGAACCGAGTCCTTCTTCCGGAATATCGAGATACTGAGGTTTATATATCACGCCGAAATAGTTCAGTTCAAACACTACAATGCCAGCGATCGCCGCTAACACAAGTATAAGAACAATAACAGTGCCGATTCCTTTTTTCTTTTTGTCATTTTTTGGTTCGCTGTTCATTTCCTGACCCGATCTACCATTCAAAATTTTTTATGTAATCTGTACGTCCGTCAACAATGTGTGCGATCTCGACGATCGTGTTTTTTCTGTCAACTTTATAAAAACAGAGATAATTCCCACAGATAATGTATCGGTAGCTGATTTTCCTGATACCGAGTTTTTTGCGTCCATTCCCATATAGGGATTATCGGCAAGATAAAATATACTCTTTTTTATCTGCTTTAATATATTAAGTGAAGAAACCTGTCCTGAAAGCCTTAAATGTAATTCCGTAATATTCTGTAACTCACTGTTCGCTATGTCATTAATGACTATGTTAAATTTCTGCTCCATTAAAATACTTCTCGCTTAATTCTCTGAAAACTTCTTCGGCGGGATAATACCTCCCGGCTGCAAAATCCTGCTCACTTCTTTCCAAAGCAGACTCTACTTCAGCGACCCAGCGGTCATGGAGATATGTTTCTTCGCTCATTACAATAAATTTTCCGCTGGCACCCGAAATACGTACCGGTTCCGAAGAACTCAGAGCAAGCTCGGCAAGCGATTCATAGTCTTTATAATTTTCAGCGTTTCTTTCTATCATAACATCACCCCGCATTCACACCGATAAGTCATTTTAAGGTTCGGAAAATACAAGCCCTAAAATCACTTATTTCCCCGGAGGGAATCCCCCGGGGAAAATAGTGTCAATTTTTTTCAGAAGCTGTCATTCAATTATGACTTCTTGTAAAGGAGCTTCGGGCTTGTTCCAACGATTTCACCGCTGGACTCAACGATACCGTCCTTATCTGCCTTCCAGATAGCTGTTGTGCCTGCTTCGAAGGCAGCACCATCGGGGTGAGAGAAAGTATCAGCAGCTGTGCCTGCATAGTATGCGCAGCCTATGCAAAGACCGTTCTTAACATACAGCCAAGCTGTGAACTTCTGCTTGCCATAATCGTTGTAGATCTTTGTCTCGAAAGCTTCTCCCCACTTGTCTCCGTTTGTTCCGTTGCCATATGTCTTAGCAGAATCTGTAAGGAGATCAGCATAACCGGAGAATACGACACCGTTAACGCCCGTCTTCTTATCGTCTGTACCAGCGCTTGTAAGTGTAAGAGCTGTTATAGTGGACTGTCTCTTAACAGAAGCGTTCTTAGCATCCATATCAGCGATGAATGTGTTGAGAGCGTCCTTAAGAGTGGAAGCTGTAGAGTCAGCAGATGTAATACGAGAATCTGTTACATAGCCGAGCATTACAGGAATGAGGATAGCTGCGAGTACGCCGATGATAGCGATAACAACGATCAGCTCAACGAGTGTGAAGCCCTTTTTAGCTTTGAGCTTCTGAATATACTTTATCATGGTATATTCCTCCTTTGAAAAAAATTTTTTTATAATAACCCCATCAGGGTTATTTACAGTTCAGAAACGGCATCTCCGTTTCTGTAATTATAGTATATCTCATTTCGTATAAATTTGCAAGTGTTTTTTTAAAAAAACTTCTGAAAATCCTGAATTTTATCAAGTTTGAATAAATGAAAACGTTTTTTTTGCCGTATATTGACAATACGAGGTTACACATAAGGATATTTTTTCCTTATTGCACGTAATCCATGGAAACTGTAACCGCCGATTGACACCTGAACTGTAACCACAAATAACCATATCCGTGTAACCGCTGATTGACATCTGAACTGTAACCGCAAATACCCATACCCGGAAGTTTTCAACAGGATTTAACATCAAAGTTGCACACATTTTACCAAATACTATGAGAGTCACTGCTGGACAGCAGCGAGAGCCTCGAAATACCTGTAGTACTTTATAAGAATTATTATCGAGAGTGTGAAAACAAATGCGACCGAGAGTGCGATATAGTACGCGCGAAGCTTTTTGGTCTTTATGAGATTCAGGGTCCCGCTTGCGAAACCTATCCAGATACTTGACACAACGAGGGAAGACATAACAAGCACCATAGGCAGAATGAACGTATGGTCAGAGTGGATAATATATTCGGCGATAAGCATTCCAACGCCGGTAACGAGCGGAACAATGCCGAGAGGGAGCACGGCGAGAGCCCAGTTCAGCCTTTTTGCGCGGATAAATCCAATGGTAAGTCCACTGAGTATTATAGCGATTACCAGACACACACCCGAGATGTGTTCATCTATCATATCTGTCCCTCCTGTCCGTCAAGCGTCAGTCTGTGATTTACTTTATAATTCCCTTTACTATTTCTTTAGCCTTTGCATTATCGCTTGTCACGATATAGAAGAGCCATACGCCTGAGTTTTCTGCTACAGCGTCCTCAAGTTTATAGCATTCGTCGGGTCTGTAGTCTGACCAGTCGTTAAGCTGATCCTTGATCCTTTTTTCGGCAGCCGATTTAGCTGCGGCTGCGCTGTCCTCGTCCTTGAATCTGAACACACCGAGTTCATCGGGGTAAGCGCCGCTGCCGCAGACGTAGAATGAATGATCTTCGATAGAATCGAGGTCAAGTCCGTCGAAATAGTCAGGAAGTTTGTCCTTATCCTTATCTTTTGCCGAATTTATCGGAACTTCCGCGAGGACTGCGGCTGTGATATCGGCTGCTGATGCGGCAGAAGCCGGGGCTTCCGATGCAGCGGTAGTTGTTGTTGTTGAGCCGGACTGAGCTGGCTTGTTATCGCCGCAGGCTGCTGCGGAGCATACAAGCGCACAGAGGAGCATGATACTTACGATCTTCTTTTTCATTTTCTTATTCCTTTCTTTTGCTGTTTCTGTATTTTATAGTTTTGTAAAACTTTTTTTGCAAAGCGGCTGTGGTGTGTATCAGAGCTGTATTGATTTCTGGAAGAAGCTGAGCATGTGGACGTAGGCGGTGCCGAGGAAGTGAAGGCCGTCGGCTTCGGCGTACTTGTCTGAGAAGTAGCCGGAGGAATCCTGAAGCTGGCTGCAAAGGTCAAGATATACGATGCTTTCTTCCTCGCACATGGTCCTGAGCAGCTTGTTATATCCGTTCACCATGACCATAGTTTCCTGCCCGAGAGCGTCATGATCCTTAGTTACCGGCGGTATGGACACAACATAGATATAGCTGTCGGGGCAGGCTTCACGAAGTTCTTTCGTGAATTGGCGCATCTGTTCAGCCATGTGGGTATTGCCCATATATGCAAGACCGTTTGAACCGAGCATTATGAATATTCTCTTTGGCTGCATATCCTTAGCCTTTGAGACAGCGGTAATTCCGTCATAGCTCTTTGTGCGGACGCTTTCTGGATTCAGTCCGATCTGTGCGAATACATTCTTTGCCGGGAAATACTCATATCCGACAAGACCGGTGTATATAGAGTCGCCGATAAACAGATCGTTCTCGAAGAACGCCGGGTCGTATGTGTCAAGCTCTGTAGGTTCGGGAGCTGTAGTTTCTTCTGTGCTTTCCTCCGTCTCAGTCGATTCATCGGCTATCTCAGCGTCGGGAGTGTCAGTCTCAGAAGTCTCGGACGTTTCGATCTCAGGCTCAGCGATCACCGTAGATACCGGAGTCGTGGTTATTGCAGCTGCTGACGATGCAGGCTGATCCAGATTCGAGACATTGGTGTCCTCAAGCTTTCCTGTCATATACAGATATATGAGCACGACAAGCGTTATAAGAACCGCCACTATAAGTATATTAAGTATCACAATGGACAGGGATATACCGTCCACTCTGTGTTTTTTTGCCGCCATAAAACGACCTTCCCTTCGGAATTTTTTCGGGCATTGCTGCATCTTTGCTCTGCAGTCAGCCCGCACATCTGTTATACAGGATCAGCTCAGACTTTTTCACCGAGCTTGTCTCTCATGTGCTTCTTGATAGCGCGGAATGTCTTGTCGCTGATAACGTGCTCGATCCGGCAAGCGTCCTCAGAGGCGGTGTCTTCATCAACTCCGAGAACAACAAAAAGCTGTGTGAGGACTCTGTGACGCTCGTATATCTTCTCGGCTATCTCTTTTCCGAGCTCGGTAAGCGAGATATAGCCGTTCTCGTCGATATCAAGATATCCTCCGTCTTTCAGCAGATGCATCGCACGGCTGATACTGGGCTTTGAAAATCCCATTTCTTCACAGATGTCTATAGAACGCACATCTTTCTTTTTCTGAGAAAGTATCAGTATAGTTTCAAGATACATCTCTCCTGATTCCTGAAGATTCATTCTGCTCCTCCTTTTATACTATGCCTGTTCTCTCAGCAGTGATAACACCGCTTATCTTGCTTATCCTGCCTATCAGTGAATTGAGCTGCTCGACGCTTGCGACCTCAACGGTAACAATAACATTTCCGTTTCCGTTTTTGAGAGTGTGAGCGGTTATCTGTCTGATCGGTATTCTGCTTCCCGCAATTGTCGAAGTGATATCCGCGATAAGAGCAGTCCTGTCCTCGGCGATTATATCTATCGTCGCATTGTAGCTGTCTGATTCGTCAGCGCTTGCCCAATACACATTTATCCAGCGCTCTTTATCAGAAGCCGGCGAATTCAGGACATTCACGCAGTCCTTCTTATGCACCGAAACTCCGTATCCTCGCGTGATGAATCCTATTATATCATCACCGGGCAGCGGGTTGCAGCATTTTGCGTATTTCACAAGGCAGTTGTCGATGCCCTCGACTATTACGCCGCTCCTGCGCTTTCTGGTATAGCTCCTGCCGGTCTGATCGTCGGAGGACTGCTCGTTTTCGCCGTGCCTCAGGCTGTAAAGATCTTTCGCACGGTGCATTATCTTGGAGAGGATAACTCCGCCGTAGCCTATCGCTGCGTAGAAATCCTCAGCGCTCTCGAAATGCTGCATACGTGCAAGATCAAGTATGAAATCCGGCTCAACTATCATATTATTGCGCCGGAACTCGTTTTCTATCGCAGCCATTCCTTCCGCAATATTCTCATCGCGGCATTCTCTCTTGAACCACGAACGTATCTTTGAGCGTGCTTCATTGGTTTTTGCAATCTCAAGCCAGTTACGGTTCGGACGTGCGTTTGAGGAGGTCATTATCTCCACGATATCGCCGGTACGGAGTTTTTCGTCGAATCGTATCATCTTTCCGCCGACCTTTGCTCCGGTCATTCTGTTGCCGACCTGAGTATGGATAGCATAAGCGAAATCTATTACCGTAGAACCGGCGGGAAGCGTTATAACGTCGCCCTTAGGCGTGAAAACATAAACATCGTCGGGGGAGAGATCGACCTTTATGGCATCTGCGATCTGTTCTATATCGTCCGAATCCTGCTGCTGTTCAAGGATATGTCTTATCCAGTCAAAGCGCTGCTCTCCGGCAACTCTTCCGCTTATTCCGGCTTTATATTTCCAGTGAGCCGCGATACCGTACTGAGCGGTATTGTGCATCTCATAAGTCCTTATCTGGACCTCAAACGGGATACCCTCACGGCCGATGACAGTGGTATGAAGCGACTGATAGCGGTTAGGCTTCGGGGTGGCGATATAATCCTTGAAACGGTATGGTATGGGTTTGAAGATATCGTGGATTATTCCCAATACATTGTAGCACTCTATAACGGTGGAAACTATGACTCTCACCGCGTAAATATCATATATCTCGTCAAAGCTCTTGCCCTTTACATATACTTTTTTATATATGCTGTAAACGCTCTTGACTCTTCCTTCTATAGTCGGAGGCGGCTGTATATCACTTATACGCTCGCGTATTCGTTCTTTTATTATATCTATAAAGGTATCTCGCTGTTCTTTGTGCTTGTCGAGCATCTCCTCTATCATCTTCGAGCCGTAAGGATCAAGGATCTTAATGCAGATATCCTCCATTTCCTCCTTTACCGCGCTCATACCGAGACGGTGTGCGATAGGCGCATAGAAGTTCATAGTTTCAAGTGCCTTCTTGCGCTGTTTTTCGGGAGGACGATACATGATCGTGCGCATATTGTGCAGTCTGTCCGCGAGCTTTATGATGATAACGCGGATATCCTTTGACATTGCAATAAGTATCTTGCGGGTATTCTCAGCCTGCTGCTCTTCCTTCGTATTGTTCAGCGGCACCTGTCCGATCTTGGTAACACCGTCAACAAGATTTGCAACATCATCGCCGAATTTTTTCTTCAAAGTCTCCAGCTTCACATCTGTGTCTTCAACAACATCGTGAAGAAGCGCCGCACAGATAGTATCGGTATCCATGCAGTATTCGAGCAGTATGCACGCAACAGCTACAGGGTGAGTGATGTACGGCTCGCCCGAGCTTCTCTTTACGCCTCTGTGAGCTTCATCGGCTACTTCATAAGCGGCTGTGATCTTTTCAATGTCATAAGGCTTTTCGCTTGCCCTGACCTTGTCGATAAGATACTCTAATGTGTAGAGCATACATCTCACCCTTTCTTTTATATTTTGTTCTACATTTTCTATCTGAATTATAATTGATCTGTTATGGGTTTTTAGAGGTTCCCTTATATTAATTTCCAAGAAGGATCGGGATACATCACAGAGCGATAGATCCTGTTTATCTTACTCCTCGTCCTCTTCGTCTTCATCGGACGAATATACCACTTTGAGCAGCTTGTCCGAGATCGCCGATATGAGATTCTTATACTGAATATTCTCGACCCACTTCTTCGGGAATCCCTGTATTCCGAAATAAGCTCCGAGCAGCGCCCCTGTCATTGAAGCACAGGTATCGCTTGCACCGTCATGATTTGCTGCAAGCTGTATCGCGTGACGGGGGCTGTCATAATGCAGTACCGCGCAATATACCGCGATCGCCAGAGCCTCGTATGCTTCAAATCCATAACCCATTTTCTTTACAGCTTCCATAGGCTCGACTTCTTCATTGTTTACGAGATCAAGAGCATAGCGCAGTGTCTTTTTGAGAACATCGCCCTCCGCAACGCTGTCAAGCATCGTTATCACGGTATTCACAGCATCAGCGATCTCAGCTCCGTTCACTATTTCTGCGATCATTGCCGCATAGCAGCCTGCCGAAATGTAGCCTATTGGATTTCCGTGAGTGATCGCTGCGGCGCGGCAGCCTATGTCGAATGCTTTCTTTGTGTCATTGTAGAAATAAAGACCGATAGGAGCAGAGCGTTTTACAGCACCGTTATCCTTGTTGTCGTTGAGTCTTCTCTCCGGGGTGCCGTAAGCCATGTTCCGTATTTTCAGGAGAGCATCTATGTTCTTTGTATCGGCGGTACGCTTTTTATAAAGTCCCTTAGCCTTCAGGAGTCTCAGTTTATATGCGTTCTGGGACGGATCGAACAGCCATGCGTACTCCTTGCCGGCGACCGTTTTTGTCTGTGTATAGAGCCAGAGCTGATAAGCGAGGAACAGATAATCTTCATAGTTCACCTGACCGTCGTCCGCTCCAGCGCTGTGCGCCCAGAGAAGGCCGTCCGCAGTAAAAAGCGAGAGCTGTGTATCGTCCGTAAAGAGTGCGGTACCTGTCCGCTTGCTGACAGCAAGATCAAGGCAGCCTTTCTTTTCAAATCTTTCGCATATCGCCTCATAATCCATAAGCTCGATCGGATAGCCGAACGCGTCTCCTATCGCAAGTCCCAGCATTACGCCTTTGAAGCGGTCGTCGATATAAACTTCGCCCATTTTTTTTCTTCCTTTCGTTTTATATTCTTATCGTGTTTTTATCATAAATGGTTTTGGATACTACCATTGTTCTGTTTGTGAGATAGAGGCGTTCAAGATAATCATAGTATATCCCCGGTGACGCAACGCCTGTCAGACATATAATATCCGTTCCGGCTTTCCCGATTATGCTGTCAGCAAGCATCACACAGTTTGTGCTCAGTATCGAGTAGATCCTGAACTTTCCGGCGGTGAACTTGTAGAAGTCCGCGTGTGTCCCGTTCCAGAACGCGCTTGCGTAATCCTTGAAATCGCCGAAATCCACGTTGTCCTCGCCGTGTTCCTCAACTGCCTGCTGATATGGGGCTTTCCACAGTACAGTGTTCTGCTTCAGTCTGCTGATCTCCGCGCGCACGGCTGTGAGCTGCTCAGTTGTTAGTCTCAGCCCGTAGGCGAATATCATCTGTCTGTCATGAGTTACTGAGAAATCTATATAAGCCTGCTTGTCGGCAATGAACAGCACCCCGTCTCCGAAAGCGCCGAACAGTCTCTGTGAGGACAGATCGTAGTTACCGAATGAAATGACTTCGCCGTCGATATATATATCAAGGTGTCCTATTCTGCCGGAACCGTTGTCAGAAACGTGTACCATTACCTCAAGATCGGGCGGATCCTCGCTGTCTGCCATGTTATTTGTCTCAGGCATCCTGTCATTAAGCGATATATATTCATTTATATATCTCAGTGATTCGAGCGGCATGAATGTAGATACGAATACCGGAAGTGATATGCGTATATGCCGTTTCAGATCGTTCTTCACCCTCTGCGGTATCACTTTTGCCGCAAAATCCGAGAGTATCTCTGCTCCGAAGAGTATGCAATATATTCCCGATATTATCAGAAACGCGGTTTTTCTTGTTCCGTTTGCAATGAGCAGCACGGTAAATACTATATAGAATATCAGCGCTATCGCATCGGTGTAATGCCCCGGCTGACGGTTTATCTTTGCGACAATGATATCTGCTGCCTTTGACGCTGCATTGAAAAGCAGATATGCGGCAAGAAGATACGTTGCGAGCGAGAATGTAAGCTCCGGCAGAACTGCGATCACCACGCCTATTGCAATGTTCACGGCAGCGGTAATGAGTTTTGCGGCAGGGCTTTTTCTCCCGTCACGGCCGCCCTGCGAAAAGAAGATGAAAATATTTCTCGCGGCGTGTATAAGAAGAACTGCCGCCGCAAAAGCCGACAGCGGAGCGATCAGCAGCTCACGCTGACTGATAATGACTATCCCGAGTATCACAAGTGCCGCGCCTGCCGCAAACAGCGCTGCCTTGTAAAAATACATTCTGTACATTATTTATGGTACTTCCTGTTTGCGGAAATGGAAAATGCTCGGTAAAGCTGTTCTGCAAGCATGATCTTTGCAAGCCTGTGCGGAAACGTCATTTCGGACATACTCAGCTTGAGATCTGCGATGTTCTTTACCTTGTCCGAAAGTCCGAAAGAACCTCCTATTATAAAAGTAAATGAATTTTTTCCGCTTGCGGATCCTCTGCTCAGCATATCTGCGAACTCTTCGCTCGTTTTCTGCTTTCCTTCTATACAAAGCGGTACAACGAAGCTGTCATGCGGTATCTTCCGGAGGATATTATCCGCTTCGGCACCGAGAGCTTTCTGTATCTCCTTTTCTGAGGGTTCTTCGGGAAGTCTTTCCTGTTCTACTTCCTCACAGACGAGTTTGCAGAACGCCGAGAGCCGTTTTTCATATTCGGAAAATGCGTCCTTGAAATATTTTTCCTTGAGTTTTCCTACGGATATGATCTTTATTACCATTTGCTGCGGATATTAGCCTTTCTTGCTTTTCGTGCTTCCATTTTTGCGATCCTTGCCTTCTGTATCGTGTTAAGGACGATATCTGCGATTATCAGCACCGCGAGTGACACTACGCAAAGTTTGAACCACCATTTGCCGAAAATACTGTTTATCATCCTCATAGTATATTCAAACTGTGAAAGCGCTATGCTTTGAGAGGCAACAAGATTTGTGGTCCAGAGTGTTTCACCGTCGAGCTTCAGTTCAAGTGTTCCCATGATCTGACCCTTTTCTACGGGTGCCACGACAGCCTCGTTATCGTTTCTTTCGGCGGTGATCGTGACTTTCTGCTCGATAACCTGCGGATCAAGATCTTTCGGAAGCAGGGTGGAGAATGCTCCGGCGGGCTTCAGGATCGCAACATCGGAGTTTTCTCCCATATCTACCTTTACATGAGCAACTACTGTGTTCTCATCTATGACATTTACCATTTCGAGATTCTTGAATGCCCATTTGTACAGAGCCTTTGAATCTTTGAAATGGGCGTTGAGCCTGTTGCCGTCGGCATCATGATAGGGGGCGTTGCAGCAAACCAGAAGATAGTTGAAGCCGTTCTGCGATGCTGTGGAAACTATGTTTGCAAAGCCTTCATGCTGTACGGTCCATTCCCCGGAAGCGTCCTTGGTCACATAATCGCCCATACTTCCGGTCTTCAGACCGTTTGCGTATTCGTAATAATAATCATTTCCGCTTATATTGTTAATGAGACTGTTTACATTATAAATGCTGTAGGGGTTGGGATTGTACTCATTTTCAGGCATCACATACTCATAGGTATTGGCGATCTCAACTAACTCGGGGAGTTTGTCGTATATATATTTCGCTATGAGGAACAGATCGTACGGTGTTGAATAGTTGTCCTCCTGCCACAGACCGTGAGTGTTGCCGAAATGAGTGCCGGTGCAGCCGATCTCCTTTGCCTTTTTGTTCATCATCTCGACAAAAGCAGCTATGCTGCCCTTTCCGATGTTATAGCCGATGACGTTGCCGGCTTCGCAGCCCGATGCGATTATTAGTCCGTACAGGCAGTCCTTCATGGTGAGATTGGTCTGACCGACAGCTATACCGCAGGCGCTTGCGCCGTACTTGTTCGGGTCATCGCCCCAGAACTCGTTTGTGGCATCGTATGTTACCTTCATCGGCATGGAAAGGTCGGAGCAGTTCTCATACGCCACTACCGCGGTCATGAGCTTTGTTATCGAAGCCGGGTAGCAGCGGACATTCTCGTTCTTTGCCGCAACTACCGTACCGAGGTCGAGGTTTACCATATAGTAGGCATCGCTGTAAAGTTCGATATCAGGGGTGAATGCAGCAGAAGCCTTCACATTGCCTAAACTTTCGGCGGCAAATGTAAATATCAACAGTAATGAGATAAAGAAGGCAGATATTTTTATATTTTGCATATAGACAAAACCACCTTTTTGGGATATAATATATAATATCGAGGAAAAATAATGCTTCAAATTAATATAATATACTATTATATCATATTTTTCCGGAAAATAAAAGACCTTTTTACATATTTGTTCAAAATATTTAAAAAATACTGCCCGGATGACATACAATGCGGTCATTTGAGACAAATGAAGGAACTCGGAAATGATCTTGATAACAGGGGATATCCACGGAGATATCGGAAGATTCTCACATAAACGGCTCAGAGAGCTGAAAAAAGGTGATACGCTCATAATATGCGGTGACCTCGGATTTATCTGGGACGGTTCGGACAAGGAAAAGAAGATTCTTAAAAAGCTCGGAAAGCGCAGATATAATGTGCTTTTTGTTGAAGGAGCCCATGAAAATTTCGATGAACTCGAAAAATACGAAACAGAAGAATGGTGCGGCGGGCTCACGCGCAGGATTAGCGGAAATCTCCGTCAGCTTATCCGCGGTTATATCTTTGATATCGACGGTAAAAAGATATTCGCGTTCGGCGGCGGTTCCGGCGAGTCCAACGGCGGGGCTGCCCCCTGCTCGGAGACAACCGCCTCAAGATATGAGATGCCCTCCGCTGAGGAGACTGCCGCTGCGGACAGGAGACTCGGAGAGATCGGCGGAAATGTGGATTACATAGTAACATACGAGCCGCCCGTAACTATCGCGGAGTTTCTGAATGAAGATATTTCGCCGACCGATACGGTAGGAGTATATCTGGAGGATCTGCGCGGCAGGGTAAGATTCAGAGCATGGTTCTTCGGAAAGCATCATCTGAATAAGATGATACCGCCGAAATTTGCCGCGCTGTTCGATAATGTCATCAACGCCGAAACAATGAAATAACGGCGTTCATTACATAAGGGAACCTCTAAAAACCCATTTGAGAGAAAAAGAACTGCTTGCACCAACTGCTTCGTCAAGTCTCCTCACCTTGCGTGGTCTCCCCGGCAGCGGGGAGGTGTCGAGCTTGCGAGACAG
>ODAI012545025.1_pt1 | contig 15269 bp, 10 predicted proteins | sample 1539321 | NCBI WGS metagenome assembly ODAI01 (sample SAMN02144231, study PRJEB22623) | gut metagenome | biome: sheep rumen | host: Ovis aries | place: New Zealand
TAGAGCACCTGACTCTTAATCAGGGTGTCCAGGGTTCGAGCCCCTGGCGGTGCACTCATAGAGCACTGATTTTGAGGACGCAGGAGCCTTGGGGTCGGTGCTTTTTTTGTACCACATTTTCCCTAATACAGATTCCTTTCACTTAGATCAAATATTTCCCCAAAAATCGTGAACAATTTCCGTATATTCTTTAATCGCTTTTTGATATAGTTATTCTATCTGAATATATAAGTCACTAAACAAAAGGAGCATATAGAGACATGGATGATCGCATGAATGAATATATGAACGTTCAGATGCCTGTTCCTTCCAAGGAAGACCTTGTATCCGCAGTCTTAAACAGAAGGATCTTTCCCAAATATCTGGATAAGGATTTCGATCCATTCTCCACGGAAACCCCCGCACAAAAAATCTCCGAAGACATGGGTCTTGGTATAAACTTAGGGAATACCTTCGACAGCGTAGTTCGTCAAGACAGCGTATTTAAAGGTCTTGAAATCGAGACGGCATGGCACAATCCAAAGACCACCCGCAGGATGATCGCAGGGCTTAGAGAAGGCGGATTTAAAACTTTACGTCTTCCCGTTTCCTGGAATAACCACGTAAGCGGAGCCGGCGACGATGTGGACCCAGCATGGATGAACAGAGTAAAAGAAGTTGTAAGCTGGTGCCTCGAGGAGGATATGTACGTCATCCTCAACACTCACCACGATATTCTCCCCGGATTCATCTATCCCGATACGGAGAACATTTCAAGATCCCTTATTTTTATGAAAAATATCTGGGGGCAGATAAGCGAAGCATTTAAGGACGCTTCAGCGGGAAAGCTTCTTTTTGAATCTATGAACGAGATCCGGGTTTTCAAATCAAGCTTTGAGTGGACACCGGATTATGAAGATAAGGACTGCATCGTCGCTATGGAAAATGTCAACAGGCTGAACCAGGTCTTTGTTGACACTGTACGCGCCTGCGGCGGACAAAACACCGAAAGATGCCTTATCATCCCCGGGTATTCTACTTCTACGGAAGGCGTCTGCTGGGATGGCTTTAAGATGCCTAAAGATACCTCGGAGGGAAGGCTCTTCGTTGCGGCGCACATGTACTCTCCCGCGCACTTTGCTTTCTACCTAAAAGAAGGGGCAAACCTCCTTACCTTCGATATAAACGATCCTTCCTGCACGGACCCTATCGACGAGAGACTTACAAAGCTTTACGATAGCTTCATCTCGAAGGGAATTCCTGTTGCCTTAGACGAATTCGGGACCGTTGATAAAAACAACGACCCCGAAAGAGTAAAATGTCTGGCTTATACTTTGGCAAAGGCTACGCAGCTTAAGATAAGATGCTGTTACTGGGACAACGGCGTATTCTTCAGATACGGAGACGGAATGGCGATCTACGACAGAGAAAGCGCCTCCTTCCCAAGAAGAGAACCTTTAGATGCAATGTTAACAGGACTTGGCTCTTTTTAAGGAGCCAGGTCTTTTTTTATTTCATCGATGCTCAGATTCTGCTCCCCTGCGATCTTTGCGAGATCTTCGTACTCATATTTCGCCCTCTTTGTTCCGTAGCCGCTTACTTCCTTCCTGCGGATATTTCCGTACTTAGTAGGGACCTCTGTAATCTTTCTGTCCAAAATATATCTGCTGCAAAGAACTTCCCTGACTCCGATTGTCGTCGTATGTTTAAAGATCGTCTCAAGGATCATTTCTCTGTGCGCTTCGTCACAAAGAATCTTTATAAGATGTCCCGGCCTGGACTTCTTCATCATCACAGGCACCGTAAACACTTCGAAAGCTCCGGCATCAAAGATCCTCTCCGTTGCATATCCAATCTGTTCTCCCGTCATATCGTCTACGTTAAAATTCAGTTCAACCACAACCGGGCTTTTTGAACCCGGCTTGTAACCGTCGGATACAGTTTGAAAGGTATCCGGCTTAGAATCAGAGGATGCGCCGCTCTCAGTCTCTCCAAGAATTACTCTTACGCAGTTTGCCGCCTCAAAATCTTTCTTTCCCATTCCGTAACCGATGGCACTAACTTTCATCACCGGCATCTCTCCAAAGCTGTCAGCGAAGAACTTTAAAAGAGCAGCCCCCGTCGGAGTACAGAGTTCGCCCTTTATCTTTCCTCCGTAGATCGGAGCATCCTTTAGAATATAAGCTGTAGCAGGAGCCGGTACGGGAAGTATTCCATGAGCACACTTTACCTGTCCGCTTCCTACGTGGATCGGAGATACGATTATCTTTCCCGCATCAAGTCTTTTCAAAAGATAGCAAACCGCCACAACATCCGCGATCGCGTCCAAGCTTCCAACTTCATGAAAATGGATACCGGAAACAGGCATATTGTGGGCATGGCTTTCCGCCTCAGCGATAAGCTGATAGACCGCGTTTGCATTTAATTTAACGGTTGTCGGCAATTTAAGGGAACCGATTATACTCTTTATATCCGAGATTCCGCTGTGGTGGTGAGTATGTTCATGTTCATGATTGTGTTGTTCGTGATCGTGGTGACTGTGTTCGTGTTCATGTTCATGATGGTGGTCGTACATCTCCTCAGACTCTTCCTCGTCACCTACAGTAACCTTCATATGGGTACCTGTAATACCGCACTTTACGGAAGACTCCGTCGCAAACTTTACTCCGGGTATACCTATTTCATTTAATTCCCTTACGATGTTTTTTCTTTCGTCTTCGGGGAAGAGTTCCAGAAGCGCTGCCGTAAGCATATCTCCCGCAGCTCCCATGTTGCATTCTATATAAAGTGTCTTCATCTGTTCCTCCTAATCTAATACGTTACTTAAAAAATCTGCCGGGCTCATGGAATCTGTACTGTGTTCCCAAGCTTTGTCTCTTTATTTAGATAGTCCGTCCGGAGACGGTTTCTTGCTCTTTCGATCTCTGACTCAAACTCCCTCGCCGACATTCTAAGAGCACCCTCGCTCATAACGATAAGCTGAACGATATTGTCGGATGTAGCGACAGTTACGCTATAATCCTTAGCCTTTTTCTTGGTAGCCTGCTCTATATACTGATCCGCCGTTTCCGCTTCTTTCGTGTAGACCACATAGATATTCTTCATCTTCCTTACGGAGCCAAGGCTTCCCGCTGCCATATATGCATCAAAGACAAGTATCAGCTCTCCCCCGACCATTCCCTGATACTCGCTGCAGATATCTATCAGACGCTCTCTTGCTCCATGAATATTATTATCGGCAAGAACTCTAAGTTCATCCCAGGCGTGGATCATATTGTATCCGTCCACAAAAAGGCACTTGGGAAGCGGTGCTTTCCCTGGCTTATTGTAACCATTGTCACTATTTCCGGTAACCGTTTTGCTGCCTATATAATTCTCGCTTCCCCTGCCTCTTTTGTATATCTTTCTCCTTGATACAGCGTCTTCTTTTCTGTTCCTCCTCTGGGAAGCAAATATCGCGTCTATTTCCTCTATAGATATATACTTTTCTTCATGGCTTCCGGTCTGTGAATCCGGGCGCGACGTGTTTAACTTAGCGCCACCTAAACCGCCTTCCTGATATCCGTCGGTTAAATCGCTGTTTCCGATGATATCCCCGATCCCGAGCCTTTCCAGATCTTTTTTGCTCAGAGGGCAGGGCATATGTGCATATCCATCCACCTCATCCCAGGGTACCTGGAATCCGGCGCCGTGGGCGCAAAATACCGAGCCCGTCGGTCTCCTTAAATCCGCCTCCGGGTCGTATCCTCTCGCTGAGACAACTTCTTCCTGATTATGACAAGGCTCGAATCCGGCCAGTTCGAGGCTAAGCGTTCCTTCTCCGGCCGTATAAGCCGTTACCTCTTTTGTGTATTCCCAAAATGTAGATACGGGAGCTGTACCCTTTAATACAGCTGTATTTCCGTCTCCCGTAAGAATAGGCGGCTGTGCTTTCCCACTCATTCTGTCTATGTCGGTCATAGCTTTTCCGATAAACTTAGAAGGAATCGTAAGGGTAAACTTATAAACCGGCTCAAGAAGCACACTCTTTCCGGCTTCTCTTGCTTTTCTTAATGCATTTCGTATAGCTCTGTAGGTCGCCTGTCTGAAGTCTCCACCTTCTGTATGCTTAGGATGTGCCCTTCCTGTAACTAAAACGACTCTGATGTCAGTTACTTCACTTCCCGTAAGGGTTCCGGGATGAATTGTCTCGAGGACATGGGTTTCTATAAGGCGCTGCCAGTTTTTATCAAGATCATCCACGCTGCAAACGGACGCAAACTCTATCCCGCTTCCCGGCTCACCGGGCTCTATGAGAAGCTGAACCTCAGCGTAGTGTCTGAGGGGCTCGAAATGCCCGATTCCGTATACGGCTTCAGAAACAGATTCTTTGTAAACAATACTTCCTGCTCCGTAAGATATCTCGCTTCCAAGCCTGTCCTTAATTACCTGCTTTAATACCTGTAGCTGGATCTCGCCGTTTACCTTGACGAAGATTTCCTTATGCCTTTCATTCCACTCAAAAGAGAGCTCAGGATACTCTTCCTCAAGGGGTTTAAGCTTGCCGTACAAAAGAAGGGGATTGTCCGTAGGATCGGTTATAACTCTGTAGCGTAAAACAGGAGTCAGCTTTGGTACCAGCTTTTCACCCTCAGCACCAAGTCCCTGACCCGCCGCAGTTTCCGACAGTCCTGTCACAGCAACTACCATTCCCGCCTCAGCTTCTGAAACAGTTTCATACTTTTCGCCGTTATAAAGCCTAATCTGGTCTATTTTTTCATCATTTGATTCGGGGATAACCATCCTTGCGCGCAGCTTTCCGCCGGTCACTTTAAGATGCGTAAGTCTCTCCCCCAAAGCCCCTCTTGTTATCTTAAAGACTCTTGCACCGAAGGTCTCCTCCTCGTAATAAGGCTGCGGCGAAAGACCGAGTAGCCCGTCCAGAAATTCCTTTACTCCTTCGCTTTTTAAAGCGGAGCCAAACCAAACCGGAAAAACCAGTCTCCTTTCTACTGCACTCCTGATGCTGTCCTCGCAGAGAGCTCCCGTTTCCAAGTATTCTTCTATCAATTCCTCATCCGTAGATGAAATCTCTTCTATTGCGACATCTCTGTCAGAAAGCATATCAACGCAAGTCTTATCAAGTCCTTCTTTAAGACTCTGCAAGACCTTTTTTCTATCCACTCCTGCCATATCCATCTTGTTGACAAATATCACCGTAGGTATATCATAATGCTCCAAAAGTTTCCAAAGAGTTCTTGTATGACTTTGGATTCCTTCCGGAGCGCTGATGATAAGGACTGCAAGATCCAAGACAGACAGAACCCTCTCCATCTCTGAAGAAAAGTCCACATGCCCCGGAGTATCAAGCAAGGTAACGTTTGCGTCGCCATACCGAAATCTCGCCTGCTTTGAAAAGATTGTAATACCTCTTTCCTTTTCCATAGCATTATTATCCAGGTAAGTGTCTTTATGATCCACTCTACCAAGATTACGTATAGCGCCGGATATATATAAAATATTTTCTGAAAGTGTTGTCTTTCCCGCGTCAACATGCGCAAGGAGACCAATATTTAAGTTTCTCATATTTTCATTTTAAAAAAGCGGAGCTGCATTTGCAACTCCGCTTTGAATAAGTTATAAATCTTTAATTATTTTACGATATCGCCATCATCAAAAGGATCGCCACACTCAGGACAGAACTTAGGAGGATTCTTGGGATCCTCGGGTTCCCATCCGCATTTATCACACTTGTAGATAGGCTCTCCCGCCGGCTTTTTAGCTCCGCACTCCTGGCAGAACTTTCCGGTGTTTACAGCGCCGCAAGAGCACTTCCAGCCTACTTCAGGCTCAGGTCTCTTTGCTCCGCACTCAGGGCAAAACTTTCCGGTTGCCTGTTTTCCGCAAGAGGGGCAAGTCCATGACGCTCCGGCGGGAGCCATCTGGGGCGCTGCCTGCTGTGCGGGCTGCTGAGAGTTGATCTGTGCATTAACTGCATCTGCCGCTGCAAATCCGCCTGCTGCGTTTGCTCCGGCCATCTGAGCCATATTCATACCCATAAATGCCATAGCGGGACCGGCCTGCTGATTGCTTGCAGCTGCGTTCATAGCGGTCATAGTAGCTCCTGCAAGGTTTGCATTGCGGATGTTCGGATCCACAAATGCAGCGTTCTTCTGGAGCTCTTTGAGCATCTTCTCGTCTTCTTCGTCTGCTGCGAGGGAAGAAACACCGACCTTTACGATCTCGATTCCGCGATCCTCAAACCACTGCTTTGTAAGTTCCTCGCGCATTGCATCAGCAAGTTCCTGAGTATGAGCCAGGACTGCAGAATATCTGATTCCCATATCGGAAATTCTAGCGAATGCGGGCTGGAGAGCGGTAAGGAACTCACTCTTAAGCTGACTGTCAATCTGATCTCTCTTGTATGAAGAAGTTACGTTACCGCAAACATTGCTGTAAAATACCATAGGGTTTGAGATCTTGTAGCTGTACTCACCGAAACACTTTACGGAAACATCGATATCGATTCCGGCTCTCTGGTCTACGACTCTGAAAGGAACAGGTCTCGGAGTTCCGTACTTGTTGCCGATGATCTCTTTAATATTGAAATAGTAAACTCTCTGGTCCTTGCCGGGCTGTCCGCCGAAAGTAAAACGATCGCCAAACTGCTTAAAGAAGTTTAAGAAGTTCTTTCCAAGGTTTCCACCGTCAAAGAAGGAATGCTCTGTACCTGTATCATAGGTGAATTCTCCGGCCTCTGCACAAAGCTCAACTACCTTTCCCGACTCAACGATGATCATACACTGACCTTCGTTTACGGCGATCCTTGAACCGTTTGATATAATGTTATCTTCTCCGTTTGTGTTTGAAGATCTTCCGGTTACTCTCTTCTGACCTTTTACCACGAGGGTATCAGCGGGGATAGCGTCGCAATAGAAAAACTCTTTCCACTGATCTCCAAGCTGGCCTCCCATTGCACCCTTAAATGCCTGTATAAGTCCCATTTTCTTACTCCTTTCGAAATCCCTGAATATAGTATAACTACAAGAAGTATTCTATCATATTAACCTTAACGTGAGTATACTTTTTTCTTAATTTTCCCCTTTTTACAAAATACTGACAGCTATTTCCTCGTATTTTGCGATTCTTTCCGAGCTATTTGCCATATTGACTTTCAATTTGCCCTCTTTTGATACTTCAAGCTCGTATAAATCATACTCTCCGTCAAGGTAGGCATAATCCTCGCCGTTGTCCCGATAGTGAGCAGCCTTACCGCCTTCGGGAGTGGCAAGCAGCGTCAGCTTCTTAATCTCCCTCTCTCCTACATAGGCGATATCTTCGTATGTTGGGATTACGCTTCCGGCCTTTATAAATACAGGCAGGTAATCAAGAGGAGCCTCCTCAAGGATATATCGGCCGCCGGAAATCTTCTCACCGCCGGTGAGTCTGTACCAGTCTCCCTTAGGAAGATAAACTTTTTTAACTCTCTCGCCGGCTGCAACTACAGGTGCAACAAGGATCGAATCTCCAACCATATATTCGTCGTTTAAGTTATAGGTATTCTCATCATCCTCATAGTTCATTACCAAAGGACGCATAACGGGTAATCCTGTTTTTTGTTCCTCATACATAAGATCGTAAATATATGGCAGGAATCTGTAGTGGAGCTTTACGTGCTTCCTGTAAATGTCAACTACTTCGTCCCCAAAAAGCCAGGGCTCCTGACGTATACTTCCGTTGGCGGAGTGGTTTCTGAAAAACGTAGCAAAGCTTGCCGCCTCTATCCATCTCGCAAGAAGCTCCGGAGTAGTATCCGCTCCGAATCCTCCTATATCAACACCGCAAATAGAGTATCCGCACATTCCCAGAGTGCAAAGCTGAGGGATCATCATCGCAAGATGACTCCACAGACTCTGGTTATCTCCCGTCCAGACAGCGGCATATTTTTGCGTCCCGGAGTAAGACGCTCTTGTTATAACCAATGGTCTCTTTTTTGTATGCTCCTTCATTGCTTCGTAGGTGGCCTTAGCCATAAAGTGGCCGTATACATTATGAAGTTCTCTATGTGTAGTCTTTCTGTCCTCATCGTAGCCTATAACGTCTTCCGGCAGGGGTCCGTTAAAGCTGGCGGGCTCATTCATATCATTCCAGATTGCCGCTACGCCCATATCGCAAAGCTCATCTATATGTTTACCCCACCAGTCTCTTACTTCTTTTCGTCCAAAATCAGGATAATTGGCTTCTCCGGGCCAGACCGCATTGACATAATCCGCCGTATCTTCAGCATTTCTGAAAAAGAATCCGCCCTTAGTACCTTCCTCGTACATAAAGTATCCTTTTTCACGCTTCGTACCGGGATCAATTATTACAACAGGTTTGAATCCCTTCTCCTTAAGCTCTTTAAAAAGCTCTCCGGGCTTTCCGTAGTCTTTTTCATTCCAGGTAAAGACGCGATATCCGTCCATATAATCGATGTCGTACTGAACCGATTCGCAGGGTATGTCAAGCTCCCTGAACTTCTCCGCAACCTCCCTTATGTCTTTTGCAGAAGAATACCCCCATCTGCACTGGTGATAGCCAAGTGTCCAAAGCTGAGGAAGCGGCGTAACTCCTGTAAGCAAGGTATAGTTTCCGACAACCGATTTGATATTTCCGCCGCCGATAAAATACAGATCAAGGTTTCCGTCATCAGCCGTGTATGCTATATATTCCGGGTTCTCCTTTGCAAGATCAAAGTATCCGTGGAAGGTATTGTCGTAAAAAAGTCCATAGGTATACTCCTTTCCTTTACAGATAAGAAAAGGGATGGATTTGTATAGCGAACGATACTGCTCATTATGGGCCGAAGGGTCGTCGGTATTCCAGTTTTCATACTCATAGCTTCTCTTATCAAGAAGACCCATCTTGTCCCCAAGTCCATATATTGGATCGTTTTTTCCTATACATCTGACATCCGAAACCGGTTTATCAAGCACAGTATCAGCGACGGTATGTCCCTCGGCCTCAAGAAGTTCCTTCTCCCAGATTCCCACAGTTTTGATCGGTACTCGTTCTCCTTCAAACTGCGCAGATATCAGTCTTCCCGCAGCGTCATAAAAATCCACGCTTCCGCCGTCTTTAACTATCGCTTTAAGAGATGCGGTCCTAATCTCAATAATTTTTCTTCCGTCCTTCGAAGTACTTTCAGAGGTTTCTAGTTTAAAGCCTTCTTTCAGGACACGCTCTAAGTCATCCTTTTCAATAGCCTTTGACCTGTGGTCTTCGCTCCATATCGGAACAAAAACATTAATGATCTCGTCGGTAAGCGCGGTTACTTCCATCCGTCCTTTTTCAAATTCAACCGCTATCTTTTTGCCTTCTACTCTATACCCCTTAATATTTCCGTAGTCTCGCATTGCTCCTCCTTTGCTTCTCCCCCTAAACTTCTTTGCTTTTAGGTCAGTATAACACATTTAATCCATTCGGAAAACGTTTTCTGTTAAATCTCTCACTTTTTTTATAAAATATATTGCTGTATACTTTTTGTGACGTTTATTTTCCGTCAATTATTCTTTAATTTATTAACTATTCATATGCAGGCAGGAAAGAGATTATGAAAATTGCAGCTTACAACTACAGAGATTTTGACGAAGCTTTTTACTTTGAGAAATTCGGAAAACAGTATGGCGTTGAAATAGTCCCCATCAGAGAGGCACAGACAAAGGAGAATGCTTCTTTGGCTGCGGGCTGCGACGGTGTATCGATCATCACCCAACCTGCTACAGAAGAGATAATCTCCGCCTGGAAAGATGCCGGAGTAAAGCATATATCTACGAGAACCATCGGTTACGACCATATCGACCTTGAAGCGGCGAAAAAATATGGGCTGAAAGTCAGCAATGTAACCTACTCCACCGGAAGCGTTGCTGACTATACCGTTATGCTCATTCTGATGTCTTTAAGAAGAATGAAATCTATCATCAAGCGTGCTGAAGGTATGGATTACTCCCTTCCCGGTAATATCGGCCGTGAAATTAAAGACCTAACCGTTGGTGTTGTGGGTACAGGTAAGATCGGTACTCATGTCATCAGAAACTTAAGCGGATTCGGATGTAAAATACTGGCCTTTGACCCTTACGAAAACCCTGAAGCTGCGTCTTACGCTGAGTATGTTTCTCTTGATGAACTTTTTGCAAGTTCCGATGTGATCACATTCCACACTCCCGCAACCGAGAGCAGCTTCCATATGGTAAATAAAGACTCCATGGAAGAGATGAAAGACGGCGTCGTAATAGTCAATACCGCCCGCGGCAGTATAATCGATACTCCGGCTTTTCTTGACGCCCTTGAATCCGGCAAGATCGGAGCCGCCGCTTTAGACGTAATAGAAAACGAGCTCGGCATCTTTTACGGAGATTATAAGTATAAAAATATAGCACACCGGGAAATGTCAATTCTAAAGGACCTTCCCAATGTGCTTATGCTTCCTCATATGGCATTCTATACCGAGAACGCTATATCCGATATGGTAGAACACTCTATCGTTCACATACTGGAAAACGACGGAAACGTGGTTTCGTAAGAAAATCAGCAATTAACCGATAATTTAGATTTTAGCGATGCCTGCCGCAAGGTTCACAAAAAAGGATGGCAGATTATTTCTCTGCCATCCCTTTTATTTTTGGTAAGTATAGTCTTTCATTTTCAGATAGAACTCCGAAGGAATACCGGCTTTTGTATAACCAACGGTTCTGACTCTCACATTTCTCGTTTCATCGTTTTTTTCGGTTGCTCTGCTGAGCTCCTGTTCAAAGTTTCCGCTTTTTCTTTCCCCGGATTGTCCGCGATTGTAATCGCCACGGTTTCCGCCTCTGCCGTCTTCATTTGTCCTCTTGAGAAGAGAAGCTGCGGTTATTGCTCCTACTTTGTAAAGATTTTGTCCTCCATATACTGCAATGCTACCTCCCTGCCATCCTTGGCTCATTCCGGTGCTGCCATAGATTGTAAATCCTTTTACAATCCTTGTTTCTTACTCTATATATCGGTAACCGGAATAAAAACTATAAGCTTTTTGCAGACTTTACAAAAGTTTAAGATTTACTCCCCAAGCCCGTCCATAACTGCGATATAAACAGACGAGATCCATAAAGCGTAGAGCGCTCCGGCGATAATATCCGTAAGCCAGTGTACACCGGAGATAAGTCTTCCGCAAAAGCCTGCTGCCATTACTACTATAGCTGCAATCTTAAGCGCGGTTAAAAGTTTTTTTCTATCAGCAAGGAGTCTGTTCCAAGCGAAAATAGCAGTACAAAGAATGGCACATATTACAAGTACGTGGCTGGAAGGGAAGGAACTCTCAAGCTCATTTTCCCCGGGAAGAAGTACAGGACGATAATTAATAGCAAACTTATCAAAGCCCACATAAACCGCAGCGATAACAACATATACTCCGGCCAGCCCAAGTATAGGCTTATCCACCTTTAAAAGACTCTTTCTTCTGACGAGCTGAATAAACCCTATAACAGCAAACGATGCCGCAGTGATAATAGCAAGTCCCATAAACACATCAGTAACTTTATCCAAGATAAGGTTTGTCCCGATGGCATCTCTAAATGAACCGTTAAGAGACGAGAAGCCGACCCAGGTTCCCTCCGGTCCGATCGGCGCTCTGTCCACCTTCCAAACAAGTACGGTGTAAAGGATGGTAATAAGTGTAAGCACTATTGCTGTAATTAAGCTTGTTTTTTTCTTTTCCATAAAATCCTCTTTCCTATTTCGAGTTTACTTTTCGTTTTATTGCTAATATTTTCTCACTAGGCACATAATGCGTCAAGATTATAATATTTTCAAACTCTTTTAATTGAAATAACATCTTCCGTAATATACAATGCTATTTGTAGTGCAAAACTATAATATAACTACGAAGGGATTACATATATGGAACAGAAATTACCTAAAAGATCGGAAGTTCCTGTTGAGCTTACATGGAACCTTGCCGACATCTATGCAAATGAAAATGATTGGGAAGCAGATCTCAAGAAAGTTTTAAGTCTTGCTGATGAGTTCTCGCTTCTTAGCGGAAAGTTTACCGCTGACGCAAAATCCTTCTTATCAGCCTGGGATCTGTACGAAAAGTTCCTGCTTATCGGATATCGCGTTGCAGAATATGCTGCCCGCTATGCCGACCAGAATACTGCCGACAGCCACGGCCAGGAGCTCCGCGGAAAAGCTATGTCTGCTATGGCGCAGGTTGAAGAAAAGACTGCATTTTTCACTCCGGAAGTACTTGCTTTAAGCGCCGATACCCTTTCCGGTTTCTACAAGGAAGAGCCCGGACTTAAAAAGTACGAAGTTTCCATCAATGAAATCATTCGTACCAAAGACCATGTTCTTTCAAAAGAGATGGAAGAACTCATCGCTTATGCTTCCGAGCTTTCCGATTCGCCGCAGCACGGAGCCAGTATGCTCAGAGATGCTGACCTCAAGTTCCCTGTCGTTAAAAACGAAAAGGGAGAAGATGTTCAGCTGACCAACGGCCGCTTTGTTCCTCTTCAGATGTCTTTAAACCGTGAGGTTCGAAAAGAATCTTTTGAGAAATTTTACGAAAGATACAAGGAGTTTGGAAATACCTGGGCTGCTTTCTATGACGGAGAAGTTAAGCAGCGCCGCTTCCACGCAAAGGCTCGCCACTACAACTCAACATTTGAGGCCGCTGTCGACGGAAATAACGTTTCACCCGAAGTCTGCGATAACCTTATTGAAAGCGTACATCGCGGATTCGACAAGATGCACCGCTACGTAAGACTTCGCAAAAAGCTTCTCGGCGTAGACGAGCTTCATATGTATGATGTTTACGCACCAATGGTTGCCGACTACGACGCTAAGGTTACTTATGAAGAGGCAAAGGAGCTTTCACTTAAAGCACTTGCTCCTTTAGGCGAGGACTATCTTGAGATCGTAAAGCGCGCTTACGCTGAGCGCTGGATCGATGTTGTTGAGAACGAGGGAAAGCGCGGTGGTGCTTACTCTGCAGGATGCTACGGCGTACACCCTTATATGCTCCTCAATTACAACAATACTCTCGACGATGTATTTACTCTTGTACACGAGATGGGCCATTCAATGCACACTTGGTATTCCGAGAAGAACCAGACCTTCCTTAACTCTCAGTACAAGATCTTCGTAGCTGAAGTTGCATCGACAACCAATGAGATCCTTCTCCTTGAGTATATGCTTAAAAACGCTACCGATAAATCCGAGAAGGCATACCTTATAAACCATTATCTTGAGAGTTTCAAGAGCACTTTATATCGCCAGACTATGTTTGAGGAGTTTGAGCGCAAGACAAATAAGATGGCAGAGGACGGAACTCCTCTTACCTTTGAGACTCTTTCTGATGTTTACTACAACTTAAATAAAGAATATTTCGGAGAGGATATGGTTTCAGATCCCCTTATTGCGTACGAGTGGTGCAGAATCCCCCACTTCTATTACAATTTCTATGTATATCAGTACGCAACAAGCTTCTCCGCCGCTGTCGCTATCGCGCACCGCATCCTTGAAGAGGGTGCTCCCGCAGTTGAACAGTACAAGAAGTTCCTTTCAAGCGGATGTACCGAAGATCCTGTCAGCCTCTTAAAGATCGCAGGAATCGATTTCTCTACCGGAAAGCCCGTAGATGAAGCTCTTGAAGTATTCGAAAAAGCTATCGAAGAGATGGAGAACCTGTAATATAAAGTATAAAATAGTAAATTTACTTGTAAAGAAGATTAAATAAGTATAAAATAGAAATGTTTTTTTAATGGTCAGAATTGCTTGTTTATAGAATATAAGGAGATACTAAAATGACAGGTAAAATCGGTTTCGACAACGACAAATACTTAAAACTTCAATCCGAAAAGATAAAAGAAAGAATCGGTGCTTTCGGCGGCAAGCTTTATCTTGAATTCGGCGGAAAGCTCTTCGATGACTACCACGCATCCCGCGTTCTTCCCGGTTTTAAGCCTGACAGTAAGATTACAATGCTCACTCAGCTTAAAGATGAGGCAGAGATAGTAATCGTTATTTCCGCACAGGATATTGAAAAGAATAAAGTTCGTGCCGATCTCGGAATTACCTATGACGTAGATGTACTCAGACTTATCGACGCATTCAGAAGTTACGGCCTTTACGTTGGCAGCGTTTGCCTTACACATTTTTCAAACCAGGCAACCGCTATTGCGTACCAGAAAAAACTTGAGTCCTTAGGTCTAAAGGTTTACCGCCACTATCGTATTGAAGGATATCCTTCAAATATTCCTCTCATCATCAGCGACGAGGGATACGGAAAGAACGAATACATCGAGACTACAAGACCTCTTGTTGTAATTACTGCTCCCGGCCCCGGAAGCGGAAAGATGGCAACCTGTCTTTCACAGATCTATCATGAGTACAAGCGCGGAATCAAAGCCGGCTACGCTAAGTACGAGACCTTCCCTATCTGGAATCTCCCTCTTAAGCATCCCGTAAACCTTGCTTACGAGGCGGCAACCGCAGATCTTAACGACGTAAATATGATCGACCCCTTCCATTTGGAAGCTTACGGCGAAACAACCATCAACTATAACCGTGATGTTGAGGTATTCCCTGTTCTTAACGCGATGTTTGAAAAGATTATGGGTGAATCACCTTACAAGTCCCCTACTGACATGGGTGTCAACATGGCGGGCTTCGGTATCGTAGATGACGATGTATGTAAGGAGGCAAGCTGCCAGGAGATCATCCGCAGATACTTCAATACACTTTGCCAGAAGCGTAAGGGTGTTGCCGACAACGATCAGGTACTTAAGATTGAGCTTCTTATGAAGCAGGCAGGCATTACCGTAGATGACAGACCTGTCGTTTCAAGTGCAAGAGTTAAAGCCGAGACTACAGGTGAACCCGCTGCCGCAATGCAGCTTCCCGACGGACGCATTGTTACAGGAAAGACAACTCCTCTTCTCGGAGCCTCTTCCGCGATGCTTCTTAACGCCCTTAAGACATTAGCCGGAATTGATGACTCTGTAGATCTTATTGCTCCTACCGCAATTGAGCCCATCCAGGACCTCAAAGTAGGACATCTCGGCAGCAAGAATCCCCGTCTCCACACCGACGAGGTTCTCATCGCACTTTCAATCTGCGCCGCTACTGACGAGAAGGCTGAGCTTGCAATGCAGCAGATTCAAAACCTCAAGGGATGCGAGGTCCATTCAAGCGTTATCCTCTCCCCTGTAGATACCGGCATCTTTAGAAAGCTTGGTGTAAATCTTACCTGCGAGCCCGTATACCAGAGCAACAATCTGTACCACAGATAA
>ODAI010387617.1_pt1 | contig 15268 bp, 3 predicted proteins | sample 1539321 | NCBI WGS metagenome assembly ODAI01 (sample SAMN02144231, study PRJEB22623) | gut metagenome | biome: sheep rumen | host: Ovis aries | place: New Zealand
TATTTGTAGCATTTTAGCTATTGCTTTTTGCATTCCTAATCATTCGATAAAAAAGTAGACAAGTCCTGTTGAAATGACAGTTCAAGTTAGAGAAATGATTACATATAATAGGAATCTTAGTTTTACGTGATCGTTATGTTTGAAATTACGTTTTAAGTTTAACGAAAAAGATGTTACCATTCATCAAATATCGCTAATAATGTTTGATGGTATAATAGGGAGAGAAAGTGATGTAAGTGTTAAAAATATAACACAATCAACAATAGCTCAAAGAGTGGATAGTATAAGATATCGAAAAGCATGTAATACTTCTTTTTTACCATGTTGTTTGATATGTGTTTTTAGGGATTCTTTTAATTGGTGTCTTTCTTCTTTAGTTAATCTAATTTTCATTTACTTGTTTATAAGTATTTTATAATTTCATTAATGTTGTAATTTCTGTGTCTTTAGGGAAAATATCTCTTCAATGTAATCCTTCGTCAGTAATTTCTATGATAAAGTTTATATAGATGTTTTTTGGGTTAAATTTTTTTACAAGATCGTAGGTTGCTTTCATTGTTCCTCAAGTTGCTAAGAGATCATCATGGAGGAGAACTATATCATTTTCATTAATGGCATCTTTATGAATTTCTATAGTATCTTTTCAGTATTCTTTTTCGTAGCTTTCTTGGATTGTTTCAGCTGGTAATTTTCATAGTTTACGGCAAAGAACAAATCATGCGTTTAATTTCCTTGCAAGAATTGCTCCTATAACAAATCAACGGCTTTCTATTCCTACTACTTTTGTAATTCATTTATCTTTATAAAGTTCGTAGATTTCTTCTTCTATAATTTTCAGACATTCAGGGTTTTTATATAGGGTAGTAACATCACGGAAATTTATTCCTTTAATTGGGAAATCTGGAACAGAACGAAGATTATTGATAAGAGTGGGATTGTTCATGTTTTTTTTGTGAATAAAATTGACTCTAGAATAATAATTTTTTCTATTTTATCAAATAATAATTTTGACTGTGTATGTCTTTGTAAAAATGTCAATTCAATGTTTCAGGGAGGGGGGTGAAAATTTTATAAAATTTTAAATTTTGATTAAAATTTCATTGTAATTTTAAATTCTACAGAAACTGTAAAAGTTATGAGGAAAGTATTAGGAACTATCTCACTTCTAGTCTTGCTCCTCAATATTCTATTAACACCATTAACCTATGCGTGAGAGTATGAGGAAATCCTAGAGATTAGCAGTGATAATACAGCAGAAGAAGTAGTAGAAGAAACTGGAGAGGAAGAAAGCTCTTCAGAGTTTTCTGTAGAAGAAGAAAATTGAGAAGAGGAAAGTGGTTGAGAAGATATTGAGAATTTAACATGAGATATCTTTGAGGAATGAACATGAAATATTGTTGAGGAATGAACGTGAGAAGTTTCTGAAATAGGTAGTTGAGAAGAGCAGGAGTTAACTGGCGAAATTGTAGAATGAGGTACATGAACAATTGTAGAAGAGTTAACATGATTTGCTGATGAATTAACGTGATTTTCTGTAGAATTAACATGAGAAATGGTTGGTAGTTTTGGAACAGGAGAGGAGACTGATGTTGAAGAAATAAATTATAATAAGGAACCAATATTATGAGAAAAAACATATGATAATGTAATAGTAAGAGTAGAAGCATTAACATGAATTTTTCCAGAATGAACAGAATTAACTATAACACCAATCAAATGGTGGAATTTGTCAAATTTAAAAGATAAGTTAGTAGAAGAACAAGAAGAGATAAAAGAGGATACAACAGTAGTAGCATTTGATATAACATTTATGTATTCATGAGAAGAAGTACAACCAAAAGAATGAGAGAAAGTAAAAGTAACATTTGATTATTCAAAAAATGAAGATTTATTAGAAGCAGATAAAAATGATAATCAAGGGATAAAGGTTTACCATATAGAAGATAAAGATGAAGAGTGAAATAAATTAGAAGATGAAGAGAAAAAGATAAGAGATGTAACAAATAAAGAAGAAAGTGGAGAAGAGTGAATAGCTGTTGCAGAGTGAGAAACTTTTTCAATATATGCGATTGTAACTGTAAGTTGAAGTATAGGATGAAATATAACTATTATTCATAACTTAAGTTGATGATATTGGATTGAAGATTGAAGTTTTGAATCAAAAAGTATAGAATATTCAGATTCAGATAATGATTGAATATATACAGCGGAAACTGGTTTTAAAACTCCAAGTAAGACATGATATATGTTCATGTGATGGTTTAATGAAGATTGAAATACAAGGTGGATTTGAGAAAATGCTACTGATGGTATGGAAATTTTTGCAAAATGGCTAGAATTTTGAGATTTAGACGTATATATTTTATCAAACGATACTAATACAAATAAGTATCATTATACTTTAATGGATCGTAATATGGGAGCTGGATCCCAAAATGCTATATGATATTATTATCAATGGTGAAATAATTTTTGATTTACTCCTTGATGGGGAAAAACAGAAAGCGGAAAACGTTGAACAAGTGGTTATTCTTGGAATCATCCTTATGTAAATAGTATATTTTATTTAAATGGTAATAATGATGATGGTAACTGGATAAATCCTAAGAATCCTGATCTTTGGTGATGAAATGAATCTGATGTAACTCATAGGCAATGACCATGTCCTGATTGATACCATGTGCCTACTATAACGGATTGGGATTGAGCAATATCTAAATGGAAAAATAATTATACAAGAGCATATTCTGATTTTTATAAAGATTTTTTGATCGTATGAGCCGCATATTTGGCGAGATGAACTGCAGATAGGGCAACAGGTAATGAGTATTCTAAAGTTAGGTATGCTTCATCTTCGTTAAATAATAATTGATTAAATAAAAAAAATGTGAAGATATTTGGTTCTGATGGAGTAGATTTTGTGCCCCAATCAAATGTAGAAGAGCGAACTGCAAATGCTATGCCTGTCCGTTGTTTTAAAAATACTGTAAATTCTTCTTGAGAAGCTCTTGATTTGTCGGATATTCATTTGGATTGATGAGTAAAGGCAATGTTATCAATAGCATCTTGAGTTGTTGTTGCTATGCAAAATCCAACTAAATCTGGAAGAACATTTGAGTGATGGTATACAAATGATTCTTATGAATGAGATGCTATTGAAACTTGAGATATGGTTCCAGCTTGATCCCATCTATATGCCAAATGGGAGTGTCAAGATTGATATGTCCTTGATTGAGGTGTCTGTGTCAAATGATTTAAAATCACATTTAATGCAACAAAGAATGGTTGAATTACTGAGAGTGCCCCTGTAATTGTTACTTGATGAATAACATCTAAAACAATTGATTTATCTAATTATACGGCAGCGAAAACTTGATTCTATTTTGTATGATGGAATACTTGATTAGATGCAAGAAGAGGACGAATATGAGAGAAGACATTTACAGAATCAACAAAATTATACGCAATATTCCTTGATTTAAATACTTATACTTTTGAAGATGAGGAGTGAAATATCTTATGAACATGATATTATGAGTCATGAGAAGTATCTGATATGTCAAAACTATTAACGGTTGATTATTATAGTGATGAAACATGAGATATGTCTCATTATGTAGATTTGTTAACTCTTTGATTAGATGATCCTTCAAAATGATGGAAATGGACACCATTTTTACCAGAAGATTGAATAGCAACGGGAAACCTTATATTGCATTGAGAGAAATTAAATAAATATACAGTTACTTTTTATAATGATGATTGAACAGACTTCTTATCTTATGATGTGTTAGATTGAACAATAATTAAAGAACCAGTCAGTCATCCAGAGATGTTGGGATATACTTTTTTGTGATGGTATGAAGATGAGGAATTGACTACAAGATTTAATTTTTCTTCAAAAAGGATAACATCAGATACTATAATATATCCAGGATTTAGAGAAGTACTGTGTACTTTTAAAATAGGAACATATAATACATGAATTAGCATCAATTGATTTAGTTGAACACAGACAGAAGAATGTCTGACACATTTTGTGATACCAAGTGAAATTGAATGAAAATCAGTATTAAGAATATGAGAAAAAGCCTTTGATTGAACTTTAGCAAATGCGCAGATAATAAGTTGAGAAATAGTTCTCCCAGATACATTAACATCTATGGGTAGTTCTGCATTTTATAAAAATAACATATCGTGAACCCTCAGAATACCATGATGAGTGACAACTGTAAATAGTTATACATTCAGATGTAATTTAATAGAGAAAGTAATATTTTGAGAATGAATAACGACAATTATTGCTCAAGCATTTAATACAGAAGGTTGTACAGACAGGAAAACTATAAAAAATGTAATATTACCATCGACACTTAAGACGATATGAGATAAAGCATTTAATAGTCAAATAATAGAATGAGAATTGATAATCCCAGATAGTGTGGTTTCAATTGCTGGTTCAGCATTTTATGGAAATAAAATATGATGAGAATTGATAATCCCTGATAGTGTGGTTTCAATCGGTGGTTCTGCATTTCGCAATAATCAGATAACATGATTAATACTATGAAATAGTGTACAAACAATATGAGGTTGGACATTTGATAATAATCAGATAGAATGAGAGTTAATAATTCCAAATAGTGTAACAACAATATGAGAAAGTGCGTTTCAAAATAACCAATTAACATGATTAATACTATGAAATAGTGTACAAACAATATGAAAAACTGCTTTTAATGGGAATAAAATAGAATGAGAATTAATAATCCCAGATAGTGTGGTTTCAATTGGTGTTTCAGCATTTTATAATAATAATATATCGTGAACCCTCAGAATACCATGATGAGTGACAACTGTAACTAATGCATTCAAATGTAATCTGATAGAAGAAATAATATTTTGAGAATGAATTACTACAATTAATGATGAAGCATTTCGTACAAACAATTGTACAACAAAGAAAACTATAAAAAAAGTAACATTTCCATCAACTCTTGAAAAAATATGAAGTTATGCATTTGATGGTCAAATAATAGAATGAGAATTAATAATTCCAGATAGTGTAGTTTCAATTGGTGGTTTAGCATTTTATAATAATAATATATCGTGAACCCTCAGAATACCATGATGAGTGACAACTGTAACTGATGCATTCAGGTGTAATCCTGTAGAAGAAGTAATATTCTGAGAATGAATAGCAACAATTAATAAAAATGCATTTAATACAGATGGTTGTACAGACAAGAAAACGATAAAAAAGGTAACATTCCCATCTACACTTGAATCAATATGAGATTCAGCATTCCGAAATCAAAAAATAGAGTGAGAATTCATTTTCCCAGAATCTTTAACGACACTTGGAACTTCGGTATTTAGAGGAAATAATATATCATGAACATTGGTTGTCCCATGAAGATTGAATGGGGGAAGATTAAACGGATCATTTAGATGTAATTTAATAGAAAATGTAATTATAGAGGAGTGAATCTCTGTTATTTGAGAGTGAGCATTTTATGATGGAAACAAAGATTGTACTAAAAGTAAACACACAATTAAAAGTGTACAATTCCCTTCATCATTAACATGAATTGAATCTAATGTATTTTGGAATAACCAACTAACATGAGTTATAATATGAGAAAATGTCGAAACAATATGAGGACATGCTTTTGATAATCAATATAATGAAAGTGGACATACGTTAAAATCAGTGATTTTGAATGATAAACTTCAAAATATTTGATATAGAACATTTGCAACAAATGATATAAAAAGTGTATATATCCCAGATTCTGTAGAAACTCTAGATAGCCAGACTTTTGATCAAGGTAATAATAGTTTGTGACATAAATATATAACATGATATGTAACCACAAAGAAATCAACGTTGGATTATACATGAGCATATATTAAACCATTATACCAGCTCTATAGTTATACTTTCGTAAATGAAAGTGGAGATATTTTATGAACATGATATTATCCTGAAATACTAACTAGTAATACGACAAAACTAATCCCACTAGATTATTATAATTGAATAGGAAATATCAATGATTTTACAGGAGTAGATGAGTTAATAACGTCACCAGAATGATATAAAGTAGTATGGAGTACTCCATTATCAGAGAATTCAGTCGTTACAGAGAGCTTATTAGTTACTTGAAGTGTTGAAAAAGTACATATCGTAAGATTTAAGAATTCATATACAGGAGATGTTGTAGAATATGTTCCAAATAATCAAACTGTATTGGCTCCTGAAATATATGAAGTAGAAGGATATACTTTAATATGATGGTTTAGCTGAGATCTTAAAGTAGATTTTCCATTACAAGTTACTTCAGATATGACTTTAGTAGCGAAGTATATTCCTAATTTATATATTGTTAATTTTTATGATTATGATGGAGAAAATGTGCTGTCTTGATGAGAATATGAATATGGAACAGAGATAAATGAATTTCCAGAAGTATGAAATAGAGAAGGCCTTTTATTTTGAGGATGGTATTTCTTACAAGAATGAGTGAAAAATTTGATAAAAAAGCCTCTATTTATAGGTAATGATTTTAATCTTTTCCAACGATGGTGAAGTCCTGTTTCAATTATTTATAATGCAAATTGATGAAAATTTGAGGATAATTCTAATCAGAAAACAATTGTTTATGCTGGATTAGATCAAAAAGTAATCAAGTATTCTCATACTCCAAATATAGATGATAATGGTATTCAAAATTGAGGTTATTGAGATAATTATATCCAAAATGATGTTATTACTATTACTTGAGCAAGTAGTATTACTGTAAAATTGACATATGCAACACAACATGATGCGTGATTTTGATGCTCTGTTGTTGACCGAGTATGTGTCAAAGAGTGAAAACATGATTTTAGTAATAGTTGTAAGGAACGCTTATGTGGACCTTGAATGCATACAAAAGAATACACAATAAGTTGAGATTCCGTAACAATTTCATTTAAATCAGATAATTCCTATAGTGATTATTATTGATATTATGCGGTAATAAGTGGTAATTCGATTGATTATAAATCTGAGTATGATATAGAAGATCCAATAAACACAGGATTGAAATTTGATGGTTGGTACAAAGACCAATCATGAACATTACCATTTATTTTACCATTTTGAAAGGAATGAGAGTCTGTTTATGCAAAATGGAAATCATATACTTGATGGAATGGATGTTATAAATACTCAACTCTATGAACAGATGATGATTGAAATCTTATGGTACAAATTGATGATTATTCATGATCTTGTGAAAAAGAGAATTTGGTAATTCCATCAACAATTAATGTAGAAGGAGAATCGTATATTGTGACAAGTTTATGAGCAGGATCATTTAGTGGTAAAGCATTATCATGAAATGTGACTTTACCTAGTCATTTACAATCTATTTGAGATTGAGTCTTTTCTATGAATCCAAATATTACTTCAGTAAATATAGGTGAGTGAGTAATAACTATAGGAAATGGAGCTTTCCAACATAACTCATGATTGAAATGAATTAATTTACCATCAACATTAAAAACAATAGGGGATTCAGCCTTTTACAGTGGATGACTTGAGAGTATAATAATTCCAGACTCTGTAACAACAGTTTGAAATAGGGCATTTTCTAATAATCCAAATTTAAAAACAGTAAAAATAGGAGATTGATTGACGACTTTAAATGAATGAGTATTTCAAAATTGTACAAGTTTAGAAACTGTAGAACTTTGAAATTGACTAGAAACAATTAGTTCTGCATTTGCGTATGATACAGAATTAAAAAATATTATATGGGGAAATAATGTAAAAAATATTAATTGATGAGCATTTTATAATACAGCAATAGAAGAACTAGAGATACCAGATTCTGTAGTAAATATGAATTGAGGAGCATTTTGAAATAATCCAAATCTGAGAGTAGTAAAATTGTGAACATGATTGAAATATTTGTATGATTGAGTATTTTGAAATTGTACATGAATAGAAACATTAGATTTATGAAGAGTTCAATCAATAAATGCAGGTAATTTCGTTAATACCCAAATAACATGATTAGTAATCCCAGATACTGTAACATCTATATCAAATTGAGCATTTTCTAATAATACAAAATTAAAAGCAATAAAACTATGAACATGATTAGAGACATTAAGCTCATGAGTATTTTGGAATTGTACATGAATAGAAACATTAGATTTATGAAGAGTTCAATCGATAAATGCAGGTAATTTCGCTAATACTCAAATAACATGATTAGTGATACCAGATACAGTGACATATATATCAGATTGAGCATTTTCTAATAATACAAAATTAAAAACAGTAAAATTGTGAACATGATTAGAGATATTAAGCTCGTGAGTATTTTGAAATTGCACATGAATAGAAACATTAGATTTATGAAGAGTTCAATCAATATATGCAGGAAATTTCGTTAATACTCAAATAACATGATTAGTAATTCCAGATACAGTGACATATATACAATGATGAGCATTCGCAGATAATACAAAATTAAAAACAGTAAAACTATGAACTTGATTAAAAATTTTGTATGATTGAGTATTTAATGGTTGTACATGAATAGAAACATTAGATTTATGAAGAGTTCAATCAATAAGTGCAGGGAATTTCGTTAATACTCAAATAACATGATTAGTAATACCAGATACTGTAGCATATATAGCGTGAGGAGCATTTGCAGATAATACAAAACTAAAAACAATAAAATTTTGAACATGATTAAAGAATTTGCATATTTGAGTATTCTCGTGATCTTTTAATATAGAGAGTCTTGATTTATGAAAACTTGAAACAATTGATAATTATAATTTTTCATGAACACAAATAACATGATTAGTAATCCCAGATAGTGTAAAAACTATTTATTCTTATTCGTTTGTTAATAATACAAAATTAAGAACAGTAACATTTTGAAAAAATGTTGAATTGATAAGTAATCAAGCATTTGCAAATTCAGCAATAACATGAGTAACAATTCCTGCATCATTAACTGCATTGTGAGCATGAGCATTCTGTTTAGACAACGGAACAAATACCTGAACAGTAGTATGAATACTTTCAGAAAACTCATCAATGACAGCAGAAGAGGTTATATCAGCACATAGAAATGTATGTTTAATAGTAAGAGAAAAACCCCATACAGTAACTTACGATGCAGCTTCACATAGTTGAACAATAGGTGGTAACAAAACAAAAGAGGTTATAGTAAACGATAATGATATAATCCAATTTACATGAGATTGAGCAGAAATTGCAGTATCAGAGAGGGGATACCAATTTATCTGATGGACAAATGTGCTATGATGAACAGAACCATTAATAGAAGAACAAACAATAACAAGTGATATTACGTTCTATCCAATCTTTAAGAAAGATTCTGAGCAAAGGACAGCTCTATTTAGTTGAAACTGAGCTATATTAAGCTGAAATAGTGAAATAGAAATTTCATGTACAATTCCTGCTGTATATAACACATGAGTACAAGAAACAATGTGTCCTATAATTACTCCAGATATCCAAAGAGATTGATATGAGATTCTTTGATATGCAACGGATAAAAATCATAAAGCTACATGTTCAATAACATGAAATCAAGAAGTTCAAATAGCTTGAGATGAAGTTTATTATGCAATAACAAAGAAAAACTTAACAGCTATATTTAATAAAAACTGAAATTTAGCACAGACAAAATATTGAGCATCAGAAACGACAGAAGGAGATATTGAAGAAATATGTGATATATGGAATCAAGAAACAGAATGTGAAGTACGAACTCCTTCAATTTTACCATCAACTGATAAGACATCAATTTGATATACAACAAGTACTACAAGTTCTTGAGAGAATCTTACTTGAGAGAATGTAAAATTAACATTAAGTGAACCTCTTATTAATTATTATGCATGGACACAATCAACACCGCAAGAGGTAAAGGTAAATTATGTATATAGTACTTGAGTAGTTCAATGAACTACAATAGAAAATAATTGTTGGACAGAAGTTAGATATAATTGAGATGAAAATCAAACCTGATGTATAATAACATTACCTGTACTTCAAGTAAGAACAGGATATGTTACACCAAAGTGGTATAGAACAGAAACTGAAGTTGTAGAGACAGATAATGAAAATAAGACAATGTTTTATTATGCAAATTCTCCAATAACTTTAACCTGAAGGGCAGAAATCAGTTGAAAAATAAGTTATCTAGTAAAACATTATTTCCAGATGTTGGAGAATGATTCAATAACAAATAAATATGTATTAAATCAAAGTTATACAGATATTTGATTATCTTGAGCAGCTGATACAATTCTTATTTTGTCATGATTAAAGAAAGAAATAGAATGATTTGAATATTTTAAAGCGACAGTAAATGGTCAGCCAGTAAATGATATAATAGATATTTCTCAGGCAATAGGATATGCTGAGACTCATCAATTAACGACACCTGTAGAGATAAAGCTTCTTTATGAAAGAAATAAGTATGAATACTTATTAAATCAACAGACTAATGTATCAACTGAATGATCAACATTAAGTAATGCTAATATGTATTATGGTCAAACAGTAATATTAAGCTGAAATGTAACTAATGATTGTTATGATCGAAGTTGATGGCAATGATTACCAGAAAATGTTGTAAATGTACAGCAGACATCATTTACAATGCCTGCAGGAAATGTTACTATTACTCCAATAGTTAAAGATAAGACTTATACAATAGTATTTGATAAAAATGCACAAGATGCTGAGTGAACTGTTCCTGATTTGGAAAATGTAAAATGCTCAGATCAAATCCAATTAGATTCAAATAAAATATATACAAGAAATGGTTATGAATTTAAGGAATGGAATACAAATTCAGATTGAACATGAACAGGATATTCAAAAGATGCAACAATCACTACAGCTTTGACAAAGACGTGAGGAGCAGTAGTAACTTTATATGCGCAATGGACAGCTAATAAATATATCATAACATTTGACGCAAATGGATGAGCTGTATCAGAAACAGATAGACAGGTTACATTTGGTGAAGAGTACTGAGTTTTACCTGTACCAACAAGAGAGTGATATACATTTAGTTGATGGTATACACAATCAGAAGGATGAGAATATATAACATGAATAACTAAAGTTACAAAGACAGAAAATCATACACTTTATGCACAATGGAAGATAAGGACATATACAATAACATGGAAAAATAGTACATGAACTGTATTAGAAACAGATGAAAATGTTCCTTATTGAACAATGCCAAGTTATGATTGAGAAGAACCAATAAGTTGATGAAATGTACAATATACATATGCATTTAGTTGATGGACACCAGCAACGTGAATGGTAGTATGAGATCAAGTGTATACGGCAACATATGAAACAATAGTTAATAAGTATGCAATAACATTTGTAGATGAAGATGGAACAGAATTAAAAGCAGCGAAAGAATATGAATATAATACACCAGCTGAAAGTATAGAAAAACCAGCAGATCCAACAAAAACAGCAGATGCACAATATACCTATAGTTTTGTATGATGGACTCCTGAAGTACATAATGTAACTTGAGCACAAGTATATACAGCTACATATAATAAAACTATTAATAAGTATTCGGTTTTGTGGAAGAACCGAGATTGATATGTATTAGAAACTGATGAAAATGTTGAGTATGGATCTAAACCAAAATATGATTGAAATACGCCGTTAAGTGGAGAAACAGTTGAATACCAATATAGATTTGCATGATGGGATCCTTCTATTACCAATGAAACAATAATAGAATGAGATACTGTTTATACAGCAACTTATGAATCGATAAAGAGAAAGTATCAAATAACATGGAAAGATTATGATGATCAGATAATTGATACTACTGAAGTAGAGTATTGAGTAATACCAACACATGTTAATCCAATAAGAACATGACATGAATTTAATACTTGGGATCCAAGTCCTGTAGAAGTGACATGACCAACAACTTATAAAGCAACTTATACGATAAAACAATATACTGTAACTCCAGAAAAATGAGTCTGAGTTGATGATATCCTATGATGATGAACTTATGATTATGGTAGTGAAATTGTTTTAACATGAATTGCTAAGGAGTGATATCATTTCGAATGATGAGTAACAGTAAAAGAATTTACTGTAAGTGTTCCTGCTGAGAATATTACATTTAAAATAAATGCTCAACCAAATATCTATTATGTTCATTTCAAGAATAATGGATGAGAATGAGTTATGAATAATCAAGCGTTTACATATGACCAAGAACAGGCATTAACTCCTAATGCTTATATTAGAAATTGATTTACGTTTGTTTCTTGGACAGATGGGGAATGAGGAATTTATAAAGATAAAGCTGTTGTAAAAAACTTAATTACTAGTTGAACAATTAATTTGATTGCTCAATGGATTGAGTGAGATGTGCCAGGTCCAACGCCGCCTTCACCAACGCCAACACCAGGTTGATGATGAGGTGGATGATGAGGCTGAAAGTCTATTGATGATAAGACAGAAGAAAAACAGCATGATTCGGCTGAAGATAAACAGCATGATTCGGCTGAAGATAAACAGCAAGAAAGAGAGTCTAAAGATGAGCAAATTAATAAAGATGAGAAAATTTATACTTGATGAAATGTAGAGACATTAACGTGAGATTCTTCTATTGTTGTTCCAGAACCAGTATATGAATGGACTGAAGAAGAATTAACTGCATATAAGTATGCATATAAGTATTGAATTACAACATTAGCTCCAGAATATGCTGCGATGCCTGATGATTATGTTCAAAGATGACATATGGCAAAGATGGTAGTTAATTATGCTTTAAATGTTCTTCATCGAAAGCTTCCTGAGAAATTACCAAGAGAATGTAGGTGGTTAGATTGAAGAAATGCTTGGGAGTCTCAAGAAATAAAAGATTATGCAGAAAAAGCTTGTGCTTTGTGAATTATGTGAATTGATATGAAATATTTTCAACCAAAAAAATATGTAACAAGAGCACAGTTCTGAACAATTATATGAAGATTGATGTGGTGAAAATTAACTTCTAAGCCTTATTATGCATGACATTTGTCAAGGTTAAAAGAAAGATGAATTATGACACAAATAGAGAATCCTGAAAATAGAATAGAAATAAGAAAGTGGGCATGGTTAATGTTTATGAGAATGGAAAAATATATAATGTAAAAAAGGATAGCTTCAATTTGATAAGCTATCCTTTCTTTTTTTATCTTAAGATTAATGGAGTAGTGATCTCTTTTTTTTAGGTTCTTGGTTTAAGTATTGGAATGTGTAAGCAGCTAAAGCTCATCAAGCTAATGGAGCTACTATGAAGATCCAAACTACTTTAAGCGCTGCAATTCATTCAAATAAAGCTGGTCAAAAACTTCTTGCAGGATTAACTGATGTACCAGTTAATCATAATCATAATAAATGAACAAGTACAAGTGCTAATCAAATAACAATACCAGCAATATTACTATATTCTTCTTTTGATGTTACTCATAATATTGTGTAAACAAAAACAAAAGTAAGAATGATTTCAGCTAGTAATCCAATTCGGATATTTCAGTCAACTCTATCTAAACCGTTAGCTCCTAGCATAGAGAAATCCCATCATAAGAGAATTCATAGAATAAAAGCTCAGATAATTCCTCAAATAAATTGAGCAGCGATATAACAATAAAAATCTTTTGTTTTTAATCCTCAATTAAGTCGTACTCATAGACTTACTGCAGGATTTACATGACATCAAGAAATTGGTCCAATAGCATATGCTAGAGCAACAATTACTAGTCCGAAAGCAAGAGCTGTAGCGGTAATATCAACTCATGTCCAAACAGCAACTCAACATCAGAAAATAACAAGAATCATTGTTCAGAGGCATTCAGCAATGTATTTTTTCATGTGAATATGTGGTAAAGATGTAAAAGTAAGATAGTTGATAGATAATAACTTTGAGTGAAAAATCAAATTAATGATTGTGTTTTTATAATAAAAATGAGAAGTGTAAAGTAGTAAAATTTAATATATTTGAAAAAATGTAAAGTACTAAATTTAGGGAGGGGGGGTGAAAATTTTACAAATAATTGATTTCTGATTAAAATTTTTTTGTGGTTTTAGATTCTACGTTATAAGGGAAGTTTATGAAAAGAATTGTATGAAGTATATCACTATTGATACTGCTTCTTAATACGTTATGAATACCATTAACGTATGCAGAAGAATACGCTCAAGAAAGCGAAAAAGCAGAAGTCATAGGTGATATACCAACAGATGATGTAGTAGAAAATGATGAAGGAGAGGAACAATCTCCTCAATTCCCTGTTAATGAAAATTTTGATAATGATCAAGAACCTGAAATAGATCCAGTAGATTCTGTTGAACCTGTGGATCCTGTTGAAAATCCTACAGACCCTGTAGTTCCTGTAATTGATGAATGAAGTTGAGGTACGGTTGAAGAACCAGTTAATCCAGATGATGATACTCTTTGAAGTTGATGAAATCAATGAGATGAAAATAGTGATAATTTTGATGCATTATCATGAGGTAATCAAGAATTTGGTTCTCAAACATGAGAAAGTGGCACTAGTGAAACAGATTTTTCTGGAGGTAATACTGAAAGTTCTTGAACTGGTTGATCTTCAACTGAAGATTCAGAAGATGAAGGTTGAGAATCATGAATTATTTCTACTGTAACAAGTGTGTTACAAGATTTCTTAAGTACTATAAGATTTTTCTTTGTTAGTGATGATAATGATTATATTAAAGAATCTAAAATTAATTGAATTGAAACCATAACTTTAGAAGATCCAGAGAATTGAGAAATAATTACTATCATGGATAGAAATCTGTGAGCAGAGGATAATGATATTCAGTCTGAAAATTCATATGGATATTATTATCAATGGTGAAATAATAATGGTTTTGAAGAAGTTAATGATTCTAATGTAACTTCATTGTTAGCAGTTTATTCATGAAAATATGAATGAATTGGATATACAAGAGATAATAAATTTAGAGTAGGAGGTAATGATATTTGGGAAGAAGATGAAGAATGAAGGAGTAATTATGATGAATTATGGTATTTAGGAGAAAATGAAGAAATTCAATGACCTTGTCCTGAAGGATACCATGTTCCTAGTGATAAAGAATGGAATAAATTAGTAAGAATATGGACAAAGATTCATACTTTAGATGAGAATGAATGATGAA
>ODAI011755318.1_pt1 | contig 15267 bp, 17 predicted proteins | sample 1539321 | NCBI WGS metagenome assembly ODAI01 (sample SAMN02144231, study PRJEB22623) | gut metagenome | biome: sheep rumen | host: Ovis aries | place: New Zealand
ATCAGGCTATGTAAATTAAATAGGAATATGTGCAATATATACAGAAAGATTGTATAAATCTAAAGGGCGAGAGCGAAAGTGGAGCCAAAACAGCATATGAGCGTTCGCGAACGTAGCGGAGCGGAGTGAAGTCGGATTCCTATTACGCTCATCCGCTGTTTTGGAAACACTGTAGCGGCAACCCTTTAGATTTATACGTGTAGGTATATATACTGCACATGTTCCTAACAAGAGGTAATATATGGATTTTTCAATTTTAGGAAAAAAAGACAAAGACAGAAGTCCTGCCCAGGTAGTTGTGCAGGACGTAGTAAAAGTAAAAAAGGGCGAACGCGTCCTGATTATTGCCAATCCTGCCACAAGCGAAATTGCCCAGGATTTATATTCAGCCAGCAGCGAACAGGGAGCCCTTGCAACCCTCATCTTTCAGCCGGATAAAACCAGCTTTGACAATGCTAACCCCGAAGTTCTTGCCGCAATTGCAACAGAACCAGAGGTTTGTTTTTCAATCTCTAATATCAAGCTTGGAAAAGATCCTGCCGCAACCGCAAAACCATACAAAACAGAAGACGGCCAGGAATATACCCACATTTTTGACTATCTGATGGACGGAAAAAAGACAATGCGCGGAGCCTGGACCCCGGGAATTACAGTGGACATGATGAACCGCACTGCTGCCATCGATTACAAGGAACTGCAGACCCGCTGCGCAAAGCTGACTGAAATTTTTAAGGGTGCCGTAAGCGTGCGGGTAACCGCTCCCGGTGGAACAAACCTGCTGGTGCCAATCAACGGCCGTGCCCTGCTCAGCGACGACGGAGACTTTTCTAAGCCGGGAAGTGGCGGCAACATTCCTGCCGGCGAAGTATTTATAAGCCCTGTAGTTGGTGGACTTGGCCTCAAAGCCGCTGACGGCTCACAGATAGAACAGCAGGCAGACGGCTGCGAAGGCGTGATAGTTTATGACGGTTCTATGACCTTTGCTGATGGAGACTCTATTATTGAAACACCAATTACCTGCCGTGTAGCGGGTGGTTATGTTACAGAAGTTACTGGCGGCGCCGAAGCAAAACGCCTGCTCAAGACAATTACCGAAGCAGAAGCCCGCTCAGTTGCTTATGAAAAGGAAGGAAAGCTTGCCGCCGGCCAGGGCGCAATCTACAAGAAGAATGCCCGCAATATCGGCGAGCTTGGAATAGGACTGAACCCAGCCGCAAGCATTACCGGTAACATGCTGGAGGACGAAAAAGCCTTCCATACCTGCCACTTTGCAATCGGTGAAAATTACGACAACGACGCGCCAAGTTTAATTCATCTGGACGGCGTTGTTCGCGATCCTACAATCGTGCTCACTTATGCAGATGGCACAAGCCGCACAATTTTGCAGGACGGCACACTTCAGACACTGTAAGCCCTTTTTTCAAATTCCTCTAAGGGAAGAGGCTTTGAAAAATAAAAGCCCTGAATCAGGTCGCAGCCCATTTTGGCCAGAAAATCGACCTGAGGACGGGTTTCAATCCCTTCTGCAACAATCTGCATACCAAGCTTTTTAGCCAGATGAATTGTCTGCGCAACAATCATTTTAGACCGGTCTTTATCTTCAACTGCGCGGAAAAATTCACCATCAAGCTTAATAATATCTAGTGGAAGCTCTTTTAAAGAGTTTAATGATGAATAGCCGGCTCCAAAATCATCCATAGAAACCTTAAAGCCATAGCTTTTCAGCTTTTTTATAGTATTTAAAAGCACTTCTTTATCATCAAAAAAGGCACTTTCTGTAAGCTCCAGCTCAATAAACTGATGAGGAACATTATAGCCATCAACCACAGAACAGATATGCTCGGCAAGATTATCTTCTGCAAAGTGGGCTCGCGAAACATTTACAGAGATTGGAACCAGCTTTTTTCCCTGACTAATCCAGTTGGCCTGAATTTTTGCAACCTCGGTCAGCATATAATCATCAAGCTGAAGAATAAAACCGTTGCGCTCAAAAATCGGGATAAAACGACCGGGCGAAATAAAACCAAGTGTCGGGTGCTGCCAGCGGACTAAAGCTTCGGCCGCAGAAAGAACTTCCTCGGAGGTGGAATATTTTGGCTGCAGATAAACCTTAAATTCATGATTTAAAAGAGCCCTTTTCATATCATCTTCTACCTGACGCTCCCAAATTTGAGCTTCCTTCATGCTGTCGTTGAACCAGACAATTTCATTCTGAATTTTAGCCTGCTTTGGAACGGCAAGCCCAGCATACGAAAGCATTACTGCAATTTCTGTAAAATTCATATTGATAGGACAAACTCCGGCAGAAAAAGTAAGATGCTGCTCCTTATGCTTGAGCCGCAAAAGCGTCATTATGCTGTGAAGCCTGTTTTCAAGTCCATTTTTTTCATCATATTGTAAAAGAAGGGCAAAGTCCGATTTTTCAACATGGGAAATTACTTCTTTTTTATCCAAAAGCTTTTCGATTGTATAATTAATTTCTTCCAGAAGATTTTCACCCTCTTTTAATCCATAGGCAATGCAGAAATTTCTGTATTTTTCCAGTCGGAATTGAACAATGGCGTACTTTCTTTTTTTCTTGCAAATGTATTTGCGAGTCTTCATCATAAAATATTCTTTGTTATAACCGCCGGTAATTGGGTCTGTGTTTACCAGAAGGTTTATTCTGCGAGCCTCGCCTGCAAATCTTACAATCCTTAAAACTCCAAGGATGCTGGCAATAAAGACAATGGAGGCATAAATTAAAATCAAAGTAATAAAATAGGATGATTGAAAAGTGTTCAGACTGTATTTTAAGCGGACACAAATGTTTAAATCCGGGTAAATTGATTTGTAGAGAGCAAAAACGGGAACGCTGCAAGCTTCACCGCCGGCCCAGTCCATTAATTTTCTATGTTTAAGAAGATTAAAAAAGCCCAGGGTGCGGAAAAACTTGTTTGGTGCATATATTCCAAAGTCCAGATTAGAAAAATCCACCGAAGGATCATTCATAAAATAAATGTGCCCTTCGTGTTCGAACAATTTTTCATTTTGATTAGAAATAAGCTCCTGCAGGTTTTCCTGTCTGCTGCCAAATTCCTGTAAAAGAGAATTATCCTTTGAGCTGATTAGATAAAGAGCATCTATACATTCCAGCTGGTCTTTCAACTTGTTTATTTTCTCTTCGAAATCTGCATTTTGTGCTTTCCAGTCCTGGTTTACGGCTTCTACAATTATTCCTGCACTTTTATCATTTTGAATGATGATAGAGTCAATGGTTGTAAGACAGGCAAAAGTAATAAGAGCCGTTGCAACTGTATAAATGATGATTAATGAAAAAATTGTTCCAAGAACAACTGGCCAGACTGCTACATGCTGCATGCGGTAGAGTTTTCTTTCTTTTTTTCTGCTCATTCTTCTATTATACATCACAAAATGTGGCGGGGCAAACGCATTGTAAATTAACCAGAAAAAGAAAAGGAATTACGTTGCGCTGTATCTGAAACTGCGGGCTGAGGACGCTAAGGAAAAAACAATGCAATTTTGACGAGCAAAATCGCATTGTTTTTATTCTGGCTTCGCCATAACGCTCAGATGCAGTTTCAGCTCCAGCTCCACTTCATTCCTTTTCTTTTTCAGAAGTATACATAAAAAAGAAAGCACTTGTATAAATCTAATGGGCGAGAGTGTAAGTGGAGCAAAAACAGCGGATGGCTCTGAAAACAAACGGTCTTCCGCTGCGTGTCCTCGAAAAATCGCAGTGCAAGCCGTTTTGGAACTTATTTACTGCGCTGCGCGCCGGCTTGCAAACGACTTTTCGATTCCACTCCGCTCGCGACCGTTTGTTTTCAGAAGTCTCCCGTGGTATGTGTTTGCTCATAGGCCTCTTTTGTGGTATAGTTGCGGTGGTGTGAGGATAAAATGAAACGTATAAATATAAAAAAAATGATGATGATAACACTTGCCGCGGCTTTTGTTTTGGCGGGAGCGAGTGCTAAGCCTAAGGCGGCTGCTGGCGAGGCTGCGGTGGCGCCGGTTCCGGTGGACCCGGAGATTGAAAAGCTTGGACGTGTGCTTTCTGGCATGAGCGAACGCTGCAAGGCCGCAATTCCCAACGGCGACCCTCAGGAATTCCTTGCTGATTTAAAAGCCGTTCTGGCTACTGAGGCAGATTTTTCATCAGCAGATTTATCACCATTTTTCCTGATTGATAAAAGGCATAAGGTCGGGGCAGATTACGAGCCTAAGGGCCTTGTTCATCTTGAAAAAAACAGTCTTTACGAAATTAATAAAAATAACCTGAGTCTGCGGCCGGAAGCCTACAAGGCACTGGGGGAGCTGGCTGCGGCTGCCCGCAAGGATGGTGTAGTGCTGACCGTGAGCTCGACCTACCGTTCTTACGAGTATCAGGACAATCTTTTTAAGTATTGGGTTAGTGTGGATGGTCTTGAAGAAGCCGAGCGCGAAAGTGCCCGCCCGGGAACCAGCCAGCATCAGCTTGGAATGGCCCTGGATTTTGCCCCCGTTGACGACGCCTTTGATAAAACTCCGGGCGGAAAGTGGGTCTATGCCAACGCCGCAAAGTACGGCTGGTCTCTCAGTTTCCCTCAGAATTACGAAGACGTAACCGGCTACCGCTGGGAATGCTGGCACTTCCGCTATATCGGCGTAGAAGCCTGCAGGTTTCAGAAAAAATGGTTCGGTGATGTACAACAGTTTATGATGGAGTTTATTGACGCCTGGAAAAAGGCGGAATAAGCGCATAATTTAACGTTGATTACAATTAGACTGTAAAAAAAAATGCTTCCGCAAGAACCGGATTTATGCTCCGCCGAGAAGGCTCGACGCCTGCTAGGCAGGCTCTGAGTTTGTATTACGCGCTGCGTTTGCCGTATCGCCTTCAATGCTGCGCAAAATCCGAACCTTGCTCGCGCATTTTTTATGCGGCTTATTTACAATCCTCGTATACCTGCGCTTATTCCGCCTTTTATAAAAGATAGATTTACTCTTACTACTTTTTTCTGATATACTCACCCTATGCCAAAACTTGATATTAAGCTTATTGCACTTGATTTAGACGATACACTTTTGAACGATAACCGTGAAATTACGGATTTGACGGTGCAGGCCTTGCGCGAATGTGCTGAGCGGGGGATTTATGTTGTGCTCTGTTCTGGCCGCGCTGAGGATGCCATTTTGCCTTTTGTCCGCCGTCTGGAAATTGCTGGTCGAGAAGCCGGACGCTTTTTAATCGCCATAAACGGCTGTTCTATATTTGACCTTCACAAGCGCCAGCAGATTTTCTGCCGCAAGGTAGATGCCGACGTGCTTTTGCGCACCAACCAGATTGCCGAAGATCGCGGATTGCGTAGCGAAGTTTATACTCCTGATACAATTTACTACCGCGAAGAAACCAAGTGGACCAAGATGGATGTGGAACTCTGCGGTCTTAAGGGAGCTGTTGTGCCAGACTACGATAACTTTTTAAAGCAGGGCTTTACCAAAATGCTGGTTCCCGGCGACCCAGCCGAGCTTTTGAAGCTGCAGGACGAACTCCGTGCAGAATTCGGCGACCGCGCCGTAATCTTTACCAGCAAACCTTACTTCCTGGAAATCCTCCCTCCAAACTGCGGCAAAGGCGAAGCTGTAACCTGGCTTGCCAAAGAGCTTGGCTTCGGCCCCGACAAAGTAATGGGCTTTGGCGACAGCATGAACGACGAATCCTTAATCCGTATGGCAGGGCATGGAGTTTCCATGTGCAATGGCCTGGACGCCATCAAGAAAATCGCCCGCCACGTTACCGAATACGATAACAACCATGATGGGGTAGGGCGGTTCCTGCGGGAGTGGGTACTGTAAACTGGGGAAATAAAGCCGCTATTATTGTTTCTTAATTGTTAAACAAGGATTCAACGAGCTTATACATGCCAGAAGATGGATTAATTTTATTTTCCTCATTTTTACACAATTTCTTTGCATTTTTGATTGCAGTGTTGATTTTTGTTTGTAATAAGTCATAAAGATTATCGATTGCTTTCAAATCATCAACCTTTTGTATCTGCTTGTCTGGTGTAAGAAGAGTATTAACTTTTTCAAGGGCTTTTTGCTGAATGTCATCTCGTGAGCAGGCTGTATCTCGATATTCAAAATGAAGAAAAATCCATAATTCAAAGCAAGGATTCGAACAGGGAATATTTACATTGTTCTTTTTACTCTCTTTTAAGGCTTTGTTGAAATTCTCTTCAGAATGTCCTCCAAAACCTTTTCCTTTAAGTTCAAAAGCATCTCTGTCTATAACAATCCATAGTTCATCATAGTTCTCATAATCGGGAGTATTCAACAAGTCTTGTAAAACACCATACGGATCAGAATGATTGTGTTTTGCAATAATTACTTCTGTTCCGTCAGCTATCCTTCTGTTAAATTTTTCTTGTTTTACAAGACCGTTTATATAATTTGGTTCAGTACAAATTCCTTCACAGCTAATTAGATAAGCTTTTAAAGGCTGTATAGTTTCGCCTTTACGTATAAGAGGTTCTATATTTTTAAATGAGCGATGTTTCTTTCTTCCCATTGTTAAAACTTAAAGTCTCCTAAATAAGGAATTGCACCATACTTACCCATAATGTAGTTCCGTTCAATCTTATGTTCCTTTCGAATATCTTTATATTCAGAAAGGCTTACCATATGAGATGCACCATACTTATCTTTTTCAATAAACCAAATCTGTTCTTTATCAAATAAGGATTGATCTAAAAGATTTGTATCTTGAGATGTAAAAATTAATTGAGCCCCCTTTGGATTTGAGTTTTTGTTATTAAACAATTGAACAATTTTTCTGGTTAAAATTGGATGAAGGCTTGCATCTAATTCATCAAGAAAAAGTACAGATCCATTATGCAAGGCATTAATAACTGGACCAATAGAATAAAAATATTTTTGCGTACCTAGGGATTCATCTTCAAAAAGATTAAACTTTACATCGCCTATAAAATTATTGTTTTCATCATACTTTGAATGAAGAGTTTTTACAGAGATTTCTTCTACAATAGCATTTTCAGGAAGGTTTGGTATTTGAGAATAAACATTATCTACTGGTCGAGCTTCTTGGATAATATCTTTAATTCCTATATCTGCAGAACGAATAAAAGTTTGAAAAATCTCTTTGATAAGCGGCTTAGAAAGATTATTCCAATATTTTGGAGTAAGAGGTTGTCTTGAAGCATATTCTACAAATATAGCAGAATTAAACCACTTTAAAATTTCATTTGCTTCTGTATTTTCAGCACGATCAGCCTCCCACAAAAATAAAGAATTTTTTAAGTGTTTTATTTTTGTCAATTCTTTATATTTTGTAGTCTTTATTTTACCTTCATTCTGGTCTATATCATATTCAAAAACCGTTGTTGGTCTGTTCGTTTCATAAACATATAGATATTCACTGTAAACGCAGTTTTCATCATACTCAAAACCATATTTATATTTCTTTTTATTCTGAATGAAACAGATGTCAAATGCAGTTGAATCATCTTCAGATTCTGAAGAAAGCTTGAATGGGAGTTTTGGCAAAACATCTGTAGATTGAATTATTTTATCCTGATTCAAAACAAGCCTTTTCATCATTGCAAACGCTTTTAAAACATTAGATTTTCCGCTGCCATTTGCCCCATAAAAAACGGCAGAAGGATACAGATTTATATTTCCATTAGTATATAAAGGACAAACTGAAGACTCTTTATTTGTAAATAAGTCCAAAGAAAAGGAGTCTTTAAATGATTTGAAATTTCGTGCAGAAAACTGAACTATCATACATGAATAATAGTATTAATTTGCAGAAATGACAAGTTTAATTTTAATTTTCGTTAGATATTTGCAAATATCGGATTTAAAATATGTTATTTTGCAGAAAAACAGTAAATAATGTAAACAGGTGAATTAGATATATTAAATTTTGGAGCTGTGGGTCCCACACCACACGAACACAACCCAATATCGTATCCGTGTGGCAATTGTTAAAACTACGCTACCGTTACCACAGAATCAATGTTTGCAGTAAAGTAGGTGTTGCCCGGTTTGGTGACAATGCTCACGTTGTAGTTACCGGCGGTGAGGTTGGCAGGAACAGGCGAGTCTACCACGTTTGTACCGCGGCGGTTGTAGATGGCAAGACGCGTAATGCCGTTTTCGTTTTCGAGGAAAACGCCCTGATTTTCGTCTGTTATGTCGAAGGTGAGGTTACGGCCGTGCAGGCGGAGCGTTTTACCAGCCGCTACAGAAAGGTTAGGACTTTCGCTTGCATCATCGTTCAGACTTGTAACCCGGTAAAGTTTTGCTTCTCCGGTGATGTCTGGCGGAAGCTGTTTGTATTCAAGACTCCTGCGCACATCTTTTACAGTCTGGTCGTTTGCATTGAACAAAAAGCCCAGAGTGTGGTTGCCATTTCCAAGCGTAAAGCCATCCTGAATGTTGGCGCAAGTGCCCGTGGCGTTTGCCCGGAGTGTTCCGAATGGAAGTTCTACGCTGTAGCCTTTTGCAAGGAATTTAACTACGATTGTTTCAAGAACAGAAAGCATACCCAGATAGTCTGCTTCTGTAAAAGAAGAGTTCCAGTCAGCCATTTCGCTTGCAAGCTTTTTCTGGCTAAGAGATTGTGAGCACGAACTTCTAAAGCAGAAGCCGTCTTTTGTTTCGTCCGTTACAAGGACATTTTTTACAGTTTTAATATTCAACATCGTTGATTTCTCCTATTAGATAATATGTTGTCCCGACCCCGTTCCGGGACCAAACTTTTTTTTGACAAGGAGAGCCGATGTGTGATATAATCTTTATATTCGATTAGAAAAGAGAATCACATTGTGGCTCTCGACCATTGGAAAGGCTTGTTTTGTAAGTGTTGGCGCACTTATTAAAACGGCCTTTTTTTATACCCATGCGTTCTTCATGCTACCTCCCTTTTACTAATAGCATCCTTTATTCCCTGAACAAGGAACGGTTTGCCAATCGTATTTACTACAGTTTTACCAACATGAAATTGCTGTTCTAACATAATAAAAATCGACATGGCAAGGGCAAAGCAGGTTGCTTCCACTTCGCCGCTTATACTCTGCTGAGTGTGCTGCATTTTTATGTGACCAAATTCATGAAGAATAATCTGCATACACTCAGAAGCATTCCTTTTGTCGTTATAGGCAATCATGCGCCTTTGTTCACCGCTTTCTGTATCGGGAAACACAAGACACACGCCTTCATTCCACAGACTTAATGAAATGTTCGTAAACTTTTCAAGATTTTCCGGAGAAAAGGAAGAAAACTTTTTGAGTTTTATGCCCATATCCGTAATCATCTTCTGGTAGTCAAAGTCATCTTTGTAGTATTCCTGTTCGCTTAAGGTTTCCATTGCAAGAAGAACAATTTCATTTATTCTCCAAGGCGGAAGCACATAGGGTGTACCATCCTGCATGGTTGCCTTAAGTGTTGTGTTGCCTGGTATTCCATTACCAATGTTTTGCTCTGAACAATTTTCAGCTTCTTCCATTAAGCCTCCTTCTTGTTGCGTTTAATCCTCAGGACGGTTATATTCATCCATAAGAATTTTCATCAAGTCTAATTTCTGATTCTTGCTCAAATCATCTTTGCTTGAAGCAAGCAAGATTTTGAGCTGATCATAACCATACTTACTGTCGTTACCAATAAGATAGTCACTAGTTGTGTGAAGTGTATTCGCAATGTTTGCAAGTACATCCGTTCTTGGCAGCCGGTCAGTTGTCATATATCTGCTAAAAGCTGCCTCTGTAATACCGCAAATTTCACAGAGTTTTTTCTGAGAATAGCGGTTCTCCTTCATTAAGTTTTTTACCCTCCTTGAAAAAAGATTTTCTGTCTTTGCTTCCATAAAAGCCTCTCCTATATAGGCTAAAATTCGAAACCCTATACGGTTTCCTGCATAGTAAGGCGGGAGCAGTTTTTTCGCCTTACAGGTAAGATATTATTATACTTTCGGTGAATTGTCAAGAAAAATATAATGTAATATTTACCGAAAGTATAATAAAACGCTTAGGATATGCTGGAAGGTATTTTACGGTGTGTAAGAAGTTGTTTTACGGCGTGTAGGAAACTTTTTTTCATCGTGAAGGATGTTGTTATTGTGCGTGTTGGAGAATGTTATCGGGTTAGTTGTAAAATGTTTTTGGACGTATAGGATTTTACGGAGGAATGGCTTTGAAACTGATTAGGGGTATGAGGAGATGCAGAGTGTTTGTTTTTATTTTTGTTGGAGCCGGGTAATTCAGCTGAAGTGAAACTATGTAAAAGTTCTATATTCAAAATTATCAAATTTAGTGACAAATTTTATTGTAACCTTGCTCTTTTAATAGATGTTATATATAATGTAAAGTGAACTGTAAACCGATAAGGGGCAATATATGGAAATAAAGCGTAAATGTGAATTGGAAATTTTATCCAAGCAACCTCTTGCACTGGTTTTAATGCAAATCAGATTTTCCCCTGTACCACTAATAGAAAATTACATAAATAATATTCAGGCAGCCTTGAACAAATTAGGTTTTCCTTTGTTTGAGCAAAATGATAATCTTTCTGTAGAAGTTTCTCCTAAGGGAATAAAAACAACTAAAGGTTATCAGTGGACATTTAAATCTGCTGATCAAAGAACAAATATCATTCTTGATAAAAATCAGCTGTCTTTTCAAACTACTAAATATTCGGTATTTGAAGATTTTTATGAAGCTTTTAGTGCGATTACCAACAGTGTTTTTGGGCTGATTGAAGATTTTAAGAGTTCTAATAAGGTTCAAAGAATTGGTTTGCGTTATATTGACCAGATTATTCCTCAGAATGAGTCTGATACTGTTTCTTCATATATTAATTCAAACTATACGGTTACCCAGATGTTTGGAGAAAAACAGGTAAATAATTTATTAGCGCAATCTGGTATTATTCAGATTGAAGGTGAGATTGCTGGTTTCATAACTGTAAAATTTTCAGAAGGAAAGAACGGAATTCCAATTCCGCCAGAGTTGATGGCAAGAGCACCGGAATTATCAAGGACTGTAGATAATGGTACAATAACTGGAATAATTGATATTGATCATTCTTATATTCCACAGATTCCGGAAGATTATGATGAAGAACGAATAAAATTAATTTTTTATAGAATGCATGATAATACACATACAGTTTTTAAACAAATTGTTAGTGAGGAGGGAATAAGAAAATGGAAGTAAAAATTTATCCAGAATTAAATCTTTTAGATTATCCGACATCTCCTAATGATTCTTGTGTTTCTATGAAACATGGACAACCGCAATACAGCTTTGATATCAATAAGTCTGTACCTGTTGCGATGACGGCGGCTGTTGCTACTTTGATTATCACAAATGTTAATCCTTATACTTCTCAAAATTTCAATTCTTCCTATTTACAGTCTGATATACCTGCAATTGAACTCTATATTGAAAACACAAATTACCACAATCTGACTGTGTCTGAGATTGTTAAACGTGTTCTTAAATTTTATGGGTTAGGTAAAACACATCTTTGTGCTATTGCCGGTATTTCGAGACCTGCTTTGTATGCCTGGCTTGATAATTCTTCTGTTCCAGATGCTGGTAATTTTACCAAGATTCGAACTTTATATAATATCGCTGATAATATTGCCAAGGATTCTAGGGATACTATCCTATGGTCTATACTTGAAAGACCTATAAAGCGGCTTGATATGTCGCTTTATGACGTATTTGTAAAGAATTCAAATCTTGATACTTTAGAAATTTCGAATCTGATTAAGGATGCTTTTGATAGATCTGTTGCATATAGGAAAAATCTTGATGATTTGAAAAAATCTTCGTTTGATAATAATCATTCTGTTGCAGAGCAGGAATTAAATCTTGAAGATAATATTTAAGGAGACTTGTTGTGGGCACTTATAAAGATTTACGACAAGGTGATTTGATTCCTGCTAAGCACTTGCTTTTGGCTGATGAGGTAATATCTCTAAATAAAATAGATTCAGTTACAGCGGAGTATTGTGTTCTTCTTTCACAAGATTGTGATATTGTACATGAGAAACTTGAAGAAGAACCAATTTTAGAATTTATTGTATGTACTTCTAATTTGCAAAATGATGGAAATTTACGAAATGGAAAAAATCCAAGAAGGTTACAGTTAAATCATAATGATTTGACACTTACATTCTTTATTCATGACCGCTTTTTTATCAAAAAGGATATATGTAGCTCATTAAATTTTACAGAAGTTGACCGACTGGAAGAAGATAATATCAGAATACTGAAAAAATGGATAGGTCATCGTTATACTCGTTCTGCATTTCCAGATGAATTCAACAGGCGTATATCTAAATCAAAGAAAGCATCAAAAATTGCCTCTAAAGAAATTTCTGAACAGATTTCTCATATTTTCTTTGATGTTGAAGATAAAGAGCTGCTTCCAGAGCAAGACTATAATTTGAATGTTTTGATAGTAACAGAAGCTGATGAGGATAAAAAAGCTGAAATAGAGGATAAATATTTTGAAGCATTAAATGTAAATGGCGTCAAAGTAAATATTCACGTCGTTTCCGAGGATGATGTTCCTCTTTCAATGCTAAGAAAATATAAACGATGGGAAAAAGACAGCTACAGCTTAAACGGTGAAGCTGCTCCATTGGATGAGATAGATAGTTTATAAATGAATGAGCTTATGACTTTTTATTGTCACAAAATTTCTCCACAAGTGTATCAATGTCTAAATTTGGTAAAGCTCCGAATTTTCCACTTTGATAAAGTCGTTTTCTAGATACTTCTTTTCTTATGCCTGTAAAGTCAGTTATGCAATTGTAAATGCTAGCACCATTTAAATCTTTATAGCAAAAATAGACTTCGTCATCCCTAAGTAAACCTGAGTCTAATAATTCCTGGTTATGTGTAGTAAATAGAAGTTGTGATTCAGATTCTGTTTTTGTTGAAATCATTAAAAATGCTTGAATAAAGGTTTCTAATAATAATTGATGTAATGAACTTTCTAATTCATCAATAATAAGCAAAGAGTCTGTTGTTGAAATATCAATTAAAGGAAGCGAGAGTTCCATTAATCTTTTTGTTCCTTCTGATTCCTCATTAAGGCTAAGTTCATATTCTTTGTCGTAGAAATGGACTATACTAAGTTTTCTCGTTTTTAGTTTTTCTGTTCTTTTTGAAAATTCTGCTTGTAAATTTTGTGGAAGTTGAGCTAATAATTGCTCAGGAACCGGTTCAGATTTTACTCTTATATCTGTGATGTTTCCAATATCGCTAGCAGAAAGTAACAGTAGAACTTTTTGCTTAAGTTCCAAATTTGTTTCAATTTTTTTTGCAATATATCCTGCTAAGCCCCCAGAAGAGGATGATATTATTCCACAAAATCTTTCAGAGAGATAATCATAGATAAATTTGAAAACGGGGTGTTTTGCCTGTGCTCCAGCTGATATTACAGAACAATTACCATACAGCGAGGAAACTGTGCGCCTTGCGTCGAAAGGCTACGCTCTGCCAGGCGTCATCGGCATTAGGAACAGAGAGAAGCTTGTTGAGACCGGCAAAGCCATTACCGGCTGCGTGGTTACAAGACTTGAATATAATAATATTCTGGCTCTGTTCCTTTTGCTTTTTTATTCTGATTCTAAGTTTGATATTCTTGTAGATAGAGTTTGTGAAAAACTTATTTATAGAAATGTATCTGTAAAAGAGTTTGAACTTAGAGCAGAAAACAAAGAAGCTTTTTATTTTAGATTCGATGTAAAAGAAAATGATGATTCTTTTGTAGATGACTGGCCGATTGAAATGCCTGCACTACCCTGGGGTGGTTTCGATACGTCCTTCGGACTACTCAACCACCGCGAATTATGACGGTCACAGCGTAATTGCAGACTTGAAGCCTCTTACAACTGTGGTGTTGTAAAACTAATGTTTTTTTTCTAAAAAGGTGTTATACTATCAGTAATGGAGGTAATTTATGGCTTCAATTAATCGCTATCAGACAATTAATGATATTCCTGCAAGTAAGGGAAAAGACGTACTTTTGAAGATATTAAATTCTCCAAAAGCAGATTTTTCAAAATTACAAAAAATTGCAGTTGAATATGAGAAAAAAGCTCTTGAAATGATAAAAGCAGAATCGAAGGAGAATAAATAATGATTTTTCTGCCTTTAGAGACTGAGCTTTTTTATTATGAACATCTTCTAGACTCTTCTGATAATCTTCGTCTCATTCAGGATTTTTGTGTAACTAATACTTCTGGTTATGGACTTGAACGCTATATAAAGGAACTTGCTGAATCTGATGAGAAAGACGGCTCTGCAAGAACTTATCTTGTAAAAGATAGGTTTACACATGAGATTGTTGCTTATTTTTCTTTAAAGACCGGGCTCTTTACTATTGATGCAGGTAATGATTACTTTTATTCAATTTCAGGAATTGAACTTGCAAATTTTGCTGTTAATTCTTCGTATAGAAAAAATCATCCGGATGCAAAGAATTTAGGCTCAACTGTGTTTGCAGAATTTGTGTTGCCTTTTGTCTATTTTCTTAGGACTCTTGTAGGAATTCAGGCAATTTACATTTATGCTTTGCCAGAGGATAAGCTTATTAAGCATTACAAAACAATGGGATTTCACAGACTTGACCCAGAAGATGAACAGTTTGTGCATCAACATGTAAAACCTAAGTATGATGACGGCTGTGTTTTTATGTACCAGCTTTTATAGAGCAGATATTAAAATAGAAATTGCGTTAGCAAAAACGAATCCGTGTGATAATTACAATTTACAGGTCTCTGCGGTTGCAAGCTAGTAGTGAAGGTTCTGGCTTTTTTTTTGTAATGAAGTTTACTATATACAAAATCGGCATTTTGAATGAAACTTTGATAAGATATAGATTTTTATCGCCTTGCATGGTAAAGTCAGAGTAGAGGTTTTTATGATAAACTATCTGAAAGTTGATAATTACTGTTCTCTGGTTAATTTTAAAATTGATTTTTCTTCTATAAATCTGCTGTTGGGTGGAAACGGAACTGGAAAATCAACAGTTTTTGCTTTGCTTGCAAACTTGCGCTTTTTTATACAGGGGAAAATGGATGTTTCAAAGGCATTTTCTTTTGATTCTCTTACAAGGTGGCAATTGGTTCCTGTTCAGACTTTTGAATTATCTCTTTCTTATAAAGACTATGAATATACATATCAATTGGAAGTAGAATTCAATAGAGATGAAAAGAAAAACCGTGTAAAAAAAGAGGTCGTG
>ODAI011042934.1_pt1 | contig 15266 bp, 12 predicted proteins | sample 1539321 | NCBI WGS metagenome assembly ODAI01 (sample SAMN02144231, study PRJEB22623) | gut metagenome | biome: sheep rumen | host: Ovis aries | place: New Zealand
ATATCCGGTTCCTCATCATCGAGGAGCTGAGCAAACTTTGTTTTTGCCTCAAATGAGTATAATAGTTTGGCAGACTGTTTTGCCATCTCGGGAATACTCATTTTGCCGTTATAATCAATGTTGTCAACAAAGTACTGCTCCTGCTCGCACGGAAGATTTTCCGGATGTTTCATGGAAAAGTAAATTACTTCAACTCCCCTCTCCTTTAACATATTTCCGAGTGCGAAATAGTAAGTCTCGGAGCCACCCTTTAAATAATGAAATTTGTTGACAAGCAATACTTTCACTTCCAGTACCTCTTTTTCTTAAATTTCTTTTTCCTGACAAGATACTCGATATCGATAATCTCGAAATCTTCCGTAGCACTATACGTATGTGTGCCAATCAACCTGTTTCTCGTTCCCTTACAATGAACCTGCTTCGGAAGAATCTCACGAATCAGTTCTCCGATTTTTCCATCCTTCCATTCCATGAATTTTGTCGAGAAGCCGTACACTGCGGGAGTACTTCTCTGCACCGGACATATCGTACCGTTCACGATCGGACCCGCCATTCTTGATTCGTATGTATATTCCTCTGTATCCCTGTCGATCCACTCCGCGCTGATATTTCCATTCTCACGAACCAAACGATAACGTACGAATCGTGTTAATTTAGGATCCACAGGATCATATTCCGATCCGAGAAGGTATACAGCATCCTCTGTAATTTCCGTGACTACAGAGTCAACGATTTTGTGCCCTTCCAGAAATCTGCCGGCACGGCGCCACTTCCACGGGAATTCCACACAGCGGTAGAGGCAGATTTCCTCAATCATTTCAGTTTCAGGGAGCATGTAAAGTTCTCCGTTCCATTCAAATGTCATTGGGAAGGACATATGAAACGGCTCAATAATTACCTGATGCGGCTTCTTCTTATAAATCGAATCGCCTGTCAGCGCAACCGTCGCAATGCTGCCTAAATTCGTCTTTCTGTCCATGCATTCCAGAAATACGACCTGTTTTCCCTGATATTCACAGACCAACGGATCTGCATACCAGTATCTTGCAGTATTGGGCACCAATGTAAAGGGCTGATCCAGACCTTTCTCGGTGTATAATTCCCTGCCCTTTATTCTCTCTCTGTAGCCCCATGAAAATGCGACTTCATATCCGATCAGTTTTTTAAAACCGAGCCAGAGACCTAATCTTTTCGCCTTTTGAAACAGCGTTTCCATGCATTACCTCCTTAAGTCGTCCTATATAAAATTCAATCCGATTCAAGACTCGCTCGCGAGACTTGGCACGGGATTCGGGTCAGCGTTAGCTGACATCTTCCAAACCGAATCCCTGCGCATCCTCGCGGAGCATATTCGATCACTCCTGCCCCTGAAGGAACAGTTTCTCATATGTATCTGTAATATATCTCCAGCTGTATTCATCCCGAATTCTCTTCTTGGCACGTCTGCCGAATTTCGCACGTTCCTGCTCGCTCATAGCATCACAATCCGCTATCAGCTGCGAGAGGCTTCCCTTTATCTTATTCCAATACAGAGCTGACCGGCCGGCGACCTCGCGGTTGAATCCGACATTGAGCAGCAGGTTCATCTTTGTACTTGCAAGAGCTTCCAGAAGCGATGGATTTGTACCGCCGACCTGGTGACCGTGCAGGTATGCGTAGGCATGCTCGCGAATCTTCTTAAGGAGTTCCTGATCATATACAGTCCCGACAAATTTGATTCTGGGATCTTCCGAAAAATGCAGCTTTCTTTCCAGCGTATTGTACAACGACTGATTCTCTGTAGTTATGATTGCGAGATCTTTCGTGGTCGACGAACTCATGAACTCACGGATAATCGTCTCTACATTGTTCTCGGGGACAAATCTTCCGACCACAAGATAATACTCATCCGCACGCAGTCCCTTTTCATCCAGCCATCCGGTGAACTTCTCATCGTCATCTGCCAGAACGGACGGTTCCAGATCTGCGCCATAGGAGATGTAGATAGTATTGGGATCGTATCTTGCGTACTCTTCGCGGACATATTTCTCAATGTTTTTGCTGTCGCAGATGATAAGGTCACAGTCTTTGATCATAGCGCGCTCAGATGTCTTCCAGTACTTTTGAACAGCCCAGGACCATTTTGACCTTCTCCACTCATGGCCGTCCGGATTAAGATACAGCACTCCTCCAAGTTCTTCTACGGCTTTATGGATCGATGCGATGAACGGCCGGATTCTGCAAGCCAAAATGTAGAATATTGGCGCACGCTTAAAATCCATCTTCTTACAATACTCAAGGCAAGCGTTCAGCGCAATAAGATCATACAGAACGGCTTTTCCGGGTCCTACATCCGGTACTTTCACATTGAATACCCTTGCACCCTTGTACATGAACTCATCGTTTCTGTCAGAAAGACGTGCAACATGATATTGAATTTCATCTGTTGACTGATATTGTACCAACTTGTCAACAAATGTCTCAAATCCACCATACTCCGCGGGAATTCCCTTTGAGCCGACTATAAATACATGTTGTTTTTCCATTGTGACCTCCTGCCTAATCTATTTTTTACAACAATTTATACTATTAGCTTTAACTTCCTATCCGAAAGCCTCATTTTGCACCCGACCCTGTAAAAATCATAGCGGCTGTCTTCATAATGATCCAAATATCCCGTCCTATTGACCAGTTATTGATATAGTCCAGATCAAGACGGACAACTTCTTCGAAATCCTGTATATCGCTGCGGCCGCTTACCTGCCACAAACCTGTCAGACCGGGTCTGAAAGACATACGCGCTCTGTGATGAAGTTCATAGTTCTCCCACTCATCAAGTGTCGGCGGACGCGTCCCGACGAGTGACATATCACCCTTCAGAATATTCAGGAACTGCGGGAATTCATCGAGCGATGTTTTTCGTATGAACCATCCGATACCATGTTTTGTCCCATCAGGACCGCTTCCGATGATTCTCGGATCATTGTCCATCTTGAACATATTTCCCTTGATCTGATTTTGCGCCATGAGGGCTTTTTTTCGTTCTTCCGCATCCTTATACATGGAACGAAATTTATACATTTTGAATTTTCGGCCGTTCATGCCTATACGGACCTGTGCGAAAAAGATTGGTCCGGGATCCGTAAAATAAATAATCGGTCCTACGATCATAGTAATAATCGCAGTAAAGAACAATCCTACAATAGCCCCGGCAATATCCATAAGCCTTTTCAGAATAAGACCTCCGGGGTTTGCCTCATGGATATTCTCCGTAACCACAATGCATTCCGCAAATCGTTCAATAGTAAACTCAGAATGTCTTTCATATTGCATATCTAACCTGGTATGCGTTGTGATTCCCATAGCCGAAAAGTTCAGCATGGTCTCTTCCGAAAGCGCATTCTCGGGTTTTGTAAAGATAAAAACGTCATCCACCCATTTATCCTGTATGCTGATTTCAATATGATCCTTGTCTGAAATGACCGGAATATCCAGATAGGTGGATCCTACATAGGAATCATCGTCAACAAGTACCAGGCCGACGACCGTATATTTTCCGGTCGCATATCTTCGAATCTTATCCGCTGCCACATAAGCATTTTCCCTGTCCGTCACGATCAGAAGATGATGGTTAAATCTTTCGCCGCCTAAAATGCTGCGCATCATACTTTTCCAGGCTTGATGGGCAAAATAAAGAGCGAATAGACCAAATACAAAGAAATAGGCTATGATTCCGCGTGCATCTTCTATATCTCTTCTTACAATGAAAAAATACAAAATAATAAGAATCGAAACAGCGCCGGCCTCCAGGATACATTGACCCATTTCCATCAAACCGTCGCGTCCCAGAACATTATCATGAATCTTCGTCACCACTGAAATGATAAACACAGACACCAATATGGCAACGGCTGCATTCCTCAGAACTGTCCCCGGACTGTATGTAAATGATTGAAAATAAAGAGCAAACGCCAGCCTGTACGATAAAATAAGAATAATCGAATCAAATACAATGAATTCTATATGTTTTAACCAACCCTGTCTTTGTTTTGTATACATCCCTGACCCTATCACACTAACGTGTGAATCCTTTCTTCGATTATTTACAGATGTACCATTTATCCGAATAGCGCCGAATCTCGGTATGGAAACTTGAAATCCGGCAAAAAAATGTGCGCTCTATAGACCAGACAATCACCGCACTGTATAATTTCATCTATTAATAAGAATAGCACAAAATAAGTATAAACAAAATTCAAAACCGTGAAAATAAAAAATAAACAAGTTGTGGAAATTCGCCTGATTTTGCAATATCATACTACTATAATATAAGTGGAGGTCTGTATGAATATATCTGTTGTGATTCCCGTACATAATTCCGTTCCGTTTTTGGAAAGCTGTCTCTCTTCTGTTCTCCCGCAACTGAATGCTGACGATGAAGTTCTGCTTCTCGAAAACGGCTCAACAGACGCTTCCTGGGAACTCTGTGAAAAATATGAAGAGAATGACCCGAGAATACACGCTTATAACCTCGGTCCCTGCGGCGTCTCTCATGCCAGAAATGAAGGAATCCGCCATGCCTCCCGTAACTTTATCATGTTTCTGGATTCGGATGACCTCCTTACTGATGATGCATTAACCGAAGCCCATACGTGGTCTGTTTCCGAAAACGCGGATATTGCGAGTTTCGGATATTTAAATATTGATGGCAACGGCAACGTTCTTGAAGAAGACAACAGCAATGCCGCTTCTTCAAATACACCGATCACAGTCCCGTCTCAGATTCTTGTGAAAAGTGCACTGCGATTTGCGCGTTTCGGAAAAGAGGCTGAATCTTTCGGATTCGATCACACCACCATATGGACATGCTGGGCCAAATTCTTCAGAAGGGATTTTCTGCTTGAGAACGAAATCCTGTTTCCGGAAGAACTTATTCTGAGCGAAGACACTTTCTTTATGGTACATGCTTACCTTAAAGCCGATACGGTCATATCCTATCCGAAAAAGATTTACAGGTACAGAGTTAACGAGACCTCCGTCTCCAGGAATCTTCAGCCAAAGCATCTGGAGAACAACAGCCATCTGCGAAAAAAAATATATACTCTTTTAAAAGAAACAGACACCGATCGTATATACCGTGAAGAGCTTGCTGCATTCCTGATCAGAAAATTCATCGAAGAAGTTCTTTATATAAAGGAAAGCGGTTCATACAAAATCGAGGATGCTGTCGATTATATCCGTAAATCCCTGCAGCCCAGATATATGACAAATGCTCTTGAAATGTGTGGCTATACCGATATCGTTCCGGGAAAAAAGAATTCTCTGAAGTACGGCTATGTGCTGTGGTGCCTGAAACACGGAAAGGAAACGCTGTTTTTGAGATAAATGATACTGATAAGTCGTAAATATTGCTTTCTTGCTGTGAATTTCCTGATGGTGTTCTGTATGCTTCTCAGTATCACCGATTCACCGATGGCAGGCACTGTCACGAAAGTAAAATTCATCTTTATCTTATATTGCCTTGCTGATATCGTTTTAAGGCGGGAAAAACCGGCAAATAACATCGTGCTCGCAATAATGTTCATCTTCATCTTTTACACGGTCGTGTGGGGATTTATTCTGGACAACAGTCATGTGAGAACCTGGAATGCTGAGCACCGTACCGTCATGCTCATGTATATCTTCATGCTTTTTGGCGGTGTGTATGAATTGATTGCATATAAATGCCTTGACGAATATCTCATTACATCAGGCGCTGCTTTAGCGCTCGTAATTCTGGTCCAGGTGATCACCCATTCTTCTTCTTTGAGCTTTAATCCTGCTGCAGTATTAGGCGGCGTCTCAGGAAGCGAGAGGATGAAGAATGCTTTTGGTTTTATGCACGTAAATTTTGCCGGCAATGCATGTTTTTGTGCACTAATCAGCCTGCACTATACTAAAAAAGAAATCTCTGCCAACAACCTGTTTCACTCCAGGAAAAAAATAATACTATTGTTATCTACGTGCTTCCTGCTGTACATTTTGCTCTGTACATCCTGTCGAACAGCTCTCATAGCTTTAGGTATGTATGCAGGTGGAAGAGGCATGTGTAATCTGGTTCAGAGTGATCGAATGACCAAAGGCTCCAAGCTCCTTCTTCTTGCCATAATTATTATTTCGGTACTCATCCTATTGCCGTCATCCTTTATAGGCGGATTCTGGGATTACGTCTGGAGCAATTCCAACCGAAGCCTGAATGTTTCCGAGAATCTGAAATGGGTTGGCGTCATCGGGTCCAAATGGACAGGAATGGGCTATGTCGACAACCAGTGTTTCTACAGAGATGAAAGCGCGGGCGGGGTCGGGGGATTCGGTGTCGCCACCTCATCGCTCGATATGAACTACCTTTTTATCTATTGTTCAACCGGAATCTTAGGGACCGCGCTGTTCATATCCATGATTGCACTTACAGGACTCGGTCTCTTCCTGAATGCGGGTCAGGAGGACACAACTACACATATTGTATTATATCTGGTATTGCTGTTTTATGCATACTGGGAAACAATCATGTTTACTTATCGTTTCTGGTCAATGATAGTCCCTACCACAGTACTGTTATATGCCAGTAATGGAGAGATGAAAAATGAAGTTTATAAAAATAGGGCTGCTCCTCCTTCTTATTCTTACTACAGGGATGTTTGCCTACTTCAAAATAAAACAATCAAAGGTGACAATATCGAATCCGCCGGTGATCGAGGATTCTATAAAGATACTCCATGTCAACAGTGACTTCACTTATGACGATCTTTACGAAGGTTTAACGGCTACGGATGATGTGGATGGCGATATCACAGATCAGATAATGATCGGCGAGATCTCATCTCTTGCCGAAAATAATACTGCCTCTTACAATTGTGTCGTCTTCGACAGTGACGGACAATGTTCAGAGTTCAACAGAAAAATGGTCATCGACGATTATGCACATCCCAGAATTTACCTGACCAGTCCTTTGTTGTACTATACAATCGAAAAAGTATCCGGCTTGCCAAGAAGCCAGTTTATTGCCCTGGACAAAATAGATGGTGATATTACAGATAAAATCGAATTCTCCGGTAAAACTGTAGATTTTACAGAGTACGGAGATTATTTTCTGACGGCAAAAGTTGAAAACAGTTTTGGTGATTCTGTAAGTTATGAATTTCCCGTTCATGTCAGGGATAAATCATCTCCGCTGTTCATTTATCTTTCGCAGTATGTAGTATATTGCAGTCTAAACTCCAATTTCGACCCTATGCGATATGTGAGAGAGACTTCCAACGACCTGGTAACCGTGCAGACACCTTATGATTTATCGATCCGGTCCAATGTTGACACAAGTAACCCCGGCGTCTATGAAGTAGAATACACGCTGTCAGGTGAAACAACATCTAACCCGGCAATCACATATCTTGTCGTCATCGTTCTGGAGGAATAAAGGAATTTTATGGAACAGGACTTTAGATGGGGTGGTATCAATTTAAGATACCTATTTCACTATTTACTGAAAAATATATGGATGGGAATCGTATTGGGTATAGTTTTCTTTCTTATAGGAACTATACTATCGGACCGTTCTGTGAGTACTACTTATTCGACAGAAGCTCTTGTTTCCGTAACACAAAGCAGAATGGCTATGCTGCCTGATAATCTCGGCAACAGAATCGCGTATACCAATGCTGCAGTTACAGTCCTTGGCAGTGATGCATTTATGACACAGGCAAGAGAAGAATCGGGCATTTACAATGTATCTGTCACTTCTGAAGTTCTTCCGGGTACCAATATTATCTCCATCGAGTGTACATCAGACAGCCCGAATTCAACATATATGTTCATGCGTTACCTTATTGAAAATTTCTCCGAAATTGCCTCAGATGTATCCGGTGATTTGAAAATATCGATGGTTCAGAGGCCTGAGATACCCAGAAAAGGCACTACCGTAAAAAAATCGTCTCTGCCTGCACCGCTCCTGGCGTTTGCGGGCGTGTTCATGACACTTATTGCTCTGTGCATAGCATATGCTTTGCCGATCAAGTATAAGGGGCTCGGCGAGGTTTTTAAGCAGTACGGAGATGACATTATCGAACTCATACCATATAATAATGGCAAGACAGAAAAAAGATCCTTATTCAGAAAAAAAAAGGCTCAAAATACTGCCTACATCAATGCTCTGCATAAACTGACATTTATCATTAAACAGATTATTCTAAAGAAAAATGCTAAAGTTCTTTTCTTTACCTCTGCCGGAGATTCAGAGGGAAAACAAACGATTTGCAGAGAAATTGTATCTTCGCTTGTCAATGCAGGCCTGAATGTCTTTTATATGGATGGCAGGCTCATGAGTGTTCTGAGTAGAAATACTGTCTCCGCCGACATGGTTGTTCGCGATGAGGATCTTGGCTGCGATATAATTAAGCCTGCCGAAGACGGAACCACGTTCAGCTGCGAGTCCGTAGAAGCTCTGCTGAAAGAACTGCGTACTTCGAAGGATGCTGTAATAATCCGCGGAGTGTCCGGCAACGATATGACTACTTTGTCTCTTTGGTCGAATCTGGCTGATAAGACATATCTCATTATCCGTGAGAATACCACTGACATACGCAAAATTGATGCACTTTACAAAAATCTCAAGTATACATCAAATAATTTGGGAGGATGTATTCTGAACGCTTTTTACTGAATTGTGTTGTGATAACGCATACACCTTTTGTATTATCCGACTCTATAGGAAAAATGAATGGAAGACAGAAATTCAAACGATTATATTGATCTGCTCGCGATATGTAACAGATTTTTCAGGTTTTTCAAGGTGTTTTGGCCGGCTATTCTTTTTTTGTCTCTGGTTCTGATGTGCACTCTCGGTGCAGTTGCCCTTAAGCCGCCAACTCGCACGTATTCTTCCCATATAGTTTTTACATATGGGATAAAGCCCGGTAAATCCATTGAATTCAATTATACAATGACCGGACACGCATCAGGAATGAACATTGATTTAATTTCAACAGCATTACAAGGTATTCTTGATACTGACCTGTTCAAGGACACACTTAAAGAAAAGATGGAAACTAAATCCCTTGACGCATCGATGAGTTTATCCTTCACGTCAGGTACCAATCTCGGAATACTGTACGCCGACTCATATAATGAAGATGAAGTACTGGATGCACTCGACGCAACTCTTGAAATCTTGCCGGAACTGGCGCTCCCCGTAACCGGTCCCATAGAAATACGCACACAAGGTCCTGCGGCTGATGTGGATGTATATGTTGATGGTCTTTCGTTACCTATGCTTGCTGCCGGCGGGTTTGCCGCCGGATTATTCCTCGGAATGGGCGTACTTACTCTCATTGCTTTTACCGGATCGCAAATCAGTTCTGAATCTGAAATCAATAATTCTTTAGAACTCAAGGCATTTGGCTCCCTTCCTTTTTTAAACAGGAAAGGATCCGTTCCGATGCTTTACAAGTTGAGAAACAGAGGTTTCCTTCCCAGACTGTTCATAAAAGAAAACCCGGAACTCATCGAAACGTCCGCTTATCGGGAAAACTTGCGACTTATTTCTTCCAGGCTCCTCAATGACCTTAAAGATCACGAATACAAAAGTCTGCTGATAATGAGTACAAAAAAAGCAGAAGGCAAATCAACTATCGCAAACAACCTAAAAAAGGAATTATCAGATGCAGGATGGAAAGTAAGACTGATTGACAATTATTCGGACTTCAGGAACATGGCAGATCATCTGCCTGAAGACGAAATTCTTTTGCTGGATTTCCCGGGTTCAACTACTGCCGACCTGGATGTCATGGAAGCTGCAGAATATGCTGATGCTTCGTTGTTGGTCATAAAAAGCGATACTATTCTTCCGAAAGATGCGAAATGGGGACTGCACTTTCTTGAGAACTGCCATGCAGAATGCATAGGAGCTGTACTCAACGCCTGTATATAACGATATCTGAAAATACACAGCGACATACAAGGGAGGTTAACCGATGAACAACCCACTGATAAGCATAGTCATCCCGATATATAATTCGGAAAATCAATTAGAACAATGCATTGACAGTCTTCTGAACCAGGCATATCAGAACCTTGAGATTATTTTAGTTGACGACGGATCGAAAGACTCATCATGGGATAAATGTGAAAGATATGCGCAGAAAGACTCCAGAATTAAAGCGGTTCATAAAGAGAACGGCGGTGTGTCCTCCGCAAGGAATCTCGGAATTCAATATGCAACCGGCGAGTATCTGGGCTTTCTTGACAGCGATGATTATGTTTCACCGGACCTGTATGCCGATTTGGTCGACATATTAAACAGTAATCCCGGTCTTGACGGAATCAGGTATCAGTTCAGAAACGTTTACGGAAGCGAATTGAGAGAAAGCTCTTCCAGTAAGAACCTAGGGGCGATACCGCTGGATAGCAAGTTAAAAGCCATGCAGCTGATTTTGGTTGACAAAGAATTTCCGAGTGTTGCAATTTTTCTGTTCAAAAGACAAAAGATTCGACATACATTCAATGAAGATGTCAAAACGGCTGAAGACTACCTGTTCATGATGCATTACATAATGCATGCTGAAAAAGTATTTATAACAAATAAAGTCTATTATTATTACGTTTATAACCAGAACAGTATCACACGAGCCAGTATCACTCCTGAAAGAGCCCTTTCTTATCTGAAATCCCAGCTCTTTGTATGCCGTGTTGCAGACAAATACATAAGCAAGTACTCTCTCAGCGAATTACATAATGCTCAGATCGAAGATATAACAAGTGTGATATCCAACAATGTCAATAGTTTATTCCCTGACATAACGTATTCACAATATAAGAAATATATAGAAGATGCGCGCAGCTTAAGAGACTTCAGGTATTTTAACAGGTCCCGTATTTATGACTCAGTGTTAAATCCGAGTTTACTATTCTATTTATCAAAGAAAATGTCAAAAACGGGGAAGAAAATCCTGAAAGGCATTGTAAACAGATAACACAATTTCAAAAGGGCTGTCACAATACAGTTTCACCACTATACATGGCAGAATTCATAAAAAAGCATCTGCTGTGTATAGCTGTTTTCTGCTTGTGACAGCCCTCTGTATATTCATCGATTTCAAAGCTCACGTGATTTCCTCTAAATCTTTTTCCTCTATAGGTCGAATCACTCTGGCCGGATTTCCTACAACAACGGAATTTGACGGAACATCCTTCGTAACAACGGATCCGGCACCAATGATAACATTATCACCGATCTTTATGCCGCCGATAACCGTTGAATTTGCCGCAATGTAAACATTGTTTCCGATTATCGGGAAGTCATTACCGTTTCTTCCGATTACTACGCCGGGACCGACTCTGAGATTCTTACCTGCTTTTTTCGGAAAAATGGCACTGAATCTGTGGGAGACCAGCAATCCCCCTTTAATATCACCCATAATCTCTACACTTTTATCAGCCGGTGAAAACAGGAATCCGATTTTTCCTATCAGTTTAGCAACAGGAGATCCATTCACAAAGCGGAACCTGAGAACATTTCTGAACTCCTGTTCTCTGCAGCATCGGGTAAACCTTTTTAGCGGGCTCATCCCCTTGCAATCCTCGTCCCACTTAAGGAATCTGCGCGAATCCTCATTGATTTTTTCTCTGGTATCCTTATCAGTGAGCCGGTAAGCGGTCAAAAACAAAATATTCATGTGTACCTCCATCATATCGAAATACCGGATCGTGGCAGTGCGCAGGCACGAAGTAATCCGTAATCAACTTTTGACGACTTAATCATTATATTTTATTATATATTGAAACAGCTCTGAAAGAAAGATATAATTAACCGGTGTTAAATTCACACAATTCTATCGATTAACAGGTGAGAAATATGGTTTACAATAATATTCTGGAAGCAATGGGACATACACCTCTGATCAAGCTCAATCATATAGTTCCGCGTAATGCTGCAGACATCTATGTGAAATTCGAAGGCCTGAATGTCGGCGGCTCCATCAAGACCAGAACGGCCTACAATATGATACTCGATGCCGAGAAACGCGGACTGATCGATTCCGACACCATTATAGTTGAACCTACAAGCGGCAATCAGGGAATAGGACTGGCTCTCGTCGGTGCGGTGCGAGGATATAAGACTATTATCATTATGCCTGACTCTGTCAGCGAGGAACGAAGAAAACTGGTCAAGCACTACGGTGCCGAAGTCATGCTTATCCATGATGCCGGCGACATCGGTGCCTGCATTCAGGAATGCATCGCCACCGCTGACAGGATGAAAAGAGAAAATCCCAACGTTTTTGTTCCTCAGCAATTCGAGAATCTGGCTAATCCCGCTGTACAGCGCGATGTGACCGGGCACGAAATTCTTGAAGATCTCGGATGCCCTGCAGACGGCTTTTGCTCGGGTATCGGGACAGGCGGAACGATTACCGGAATCGGTGAGACTCTGAAAGCAGCTAACCCGAATATGTTGATTTGGGCCGTTGAACCCGAAAATGCTGCTATCCTCTCTGGAGGATCAATCGGTACACATGTTCAGATGGGTATCGGCGATGGTCTTGTTCCTGCTATTCTGAATCAAAACATTTACAGCGATATCTATATCGTGACAGACGAACAGGCTCTGCAGACAGCAAAAGACCTGGCAAGCCGGGAAGGTATTATGTGCGGTATCTCCAGCGGCACGAATGTTGCCGCTGCAATCGCCATGGCAAAAAAACTCGGCAAGGGTAAAAAAGTAGTCACCATTCTTCCTGATACAGCTGAGAGATATTTTTCAACGGAGCTTTTTGACTGATTTGTACCTTTCTGTGCAGGTCACAAACTATCTTTTATTTATTACTTTTTATCTAATTATAGGGTAGAAAATATGAAAAGAATTATACTTTTATCGTTAAGTATCGCAGCTACAGGCATCCTGTTTAGTCGGGCTTCCTTCAAACTTGTTGCATTGGTCCTGGTAGCAAGCATCATATGTTCATGTATCATCTATCTAATTGAAAAATTTGTTACACATCCTGAAAATGCTTTCGTTCACAAACGTTTTATTATTCTGGATATACTGCTCGTCTCCTGGTTAATGATCAGATTTTACAGCAAGTGGGGCACGAACAGCTTTATTATGACTCTTATGTCGAATATGAATGTGTCTTTACCTATTGCGTTAGGTATTATTGCGTCTGTCCTCGGCATTATTGCATTGCACGCGATTGACACTATGTTCTGCCTGGGTGAGAGTCTGCTTCTACTGATCACCAAAAGAGTTCAGAGCATTAACGATCCGTATAATCTCTTTGCAGTTCTGGTCATTGTCTTTATGCAGAACATGATCTTGAATTACAGTGGACTTCAGACATTTGAAACTCTTGGTATGCAGAGCATCGTCGCTACAGTATTTAACACTATGGTCATCCTGAGTGTGAACCTCCTCTTCGCCATATTGATCAGGAACTGGAAAGTAACGCTGACGCTCACCACTGTAGTATTCTGGATTTGGTCAATTGCAGATTATTATGTCGTCAAGTTCCACGGCAGTCCACTGTATTTCAGCGAATTTGCAAATGCAAAAACAGCAGCGAACGTAATGTCAGGCTATCAGCTTGAAATCAGTAGTGTTGTTATAATTATCACTATCATCGCTCTTGCAATAATTGCGGAAATAATCCTGTTTGTTTCACATGTCGGCATTTTCAATAAGGATAAAAAGATTCTCAAAATCTGCACGACTCTTGTACTGCTCATATTATGTTCGGCAGCAAGCGTCTTCGGATATAAGAAAGTTGACCCAAGCTCCCACGGCTGGGCTCCCTGGACAGAAGGTCTCCAAACCGGAGGGTTCCTATACGAATCAGTGTATGATCTTGAAAAAAGACAAAATCCTATAGTTGAGCCTGAAGGGTATAGTGTCGAATCCATTAAGAAACTGAAATCTGACAAGATAAACTCCGAGAGTTATCCTGATATTATTCTGATTTTGAACGAAACTTTCTGCGACCTGAGTTACAGCGTGGATTTCAAAGCTGATGTCGATCCCATGGCCGCGTTCAAAGATATTGACGGTGCAACATACGGTCATGCGACCGTCGCTAATGTCGGAGGCGGAACGAATGATTCCGAATTCGAATTATTGACTTCCAACTCCAGATATCTGCTGAGCAGTTCTGCACCGTTTACCTTCCTTCCGGAGAAACATCTCAAAAACAGTATCGTTCGTTTTCTTAAGGAAGGCTTCGGATATGAAACCACTGCAATGCACTGCGGTATCGCCGGCAACTACTCCAGAAATATCGCTTATCCGTATCTCGGATTCGATAATATTTACCTGGGAGAAGACTCTTTCAAATATCTGAGCAGCTATGGGAACAGAAAATGGCTTGATTCCGACAACTACCATGACCTTACGGATCACTATGAAGAAGGCGGTGAAGGCCCCCGCTTTATGTATCTCTTAACATTCCAAAATCACGGTGGATATGAGCAAAATGAGCCTTCAAGTGATACCGTCCACGTCGGAACAGATTTCGGTAGTCTCACAGATGACGCAGACGAATTCCTGAGCAGCATGAAATCGTCAGCGGAAGCTTTTCGGGATCTGACAGATTATTTTAAAGACAGCAAGCGGGACGTTATCATCTGTATGGTCGGTGACCATGCACCTGCCTTTATTGCAGAATTGCCAAATGACGCTGAAAGTCCGATTGATGACGAGAGTATCAACAAGTGCACTGTCCCTTACGTGATCTGGTCTAATTTCGATGCAAAAATGACCTCGTATGCGGACTATGCAACCATGACCGATCTTGTACCGATGACTCTCAAAGCAGCCGGGCTCCCGTTGTCTGCTTACTATAAAACTATATTAGATCTGCATGAAGAGCTGCCAATCCGCACAAAGACCGGTAAATACTATGACCGGGATTTCAAGAGCGGAGTGTTCGGGGGTGACACTGACAACCAATTTTTGTCCGATTATTATAATATGGAGTATAACTCGCTGCATGCGGGCGTAGACTATATAGACGAGTTATATACGGTTGCTGCGAAATAACAGTATCAAGAACGCCTCGGCGTTCTTGCCGCGCCGCGCATGGTGCGGAGCACCTTCCTTAATGCGCGGCTGCGATCCGCCGTGCCTCAGCATGCGTAACAATGCTCCAGTGGAGCATTGTGCAGCTGAGGCTTTTAATCTCTGACGCGGGTTTGTACCCATGTCAGAGAAAGCTTCATCCTACGCATTCATCTCACGACTAAAGTCACGAGAATTCTGCGTCAGA
>ODAI012817098.1_pt1 | contig 15265 bp, 3 predicted proteins | sample 1539321 | NCBI WGS metagenome assembly ODAI01 (sample SAMN02144231, study PRJEB22623) | gut metagenome | biome: sheep rumen | host: Ovis aries | place: New Zealand
CGCGTTGAGCGAGTAGGGGCGGACGAACGGCAAGTCGCCGCTCTTGTTGCGGTAGCGCGCTGAGGCGGTCTTGTCGGCGACCGTCCACACGGTGTTGAACGGGTAGCAGAGCGCGACGTTGTTCAGGTTCGTGTAGTTGTGCGGGTCGTCCGCCGGCGCGGAGTGGTGCACTTCGTAGTTGCCCCACGTCGGGCAGTCGGCGTTGAGCGCATTGGGCCAATACTGGCCCGCCGCGGCTCCGATGCTCGTGCTCCAGTTCTTGCCCGTGTACTCGTTGAAGTTCTTGCCCTGGTAGGTGTAGCCCTCTTCGTCGCTGATGAGCGCCGGCCTCGGGTTACCCCAGTTGGCCCAGAACTCGCCCGGCTCCTCGATTGTGTTGGTATAGTAGACCTTCGCGCCCGGGAGCTGTCCGCTGATGAGCCCCTGGAGACGGGAGAAGATGCTGCAGCGCTTGCCGTACCACCACTCGCGGTAGGCGTTGTAGAGATCGGTGCCGCGATAGTTGCCGTTGTTGTAGATTTGCGCGCGCGTGACGTTGCGCCCCGTGTCCTGGTTGAAGCGTCCGATCGCACCGTCGTTGAAGCCCATCGGCATGGCGCCGCGGTTGCGGATCCACATGCCAAGGAAGTTCGCCTTGCCGAGGTAGGGTTGAATAGTCTTCTGGAAGAGCTTCTGCAAATCCCAGAGCGCTTCGTCGTTCGTCAAGTCAATCATGCAGTTGTAGACATAGCTCTGGTTGGAGAAGAGGTACTTCCAGTTCGCGTCCTTGGCGGAGCTGAGCGTCCAGGGCTTGAGGCTGTCCATGTAGCCGATGCCCGACGCACCGCGGGAGCCGTGGTATTCGTAGAACGGCAGAATCGAGACGTCCTCCGCGGCAAGGTTGTCGACGATCTCCGTCCAATAGTCCGTCGCGTAGCCCCAGCGGGAATCGCCGGGGAAGTTCTGCTGATAGCCGAACTCGAGAAGGTCCTTGGAGCATGTGTTCATGCCGAGGAGTCGAATCATCTTCGCGCGGCCCTTGTAGAAGTCCTGCGGATGCGCGAAGCCGGCGAAGTCGTCTCCGTCGCCCATTTCCTCGCGGGAGGTGACGATGCGGCGCGGCAGGCCCTCGGCCGGATACGGAATCGACGGACGCGCAACGTCGTAGCTGTCGATCTTGTAGAGGCGGATCGCCGAGACCGCGAGTCCGACCGAGTCGGGCGCCTCGCCCGCCTTGATGATGCCGAAGTTGAGGTCGAAGCCGTCGGTGTCCATCGGGATGCGGTTGTCGCTGCCGTTGTACTGCTTCGACTTCTCGAACGGCACCATGACCTGGACGAGCTGCTTCGTCTCGCCGGAATACGGTATCGCCCACGACTCGATCGACTGCGTGACGTAGGGGGGCGACCACGAGTCACCCGCCGTCCAGCCCGTGTGGTAGCCGTGGCGCGTGGCGTTGCCGAAGTTGAAGACCGTGACGGAGCGCGGCGCTTCGTCCGGGTAGTCGACGACGAGCACGTAGGGTTCGTTCGGGACGATGCCCTTGCCCTTGCCGACACGCCACGAGACGTAGCAGCACGTGTCGCTCTTGTGGTGCATCACGCGCGTAGGCACGTCGAGGATGTCCTCAACAGTGGACCAGTTGGCGGGATATTCGCGGAACATGTGGTCCGGATCGTCCGCGAGCGAGAGCGAGCAGTCGATTTCGTCCACGAGCGTGAGCGCACCATAGTCTTCAAGGCCATCTACGATCTTGTCGCCTTGCGCGCGCGGCGCCTTCTTTGTCTTGAACGAAACAGCGGCAGTCGTGGCGGACTTGCCCTTGTCGTTCACGGCGACGGCGCGGGCGTAGTAGGTCGTGAAAGGTTCGAGGCCCGCGACAGAAACGCCGCGCGTGTCCTCGCCCGTGACGCGGTATGTCGTCGTCAAGGCCGTCGAGGAGAAGTCCGCCGACGCCGAAACCGACACCGTCACGTCGACCCGGGACGCATTCAGGCCGAGCGTGGAGACCGTCACCGTCGCGACGGCGTTGGAGATCTGCACGGCGCCGACGGCGATGGCGACGTTCGGCTCAGGAAACTCGTGGAGCGGCTCCGCCGCACCGGCGGTGAGGAAGGATGCGTCGTTCTGCGTCGCGTAGTCGGCGGCGGCCCAGTTGTCGTCCGGAACGAAGGCGCGGAGTCGGACCTCGTCGAGGTCGCCGTTGAGTCCGCGGCCGCCCTTGGCGGAGCCGTTCTGGAGGGCTCCGCCGAGCGAGAGGTTCAGCGCCCCCTGCACGGCCGCAGCCTTGTTCTTGAGATCTCCAGTGAGCTTGTTCGCGCCGTCCTGGTAGATTACGTAGGTGCCGTCGGACTTCCAGCAGAAGTCGATCTTGTGCCACTGGTTCTTTGCCGTGAGCGCGGTCGAGAGCGTCGGGCTCGCGCAGTCGCTTTCGCCCGTTCCGGCCGAGTAGTAGCGGACCTGGCCGGTCGTGTTGTTGAGCGTCTGCACGCCCCATGCCTGGTATCCGTCGGAGCTCTTCCGGCCGATCAGGTAGAAGTAGTTGAAGTCGGCGGTCACGCGGACCCACATCGACGCGCAGAACGAGGTTCCCAGGCCGTCCACCGCGGATCGTTTCGCCGAATCCGAAAGATCGACGGTGATGCCGGAGTCGATGCCGGGGCTGTTCTGGCCGTTCGTCGTCACATGGCGGGCTCCGCCGATCTTGGCGCTGGAGGCGGCGACGGCGGAAGAGGAGGAGACCGTGGTTCCGGAAAGGCCGTTGCCGGAAGAGTCGGAAACCGTCATGGCGCCGGCGGTCGTTTCGCCCAGGTGCCACACACCGACATAGTCGCTCCAGGGGTTGGTACCGCAAATGGTCTTGCCGCTCGTCGCCGAACCCCAGCACATCACAAACTCCGTGCCGTTCGTCATTGACGGAAGACGAACCCAGATTAGCGACGTTTCAGACGGGTTCCACGTATCGATCTCGAACGGAAGTCCGTTGCCATTCATATCGACGAAGGCGATATCGGCGCCCGTGGACTTCGACTGAAGGTCGTCGTAGGAGAAACCAGACGGCGAACCGTTCTGGATCCGGACAAGCACCGGGAATCCGGACAGTGCCGGTTTCCCTGCTGCGTAACCGGACACGGTGAACTTGGCACCGTAGTCGAACTCGGTACCTTGCGGCTGCGGCAACTCGGCAAAGGCAGCAGTGACCGACACTGCGCCAAACACAGCAATCGAAAAAATCCCCCTCATAGAAAACATTCCCCTTGTTTCTAATGATTATACACCCAACGGCGGTGCAAAGTCAAGTGCTCGACACTGGAAACTGCCTGCGGGGGACGCTTCGGAAAAAGGAATTCTCTCAGCGAATGCGCAGTATCAGCGGATTGGTGATATCATCCTTGAGGACCTCGAGCGTACCAGCGCCGGCAAAATGATCGGGGTCGTATATTGCGCCAGTCGCAAGTGCCGTTGCCTCGTCGCCCGTATAGACGCCACGCTTCAAGTTCTGCCATTCCTGCATCTCGGGATAGTCGCGCCAGTATGCCTTGCGACACTTCGCCGCGACGCCAGACGGAACCTCTACTTTGCCGAACCATCCCGCTGCGCCGTCGAACTTGAGGATGTTACCAGTCGTGGACGAAGCGTTCGGTAGCTTCAGTGTCGCGTTGGCGAAAATGCGGATCGGAAGATCCCTCGCAAGCTGACACGCGCTCTCCGCCGTGCCGAGCTGCAGCGAGCCGGCGTTCACGACGAGCTCCTCGGCGATGTTCGTCTGGTTGCCGCCGAGGACGAGGTCGCCGGTGTAGGCGCAGACGAAGCCGCCCGGCGCGGTTACGGGCGCCCAGATCTCGTTCGGGGCGTATTTCGTGCTGTCGGAGACCTTCCCGCGCGCCCAGACGTAGGCGGGATGCTCCGCGTCGCCGAGAACGAGCGCGCCGTTCGCCGCGCCGCCGTCCTCCGCGCCGATCGCGGCGGACGTCGTGGTGGAGTCCCAGTCGATGTCGCCAAGGATGAGCCCGCCGGACGTGATCGTGAGCGTCCGGCCCTCGCCGAGCAGCTTGTCGCGGCGGTCGTTGTGTAGGGAGAGCGAGTTGCACGCCAGGTCCTCGTCGAGGGCGATCCCGGCGTCGAACACGTAGGCGTTGTCGGTCGCGCCGAAGGTCGACAGGGCCTTGTATTTCTCGTGGAATACCCCCGTGAGCCAGCCGTCCCCGTCGAACGCCGCGAAGCCCATGTCCTCGGCGGCCTTGGAGCCGACCTGGGTGGCGATCCACGGAACGATCGGATAGGCGTTGGAGGCGAGGGGGTCGCCGGCCGCGCCGACCGCGTGCGCGGAGGCGCCGTGCAGGATCGTGGCGGTGTTCGTCGCATTGCCGGTTCCGTAGATCCGGGCGTCCACCGCGTAGAGCGACGCCCGGTTTCCGTGTCGCAGGTCGTCCGCCTCGAACCAGGTCGTGGGGTAGTTGACGTGGTCGGAGTAGGTCCGCAGATAGACGAAGCCGTCCGCGATGTCGAGGAATTCCGTGAGGCGCTTGTCGGGGATCGTGGAGAGGACCGTGACGTTCGTCTTGATCGAACCGTCCGACTGCTCGACGAAATTGGTCGCGGCGGTCGCGATCCACCGCGAGTCGTTCTCGCTCCGGTTGAAGAGCAGTCCGCCGTGCATCGTCGTCCCCTTGCGTGGGAACCACGGATCGTGCGGGCCGGTTGCACCAAAGAAGTGCGGCCAGCCGGAGACGAGCGCGCCGACGCCCTTGGTGAAGTTGCTCTCGGGGGCGGAGCCGCTGCGGCCCACCCAGCCGACGACCTCGGCCGCGGCGTTGGTGAGCGTGTCGGTGCGGACGTAGGTCGGGCCCGTCCGGTCGTCCGTCCCGGCGCCGTGGCCGCCCGAGTCGCGCAGCAGCCCGGAGAAAAGCGGAGAGCCGTAGACGCGCATCGTGGCGGAGGAATGGTTCCAGAACGTCCCGCCGCCTACGAGACGCGTGATGGAGAGCGTGCAGCCCATGCTCTGACCCTGCGTGTCCATCTCTCGGAGTTCCACCGTGACGCCGTCGTCGATTCGGTTCGTCGGCGCGGAGAAATCGAAGCGCCCCTGCGGGTAGTTCGAGTTCGTGCCGTCCCAGCCGCCGCTGAGAATCGTGTCGGAGAGAAACTCGAGGCCAATGACGCTGTTGGCGAATGTCAGGATCGTCCGGTACGCATTGTTGCCGAGGTAGGTCGAGTTCGAGCAAAGCTGTATGAGCGCCGCCTTGCCGTCGGTGCGCCGGAACGAATATTTGTTCTTCAGCGGATTGTCCGCCTTGTCCTTCGAAACACAACGGAGGGTGATTGACGCCTTGTCGTCGCGGTAGCCGCCGGCGTAGAGTTCGGCCAGTTCTACGGCCTCGTCGCGGGCGTCGAACTGGACACCCGTGTTCTTGTAATACGCGACAATTGCGATGTCGTCTGGATTATGCGGCCAGGAGTCATTCGTCTCGCTACCGAGCTTCTCCCAGTTTGCGGCCTCGTTCCAGTAGCCCCAGTTATCTTTAATGCGCTCATCCTTGAAAATGTAGATGTCACCGTTCCCGATCTTCTCCGGCAGGACGAGTACGGCCAGTGTGTTCGTGTTCGATTCGTTGTCCACGCAGTGGATGCCGAGGATGCCCGGCCGCAGCGCCGTGAGAACGTTGCCGTCAAGCGAGCCGAAGAGCTTGTTGCCGACAATGTAGCGTGCGGTGCCCGAAAGCTCCGGCAGCGTCACGACGTCGCCCGGGCGGACGCGAACTGCCGTCGCGGCAGAGGCGTGTTCCATTATGTCGGACACGGAGACCGCCGTCGAACCGGAGACAATCGGAGCCTCGTTGGTCTGTGAATACGTTTGTCCGTTTAACGTCGCGGAGAGAACAACCTTCGCGTACATGGTCGAGGCGGAGACGGGAAGAGCCTGCCACGAAAGGTCTCCCGCCGTGTTCACAGGACGCTCTCCCTGCGAAGCGGTCGGATCGGCCGACTCGCCGTAGTAAAGCGTCGCCGAACCCGTCGCGCCGTCGTAGATGCCGCTGACGCCGAAGTCGATGTCGATTGTCGAGCCGTCCGCGGAGAATGTCCAGCCGAGGCCAGTCGTCGCGAACGGGACAGCGCGGGTATATGCCGACGGAAGCTCAATGTACTTGTCGACGCCCCACTCGTTGCGGATGCGCACGCGCAGGGCGTATTCGGTGTCGGGCGTCAGACCGGAGACATCAACCGTTGCAGGCTCTCCAGCAGTTGCAGGCGACTCCGCTCCTGCAATGACCGTCGCAAAGCCGTCCGTAGACGCCTCAAGTCTGATTGCCGCAGATTCGGACCCCGTGCCGAACACCATTGCAGTCGCCGACGCCGACAACGTCGTGAAGCCACGCTCCAGGAACGTCGCCGTGCCGGCCGCCGCGCCCGGGGTGAGCGTCGTGAAAGTCACAACTGGAGTGATAAACGGCTCGCCATCTCCCCCATTGTCGAGGACGGCCCGGACATAGTAGGTGGTTCCGCAGGAGAGTCCGACAGGGTAAAACGTCGGCGAGCCAACGACTGAAATCAGCCTGTCTTCCACCCATCTGATGTCAGAGAAATCGGAAGATGTCGAGACCTGTACCGTTACATCGGCGGAAGTCGCGTCGCCTCCGAACGAAGAGATGCTGACAGAAACCGTCGCATTGGTGTAGCCCAAAGAGGCAGCGGGGACAAAAACACCAGCAACCGGATCGCCGGTCTCCTCGTAGGGTTGCGCCATGCCGGCGGTCAGGAAAGAGGTGCTCGACTGCGTGGCGTAGTCGGCCGCGATCCAGTCGGCGGACGGCACGAACGCCCCGAGGCGCACCTCGTCCATCTCGGCGTTGACGCGACGGCCCTTCTTGTTGGTGTCGCTGGAATTGTAAGAGTCCTGTGTCGAGCAGCCGATGCCGATGTCCGTGTCCTGCTGGTTGGCCGTTTCGATGCACGTCACGGTCTCGACGTAGGCACCGTTGAGGTATAGGTCAGCGACCTGGGCGTTGTTGTTGGACGCGTACTTCCAGACGACGTCGATCTTCTTCCAGACGTCGTCCGTCTTGCTGAGCGTCGCGCCGAGGTTGTAGGTTCCCGACGAGGTCGCGGGAGTCGTTCCTCCGGCGTAGACGCGCATGAGCTTGGGGGTGCTTCCGTTGTTCTCGTGGAACGAGAAGCCCCATCCCGTGCCTTGGTCGCCCTTGCGGCGGCAGATGAGATTGGACCATTGGACCGCGCCCTTCGCTCGCACCCAGAACGAGGCGTGGAAGTCGGTGCCGAGCGCGTCGGACGCCGCCTTCTTCGCGGGGTCCGCCGCGCTCCCTCCGACAGGGACACGGATCGCGCGGTCGTGGTTGTTGTCCTCGGCGATGCGCCAGGCGCCGCCGATCACGCTGCCGGATGCGGCCTTGCCGGCCGGCGTGGAGCCGTCGAGGCCGTTGGCCGTCGAATCATGGATCGTCACCGGCGACGAGCTGGACGGCGTCCCCGTCTCGCCCATGTGCCACACGCCCGTGTAGTCGCTCCAGGGATTGTCGGGGCAGACGGTCTTGCCGGACGAGGTCGAGCCCCAGCACATGACGAACTGAGTGCCGTTCTGCATCGATGGCAGCCGCACCCAGATCAGCGACGTTCCGTCTGGGTTCCATGTGTCGATCTCGAATGGGAGGCCGTTGCCGTTCATGTCGACGAAGGCGATGTCCGCGCCCGTGGCCTTGGACTGCAGGTCGTAGTAGGAGAATCCGGCCGGCGAGTTCTCGGCGATGCGCACGAGAACCGGAAAGTTCTGCAACTCGGCACGAGCAGCTCCGTTTTCATTCGTATAACCGGCGACGGTGAACATCACGCCCTTGGCAAACGTGGCCGAGGTTGGCCCCGGCAATGCCTGCGCCGCAGACGCCGCAAATGTGATAATGAGCGTCAGCACCAAGAGAGAGACAGCCCTTCCAAGTTTCGAGAATATCCAATTGACCCTATCCATGTTCTTATACTTTTCCTCGTGACAGTTTCGTATCGTTGTATTTTTCATTAGTGAATTGTTATGCCTTAGACTATCGCAGATGAATTATAAACGAACTTGACGTAAGGGGCTCGACCGCGCCGATATAGTCGGGGTACTTGCCATCGTCCGTCCAGGCGAAACCTTGCTTCGCCCATGTCGGGTTCCTGCTCTCCCTCGGCCGACAAAAGTCCGGCGAGTCGAGTTTCGTCGACACGAACTTGGGCGGAGCAGTCAGCACGATGTTGTCCGCTATCTCGCAGCCCCGCGAAAGGTCGTAGCCCTCGACCAGCGTCGCCGGACCGTTTGTGAGGCCGCCGGTCGCGAAGTAAGCGTTGTTCATGAAGCACCCGAGGCCTCCCGTGAGGAATGACGAATAGTTGCCGGACTTGAACGCCGTCTGTTTGTTCTGGAAGACCGCATAGTCTTCGGAATCGACGAGCAGGATCAGGTTGTCGAAGATCTGCGGCTGCCAGCTCACATTACTGTTGCTGAGGATGGAGACCAGCTGCGACGCGTTGACGATCGTGTTGTGGTGGATCAGGACGGAAGACCCGTTGAAGCCGTGTGAACTGTCCTTGTTGATGAACGGCACCGGTGCGCTTTCGTCGCCGTAGAAGATGTTGTAGGCGATTTCGGCGTTCGGCCATTCGCCCCAGTTGCCACAGTTCGCAAAGATGCTCTGGCTGCAATAGAGAACATTGGAGACAATCTGGTAACTGCCGTTGTCACCCTTGGTCGAACGGACGATGTGGTAGCAGTTCGAGAAGACGTTCTGGACAACTGAGGTTCCGTCGTTTCCTTTCACGCCGAACATGCTGCGGTCGTCCGACTCGCCAAGGAACCGGCAGTTCTTGATTGTGAGGTATTTTCCGTTCGCAATTCCGTTATTCTGCGCTGAATGGGAGCCAACCGCCGCATGGCCAAATGTGGAGTCACCATCCAGACTGTAGATCGTTTTGTTGCCTGACGTGTAGTTGCCGGACTGGCGGAAGGTGCAGTCCGATACCGTCACGTAGTTCGCAACGACATCGATGACGCGCCCCATGGAGCCGAGAGAGGCGTTGTCGGTCGTTGTGCCGCCGCCGCTGCCGTAGTAAGTGAAGTCGAGCCCCGAAATCGTCGTGTGGATCGCGTCCGACAAGACGGTAATCACATAGGGGTTGTTCGTGACGGAATGGAGCGTCGAGGCGATTTCGAATTTCGCGTATCCGTTGTAGTTGGTGACATTCATGCGGTAGGGGATCACGACCAAATCGTCCGCCGTGTCGATGGAATAGGTGCGGTCGTCGCCGCCGCAAATATGGACGGTTCCGCCCGCTTTGCATACGGCGATGCCTTCGCTGATGGTCTTGAAGGGGCTCGCCTGCGTTCCGTATCCGCCGGGCCCGGCGTTTGCATCGACATAGACGTCCTGAAGATACAATGAAACAGTACCGGAGACCGACAGCGTGTTTCCCGTTGCGCTGTCGGTGAGATAGACCGTCGGCGTGAAGCTTCCCGCGCGCTGGTAGGAATGAGTCTTCGTCGCCGAGGTTGCGTCTGCGGCGAGCGTTTCCGTCTCGTCGACGGTTCCGTCGCCGTCGAAATCCCATGCCGCCGTCACCGTTCCGCCATTGAGCGAGAACTCGCAGGTGAACGAGGCCGTGGCCGGGGGCGCGGACGAATCGACCTCCACGCCGAACGCGTCGATGGCGAATAATTCGCCGGGCGTGGTCGCCTCGATGTAGATCGGCTCGATCGCACCGACGTAGGTCGCGTCGTATCCGGTCGCGCCCTGCGCCGTCGTCGTCACCCATGGATAGCGGTAGGAATTGAGGCGGTAGTAGTTCGTGCTCGTCATGTCGGCGGTTTCGAGAAAGTCCGGGGCGGACGCGAGTTCCTTGTTGCCGGAAACGGAGAGTCCGAGCGCATAGCCATTGAAATTGAGCGCCGTGCCGGCGTTGAACGTCGAAGCGCAGTAGGCGTTGCCGGTAAAGAAGGAGGCACTGTTGAAAGACGATGCTCTTCTCTCGAGCGATGTCGCATTCTCACAGATGACGCTGCCGCCGTCCGCCGTGATAATCAGGTTGTCGAAAATCCACGGTGTCCAGGCTGTGTTTGCGTTGTCGACATTTGCAACCTTGATGAAATTGGCGCAATCGATCACCGTATTGTGGTGGAATTTGGGTTCGCCGGAAAAGCCAGCGTTGTTTTTGTAGAAGCAATCAACACCGCTGTTGACGAAGATGTTGTAGGCAAATTCGGCATTGGCCCATTCGCCGTAACTGTCGCCGTTCGAGTAGAACGGCATCGAGCAGTTGACGACGCGGTTCGATACGAAATAGCCGCCGGCGCTCGGTTTGATCGCATACACGTATCCGGAGCAGGAATCGAACACGTTCCGATAGATGCTGCCATAGTTTGCCACCTTGATCGGCCGCACGTCCTTGCCACTTCTTCCGAAACCTGTGAACACGCAATCGCGAACGGTCATGTACGTTCCTTTCTTGGAGACGTTGGATTGGTCGGAATCGGCGCGAATGAGGCCGCCGTGCTGCCAATTCGAGCCGGTTGTTCCCGTCTGCGTAAACGTGCAATTCTCGAACGTGGCATAGTTGGCGGCCACGAGGAAAGCGCACCCTTTTTCACCGAACGTGTTGCCGGCGGCGTTTTTTGAGGCGGCGTAGGAGTATGTGAACGCGAGGCCTGAAACGGTTAAACAATCCGAACCAATCGGAACGGTGATCAGAACGGGATTGTTTGTCGCGACTGACAAATTCGCGTCGAGCGCAAGGACGGGTTTGTCCGAAAGGTTCTCTGCCGTGATGGTCAGGTTCGAGACGGAGACGGTCACGAGGTCGCTTGCCGCGGTGATGTTGTATATGCCGGAGGCGACGTGGATCGTCGAAGGCGTGCCGGGGAGGAGGTTCGCGGCATCCACCGCGGCCTTGATCGTCGCGAACGGCGCGGCTTGCAAGCCATTACCGCTGGTGGACACGGAGGCATCAACGTAAAAGTCGGCACCGCACACGCAGAAGCATACGAACAGGAATACGAGCGGAAGCATTTTCATTGGATATTCCTCACGACATCATCGTGGCGGGCGATTCCAACTGCCTTAACATAATCAACGGATAATTATCGAGAAGTCCTGCGTGATCTGCGTCTCCTGAATAAGGTAGGCGCGACCGTTCGTCGAGGTGTCGTAGCTGCGTCCCAGCGTCGAGTTGCCGAATGGATAACCATACGTCTTCTTGCCGTTCGCGTAAGGTTGGCCCTTGCGGACATGCTCGGCCATCCACTCCGCCTCGTTTGATGGGAAGGGATTCTCTGTCGTATAGAGCGTCGTCGTCGCGACCGTTTTCCACCTCGGATACTTCTCCGCGTCAACGCAGTAGGCCTGCTGCTGGTTGGAATTTCCGATATAGAACGACTGGTCACCGCCGACGGTTCCGGTTCCGATGTCGCTCGTCGTGAGCGTCACCTCCGGCACGTCGCCGCGGAAGTGGAGCACGCGTTTCGACGCCCCCCACGCGAACGCGCATCCGCCGATCTTCTGCAGCGTCTTCGGCAGGAAGAAATTCGTGCAGCCGTAGTTGTCCTGGAACGCGCGGGCGGCGATGTTCGTGATCTGCGTGTTGGCGAGGTCCACGGATCCGAGCCCGCGGTCGCCGTAGAAGGCGTAATAGCCGACCTCCCGCGTCGAATCGGGAAGGACGAGCCCCGTCAGGTCATTGTGAGAGGCCCAAAAGTAGCCGCCGACGCGGACGATCTTCACCGGTGTCCCAGCGGCCAGCGTGTCGGCGTAAAGGGTCGAGAGATCCATGACGCCAGACCCCGCCTCGACGCCGCTGGTCCCGTAGGAACCGACGCCGAGCCAAAACTCGTCCGGATGGTTCTCGGGGTCGCACTGCCAGACGCGTATGCGCCAGTTTCGATCGGAGATCGTGCCGGTGTAGGGGCAGCCGTTCGCGGAACCGGCGCCGGGCGTGTAGACCCAGTGGTAGTAGTCCGCCTCGAGTGTTCCTGCGACCTCGGCCTCGTCGGCGTTTTCGGACGAGACCGCGACGAAGGAGGAGTCGTAGGTCGTGCCGACGGTCAGGCCCGACACCGCGAAGTCGTAGATGCCGGGCGCGGTGACCGTGCGCGTCTCCGCGACGGCTCCGTCGAACGTGAACTCGATGTCGGCGCTCGCGCTCGTCAGTGTCGCGACGACGACCGAGATGGTCGCCGAGAGACCGTCCTTAGGCTGCGTGAAGGATGTCTTTCCAAGCGAGACCTCCGGCGGAAGCGTCGAGAAGGTGCCGTTCAGCGCCGTCGCCTCTGCATCGTCTATCCCCTGCACGGTCGCCGTCCATTCATAGGGCGTGTCCAACGAGAGTCCATCGAATTCAAGTGCCACCGCACCGTCCTGCGTCGCGCTCACGGTCTTCGTGACACCATTCACCGTGGCAGACACTGTCGCGCTCGCGCTTGTGCCGAGATCGACCGTGGCGACAAGCGTCACCCTCGTGCGACCAGGAGTAGTCGCGATTGACATTGTAGCGGGGATGACGGCGGCCGCCGTACCCTCCTTGAACACCCAAAGCTTCATCGACATTCCATTCCCGTTGTCGCGGAGATCGGACGGATACACATAACCGAGGTAGTCCTCCTCGGCAAAAGTCTCGCCGGTGACAGACGGCAACTTTGCCTGGGCATCAGCAAACGCCACGTCTGTGCGGATGGGCCAAGTTCCCTTAGAGTTCACATCAACTTTTAACGCCCACTTCTGATTGGCATTGTTGCTGCGGGAGCGAATGGCATTCGCTTCGATAGTCGTCGGCATCGGACCTTTGAAGTGAATCACCAGGTCGCCATCGGTAATCCATCCGAGCGCTTGATTCTTGAGTGTTGCCAACGTTTCGGGGAAGAGGATCCGTCTGAAGCCCTGTGAGTTGTCGAAATTTCGATAAAGGGAGGAAACCTGCGTTGCGCCGAGATCCAGTTCGGCAATCTTTTGAGATCCCTCGAATATTTTATTTCCGAGCGTAGCAAGGTTCGGGCAACCGTTTTCCAGCGAAATCGTACCGAGCTCCGCACAGGTGTTGAAGGCCAGATCGCAAATTTCGACCACCGTGTCCGGGATAGTGATGGCGGTGATGGCATTATGCTTATAGAAGCACCGCGGGCCGATCTTAGAGAAGGTAATGCCCGTGTCGGCGGCAATGGCGCACACGTCAAGCGCGCCAGAGCCAATACCGGTCGTCGTTTTCGTCGTTCCGGCCTGACAGGAACCACCGTTGCCGGAGTCAATACCATAGTTTGTCCCGGTGGCTTGTCCCGCGCCGAGCTGCCATGTGTTGTTGCCCAGATCAAGAACGAAAATCGACCATGTGGTGCCGTCGGTAACATAGCCAGAATACGACTTGTCACTGCTATTGTTCCATTTTCCCGAATCTTCCACATACCTCCATGTCGCCTCGGCGGGCAGCAGAGCCGCAAGCGCAAGGGCGGCAAGGGTATAGATTAGTTTTCGTTTCATTGTTGTTTCTCCGTTAGAGTGATGAAAATCGAGACGAGAGGGGGTCGAGCGACAACTACTGACGCAGCACGCGGCGTCCTGCCGTGCGCCAAGGCGATTCTCATAAAACATGAGCATCAAATAAACCCACCCCTTGACGATAAACCTATCCCCAATAAAGTATCAACATGATACCACTCCCCCACGCTGTTGTCAAGCGCGTTTGGGTCCTGGGTGTACCGAGACTTTTATGCACGAAAACGCGATTTGTCAGCATCGCCGCAATTCCACATATACTGTTCCATATGTGCCGGCAGATTGGATTTGCGCTGCGCGCGACCACGAAAGGTCTGAAAACAAGGCTATCGTCAGCAGAGATTTAAGAGAGTCTACCTAATCACGATGACCATGCCTGGCAGATCGGTGAGGGTGGACTACCGGACGAGGATAATCGTCCCGCCGCAGCGGTAGAGCAGGCGCAGCGAGAGATCATCGGCCGCAAGGAAGAGCCGGCGGCGCTCCGGGTCCTGCTCGGCGCCGCGCGGCTGGACAAGCGAGACGAGCGCCGCGCCGTCGGTATGCGGGACCTTCCAGGTCGCGAGCTCCACGTCGGTCGTGCCGACCGCGTGGTAGAGCGGCGAGTCGGCGGCAAGGCGGACCGGGATCGGAACGGAGTTGGCGGAGACGTTCGAGTCGCCGCAGAAGGTGTGGCTGGGGTTGGTACCGATCATGGCGATCGGCGCCATCCCGTAGCCGCCGGCCGGCACGCTGAACTCGATCGCGCCGCCGACGGTGCAGCCCGCCGTGTTGTAGCTGCGAATGTTCTTCACGACGGTCAGCACGGGCGCCGCGCCCGCCAGCCGCAGCAGGCCGCCGGTCGCAGGGAATGCGTTGCGGTCGGTCGCAGAGGCGCCGTGGTTCAGATACACGCCGTCGACCTGGGCGGTCGCGTCGTCGATCTCGAAAACGCCGCCGTAGGAAAGGGCCATGTCCGCCGCGCGGAACGAGGCGCCGCGGGCGACGGTCACGCGCGCCGCGTAGCCCGTCTGCGACTGGGACGTCGCGGAGATCGCGAAGGACGCGGTCGGGAAGTTCGCCGTCACGCCGTCGGCGAAGACGACGTCCGCGCCGTTCGGCACCAGGAGCCAGTTGTTCTGGTAGGTCCCGGACGTGACCGCAAGCGTGCCGTCGCCCGTGATCGTCACGGTGCCGTCGGCGCCGAAGCGGATCCATCCGATCGTGTAGGCGCCGTCCACCGAGACGGTTCCCTGGTCGATGCGGGCAGTCGCATCCGCCGTCTGCGGATAGCCGAGCGTGTCGCCGCCTTTGTCGTCGGCCCAGTGCGAGGGATCGCTCCAGTCGCCGGTCCAGTCGCCGTCGACGGCCTGCCACGTGTAGGTCGCCTCGTCGAGCGTCGTGAAGGAGGCGACGTCGCTGCGCGAAATCCAGTGCCCGTTCGCCGGATCGGTCGCGGCGTTTTCGATCTCGATCGCCCAGAATACGGTCTCGCCGAACGTCGGCGCGCTCCACGCTAAGGCGAACGACGGAGTGTCACCAGCGGCAATCACGGTCGAGAGCGTGTTCGTGAGCGCATCGGCCGAAGGCCCGGTGAGCAGCCGCAAGGTCGTTGCGTTTGCGCCGTGGACGGCGAGCGCGGAGGAAACCGTCAGCGAACGCTGCGAGACGACGCCGGGGACGGACGCCGGCAGCGCCGAGGCGGCGCGCGTCTTCTCGGTGAAGACGGGCAGCGCGTCGAGGTCGCCGGCGGCGTTCCGCGCGGTGACGAGATAGTCGGTCGCGACGCC
>ODAI012585038.1_pt1 | contig 15264 bp, 13 predicted proteins | sample 1539321 | NCBI WGS metagenome assembly ODAI01 (sample SAMN02144231, study PRJEB22623) | gut metagenome | biome: sheep rumen | host: Ovis aries | place: New Zealand
TCCCGGGTATGATCCTGATGCACCCTGGGTGGATATTGAATTTAGCCCTATCTATTATAAGTATTGAGGGAGTTGAATATGTTTTGTAAACATTGCGGGAAAGAAATAGCTGACACATCAAAGTTTTGTATTGCTTGCGGTGCAAAGGTTGAAACCTTTGTACAATCCGGACAGATCAGTCAGTCTGAAGTTTGATAATCTCAAAGTAATTATCTTCTTTAAGGAAATTATAGCCAGAAAAATCTGCAGGTAATCCCAGGCCTGCTATCTCCGTATTTTCCCCAAAAATAAATTAGATTAGAACTGTAAAAAGCAGTTCTTTATTTGCGTTGGAAAAATTGACTGTATACACAAAAAATGTGTATAATACAGAAAGGATAATAATGAAATACAGAGATCTTGTTAAAAGGCTTGAGAAAGCCGGATTTGTTTTTGACAGACATGGCGGTGAGCATGATATATACCGGCGTGGAAATGATGAAGAATCAGTACCGAGGCATAAAGAAATAAACGAAAACCTTGCCAAATATATAATTAGAAAATGGAATTTGTGATAATACGAGGAGGTGTTTGTATGACAATAGCTTATCCTGTGGTTTTTACTCAGACAAAAGATAAAAAAGATACAGTACTTGTATATATACCTGATTTTGACGGAGCAACCGAAGGATATGGAATTGCAGATGCGATTCGCATGGCCAGAGATTACATCGGGTGTTCTCTTTATTCAAAAGATGAATCCGAATATCCGGTCCCCAGTACTTTGTCGGATATTGATATTAAAAAGACCGAGTTTTATTCGTCCGGGGAATCACTGATATCCATCGTTGATGTTGATGTCGATGAGTACAGAAAAAAACTGGATAATAAACCGGTGAGGAGAAATGTAAGTCTTCCAAACTGGCTTAATAAAAAAGCCAACGAAGCACATATCAATGTATCCAGAGTTTTACAGGAAGCTTTGATAGACAGGCTGGCATAATGAATATTGCATTAATAGTTATGGGCGATTAAATGCAAGTAGCCCTCATAAGGTTGATATGTTAAAATATAACAGTATCAAAAATATGTTGAAAGCTGGTATTTATGGGTAAGATCAAAATAGGCGGAATGGTCATAGGTCAGGTTCAGACAAACCTTTACTTTATATACAGGGAAGGCACATCTGACTGTATTGTTTTTGATGCACCCGACACCGGAAAAGAAATAGTAAGAAGGATAGAAGGTGCAGGACTTCATGTAAGAGCGCTTTTCCTTACTCACGGACATTTCGATCATATCATGGGAGCTCAGGATTTAAGGCTGTCTGCAGGGGCTTTGGCAGAGTCCCGGGGTGAAGATGCCGTTAAGATCTATGCTCCGAAGGCTGAAGAAGAAATGCTTTCTGATTCTTCATTTAATATGACGGCTATGATGGGAAATCCCATGACTCTTAAACCGAATGTATGGGTTGAGGACGGAGATGAGATTGAAGTCGCAGGTATTAAGATAAAGGTGATCCACACACCGGGCCATACTCCCGGAAGTGTATCGTACTACATTGAAGAAGCAGGTTTTCTTATTTCCGGAGATACTCTTTTTGAAGAATCCGTTGGAAGGACCGATTTCAGAGGCGGAAGTGCAAAGACTCTCAGTGAGAGCATCAGAAATAAGCTTTTTTGTCTTCCCGACGATACCGAGGTTTATCCCGGACACGGCGCATCAACCACCATTGGTCACGAGAAAAAATACAATCCGTTTTTTGAATATTAAGTCATTAAAAAAATATACATATAACTAAACTGAAATCTTATTAAAGGAGGAGATCTGCATGGAATACAGAATTGAAGGCGGTAATCTTCCGGTAGCAATAATAAAGCTTGCTCCCGGTGAATCGGTAAATTGTGAATCCGGCTCCATGGCGTGGATGACCGACGGTATCAAAATGGAGACCTCAACAGGCGGCGGACTGGGTAAGATGTTCGGTCGTATGGTAACGGGAGAGTCTCTCATGCTCAACACCTATACCGCACAGCAGCCCGGTGAGATAGCTTTTGCTTCTTCATTCCCCGGATCCATCAGGGTTATTGAACTGAACGGAAACTCCATCCTTGCTCAGAAGGGTTCGTATCTTGCTTCCTTCGGAAATATAGAGCAGACTGTCGGCATTCAGAAAAATATAGGCGGCGGCTTCTTCGGAGGCGAAGGATTTCTTATGCAGAGATTTTCCGGTAACGGTCTTGTTTTTCTTGAAGTTGACGGAAGCGCCGTTGATTATGAGCTTCAGCCCGGCCAGCGTATGATCGTCGATACAGGATATACCGTAATGATGGACTCCACTGTAAATCTTGAGATTGAGATGGTAAAAGGAGTTAAGAATGTTCTTTTCGGCGGTGAAGGTCTTTTTAACACGACTCTTACAGGACCCGGACGCATTACCCTTCAAACCATGCCCATACCCGGCACTGCAATGATGCTTTATAAATATATGCCTAAGAAGAACGGATGAGCTGACTGATATTTTGAGTACTTACAGCGATACATATGTATATATAGAACCGGAGAAGTTTCTGATGGATATTCTGGCGCTTCTCCGGTCGTTTTATCCTGATATGGATATAAGGCCTGTTGTCCCTGAAAGCAGGGATGACATCAAGGCTGCAGCCATATCTTCGGGGTATTTTTTTTCTGTGCGTGTTTTTGATGACGGAAAAGCTGAGATCGAATTTGACGGCAAAAAAATTTCATTTACACCTGTATCTTCATCACCTTCGGATTTCACTGCATATAAAAAAGAACTTTGCAGAATGCTCTATGGGATCTTTATGGATGATACGGGGCGCAATCTTCCGTGGGGGATGATGAACGGAGTGCGTCCCACAAAACCTGCATTTATCTGTGTTTTGGCAGGAAGAGGCAAAAGCGAAGCTGTATCTTACTATAAAGAAGAATATCTTGTTTCCGATGAGAAGATAAACACTTCCTGGGATATCGCCATGACTGAAGTGCAGGTCCTTTCCGGATGTGAGCATAGGGAACTTTCTATGCCGGGAGATGATAGGGGTTATCTTGCAGGGTATTCCCTTTATATCGGCATACCTTTTTGTCCCGGCAGATGCTTGTACTGTTCCTTTACTTCCTATCCCCTGTCCGCATTTAAGGATGGCGGTGAGGAATATGTTGAAGCACTTCTTAAAGAGATGAAAGAGTGCAGGAATATTTTTCCGGGAAGGGCTCCCGACAGTGCATATATGGGAGGCGGTACTCCCACAGCCCTTTCTGCGTATCAGTTAGACAGGATAATCTCTGCCGCCGAGGATATGTATTTTACGGGACCTCATATGGAGTTTACCGTTGAAGCGGGCAGGGCCGATTCTATCACGGAAGAAAAGCTCAAAGTTTTAAAAAAGCACGGAATATCACGTATATCCGTTAATCCCCAGACTTTCAACCAGAAAACCCTTGACCTTATCGGAAGAAAAGCAACAGCAGAAGAAACTGTCAGGGCTTTTCATCTTGCCCGGGACCTTGGTTTTGATAATATCAATATGGATATCATCCTGGGACTTCCCGGAGAAGGAGAAGAAGAGATAAGGCATACCATGGATGTTATTTCCGGGCTTAAGCCGGATTCCCTTACAGTCCATTCCCTTGCGCTGAAGCGTGCATCCGCAATGGGAGAGTGGATAGAAAAACATGGACATGAAAAGATAATCAACACACGGGCAATTCAGGATATTGCAAAAGAAGGTGCGGAGCTTATCGGCCTGAAGCCCTACTACCTGTATCGTCAGAAGGACATGTCCGGCGGTTTTGAAAATGTCGGATATTCCCTGCCCGGAAAAGAATGCATCTATAATGTTGCGATGATGGAGGAAGTTCAGAGCATCCTTGCATTCGGCGCAGGTACCATAACAAAAAAAGTGGAACGTGGAGGCGGCTTAGCGGTTCCAAAATCAGTGAAATCGGAAGTGGGACCTCTCGGAGATCTTATCCGCGAAAATACTGTTCTGAACACGGATATCAAAAGATGCGAAAATTATAAAGATGTCAGGGAGTATTTAAACGGACTTCCCGAACTTATAAAAAGAAAAAGAGAATTATGGAATGTTTGAAACGCAGGGAAAATAAATTGTATTCGGAGGATAATGTGAGAATTGCGTGAAATTTAATATTATGTTAATATTGTAAGGATTTTTATAATTTAACTTATTAAAGTATAAAAGTAAATTTGAGGAGAATGATCATGAAAAAAATGAAACTTTGTATGGCAGTTCTTACTGCTGTAATGACTGCGGGACTTCTTGCAGGATGCGGAAAGAAATCCGATGACACTTTCACTGTAGGTTTTGACGCTGAATTTCCTCCTTACGGATATATGGCTGATGACGGAACCTATACCGGCTTCGACCTTGATCTTGCACAGGAGGTCTGTGACCGCAACGGCTGGACTTTAGTAAAGCAGCCCATTGACTGGGATGCAAAAGATGCGGAGCTTAATTCGGGAACCATCGACTGCATCTGGAACGGATTTACCATCAACGGACGTGAGGATCAGTATACTTTTACAAAGCCCTATGTTGATAACAGCCAGGTTGTCATTGTAAATTCAGGAAGCGGAATATCTGCTCTTTCCGATCTTGCCGATAAGACCGTAGGTGTTCAGAAGGATTCTTCAGCACTTGCTGCACTTGAAAGCGATCAGGCTGATCTTGCCGCAACCTTTAAGGAGCTTACCCAGTACGGTGATTACAATACCGCATTCCTTGATCTTAAGCAGGGTGTTCTCGATGCAGTGTGCATTGATATCGGAGTTGCAAATTACCTTATTGGTCAGGGCGAAGGAGACTACGTCATTCTCGATGAGCAGCTTGCTACCGAGCAGTACGGTGTAGGATTCAAACTCGGAAATACAGAGCTTTGCGATAAGGTTCAGAAGACTCTTGATGAGATGGCTGCAGACGGAACCGTTGCCAAGATTGCTGAAAACTACAGTGATTTTGGTATTCCCGAATCAATCTGCATCGGAAAGTGATCTTTGGATAGTTATTAATGTCTCTTGCCATAATGTTTGAAAAATTAATGAGCGGTATGGGAGTTACGGTGTCCATCTTTATATTGACACTTGTTTTTTCCATACCGCTCGGTCTTCCTTTGTCTCTTGCCAGAATGAGCAAGAGCAGGGTTATTTCTGTGGTGTCCGCGGTTTATATATCCATCATGAGAGGAACGCCTCTTATGCTTCAGATAATTGTCATTTATTTCCTTCCTTATTTCGGATTCGGGATAAATGTATCTTCCGGATACAGGTTTATCGCGGTCATTATCGCATTTTCCCTTAATTATGCCGCGTATTTTGCCGAGATCTACAGATCCGGTATCCAGTCCATCCCCAAGGGGCAGTATGAAGCGGCGCAGATCCTGGGCTATTCAAAATCCCAGACCTTTTCAAGGATCGTCATGCCCCAGATGTTCAAAAGAGTCCTGCCTGCCATGACCAACGAGATCATTACTCTGGTGAAGGATACTTCGCTTTCTTTTGCCATAGCTACAGCAGAGATGTTTACCATGGCAAAACAGATTGCGGCAAAGGAGGCAAGCCTTATGCCCCTTATGGTCGCAGGTATTTTCTACTATGTATTTAATTTTATAGTTGCACTCATCTGCCAGAAGGTGGAAAAACATTACGATTACTATAAGATTTAAATGTAACGCAGGCGAGGCGGCGTAAGCCTTCCCCTGTTTTTACGGTGATCAATGCATGGAACTTGTAAGAGTTGAAAACTGCAGAAAGACTTTTGACGGCGAGGAGATCCTTAAGGGTATTTCCATGACCGTTAATAAGGGCGAAGTCGTATCCGTTATCGGTCCTTCGGGATCCGGAAAATCGACCCTGTTAAGATGCTGCTGTATGCTTGAAACCATGGACGGCGGCAGTCTTTTGTTTGCCGGAAGGAGTGCTGCAAAGGAAGAGGACGGTAAAGTAGTTTATGCAACTCATGATGAGTTAAAAGAGATAAGAAAGACTTTCGGACTTGTTTTCCAGAATTTCAATCTTTTCCCCCACTATACGGTTCTTAAAAACGTAACCGAGCCTCAGATTATCGCGGGAAAGAGTAAGGAAGAAGCCGAAAAGAAAGCCTTTGACTGCCTTGAAAAGCTGGGGCTTTCAGATAAGGCTAAAAGCTATCCCTGCCAGCTCTCGGGTGGCCAGCAGCAGAGAGTTTCAATAGCAAGGGCTCTTGCACTTGAACCTGAAGTTTTGTTTTTTGACGAGCCTACATCGGCTCTTGATCCCGAACTTACAGGAGAAGTCCTTAAGGTCATAAGGGAACTTGCCAGGATCCATATGACTATGATCATAGTCACTCATGAAATGAATTTTGCAAAAGAAGTATCGGACAGAGTGATCTTTATGGAGAACGGTCTCATACGTGCCCAGGGGACCCCGGATGAACTTTTCGGTTCTGATGATGAAAGACTAAGATCCTTTATAGGAAAGCTGAGTTCAAACTGATGAAAATTCAGGCTGCCTTATCTTGTTTCCGTGATTCCCAGTGTTATTTCCCTGTTAATAATAAGGCTTTTGTCCGGTGTGAACCGGCTTACCGATGTTGCCGGGGCCATATGTTTTGCGATTCCGGCTCTTGTGATCTACTCATTTTTTTGTGATATCTGAAACATGGGGAAGGCTTTGCCGTTTTACACTGTCCTCATTCTCTCCAACATTGCCAGAATGCTCAATTTATGCTAATATTTTATGGATTTTCCCGGAAGAAAAGACTTCCGGTATTATTTCGTTTATAACAGGAAGAGGATTAATATGGCACTTAACAAAAAGCCGGTCACCGGTATGAAGGATATACTTCCCGAAGAGATGGAGATCCGCGAATATGTTCAGCGGGTCATAAGCGAGACATATTCTGCTTTCGGTTTTACACGTATCGAAACTCCCTGTGTAGAGAGTATCGAAAACCTCACTTCAAAATCCGGCGGAGATAATGAAAAGCTGATCTTCAGGATCCTTAAAAGAGGAGAGAAGCTGGATCTTGAGAATGCAAAGTCTCAGGATGATATCGTGGATATGGGATTGAGATATGATCTTACGGTTCCCCTTGTAAGATATTATTCCAATAATTCCGCAACCCTTCCCGCGCCTTTCAAGGCTATACAGATGGGTAATGTATGGAGAGCTGACCGTCCCCAGAGAGGACGCTTCAGACAGTTCATGCAGTGCGACATTGATATCCTCGGAGAAAGCGACAATCTTGCAGAGACAGAGCTTATCCTTGCAACCACCAAAGCCCTTGGAAGTCTTGATTTTAAGGGCTTTGAGATCAGGATAAATGACAGAAGGCTCCTTAAAGCAATGGCTGCATGGGCAGGCTTTGAAGAGAAGGATTATGATTCAGTATTCATCACCATCGACAAGATGGATAAGATCGGCATAGAAGGAGTAAAAGCAGAACTTCTGGAAAACTCCCATGCCGCAGATATCGTTGATAAGTACACCGGACTTCTTGAAAAAGCAGTAAGCGGTAATTCTTCACTTCAGGGCATAATGGAAACTGTCGGCGAAGAGCTTTCTAAGGAAGCCGTGCAGAATCTTGAAGAGATCATTTCATCCGTTGATGCCGCTAAGGAAGCGGATTTTAAAATGGTATTCGACCCCACTCTCGTAAGAGGAATGTCATATTACACCGGTACCATTTTCGAGATCGCTATACCTGAATTTGGCGGAAGCTGCGGCGGGGGCGGCAGATATGATGAGATGGTTGGAAAATTCACGGGACAAAACGTTCCGGCATGCGGTTTTTCCATAGGTTTTGAGAGGATAGTAATGCTTCTTATGGAAAAAGGTTTCAAAGTTCCCGGAAGCGGAGAAGGTAAAGCATATCTGATCGAAAAGGGCATTACGGGCGAGCGTTTAAGCCGGATCCTTGCCAAAGCAAATGAAGAGAGAAAAGCAGGTAAGAAGATCCTTACCGTTAGAATGAACAAGAATAAGAAATTCCAAAAAGACCAGCTTACCAAGGCAGGCTATACTGAATTTGAAGATCATTACAGGGAGGCGCTCAAATGATTCAATCGAGAACACACAACCTCGGAGAGCTGAGAAGCTCCGATGAAAATAAGGAAGTTACCCTTTGCGGATGGGTTGAGAATGTCAGGGAAGTAGGGGGTAATCTTTCATTTATCATTCTGCGTGATTTTTACGGAATAACCCAGCTTGTTGCCGAGACTGAAGACATGGTGTCTGCTTTCAAGGCGATCACTAAGGAATCCACCGTTCAGGTGACAGGAAAGGTAAGGATCAGAAGCAACAAAAACGACAAGATCCCTACCGGAGATATAGAAGTTGTTCCCGATTCCGTGAAGGTTCTCGGAAAGAACAGAAATTCCGAGCTCCCCTTTGAGATCAACAGATCAAAGGAAGCCGATGAAGCTACAAGACTTAAGTACAGATATCTCGATCTCAGGAATCCTGAGGTAAAAAAGAATATAGTTCTCAGATGCAATGTTGTTGCAGAGCTGAGAAAGCTGATGACTGAGGAAGGATTCCTTGAGATCACAACACCTATCCTTACAGCATCATCACCTGAAGGAGCAAGGGATTATCTTGTTCCCGCAAGAAAGCATCCCGGAAAGTTCTATGCGCTTCCCCAGGCTCCTCAGCAGTTTAAACAGCTTCTCATGGCTTCCGGTTTTGACCGTTATTTCCAGATTGCTCCCTGCTTCAGGGATGAGGACGCCCGCGGAGACCGTACTCCCGGAGAGTTCTATCAGATGGATATGGAGATGGCTTTCGCAACCCAGGATGATGTTCTCGGAGTTCTTGAGAAAGTATTGGTTCCTGTTTTTGAAAAATACGGAATATATGACCGTATCACTCCGGCTCCTTTTAAAAGGATACCTTTCAGGGAGGCAATGGAAAGATACGGTTCGGATAAGCCTGACCTTAGAATAGATCTTGAACTTAAGGATGTAACGGATGTGCTTGGAGGTATTGATTTTGAGCCCTTCAAAGGTCAGACCGTAGAAGCTGTTGTTGTTACAGGGTTTAATGCAACAAGAAAGCAGATCGATCAGCTTGTTTCAGATGTCGAGGTTCAGACCTCAAGAAAGACCTGCTGGTTCAGACTTGATGAAAACGGGGAAATAGTCGGAGGCATTGCAAAGTTCCTTCAGCCCATTAAAGATGAGGTTATCAGTAAGATGGGACTTGAGAAGGGGTGCTTTGTAGGTCTGTCAGCAGGCCCTAAGGCTGTTGCCTTAAAGACCGCGGGAGTTCTTCGTACCAAGCTGGGAACTCTCTGCCCTGAACATATGGATAAAGAACAGTATCAGTTCTGCTGGATCGTTGATTTCCCCATGTATGAGATAGGTGAAGAATCCGGCGAACTTGAATTCTGTCACAATCCATTCTCCATGCCTGTAGGAGGTCTTGAAACTCTTGAAAAGGCAGAAAGAGGAGAAATGGATCCTCTTGATATAATGGCAAACCAGTACGACCTTGTCATTAACGGATATGAGTCCGCATCGGGTGCCGTAAGAAACCACGATCCCGAGATAATGGTAAAAGCCTTTGAAATGGTACGTCTCGGTGAGGCGGAAGTAAAGGCTAAGTTCCCTGCAATGTATAATGCGTTTACATACGGAGCTCCTCCTCATGCAGGCGCAGCGCCCGGAGTTGACCGCATGATAATGCTCCTTACGGGAGAAGAGTCGATCCGCGAGGTCATCACCTTCCCCATGAACAAGAACGCTCAGGATGTTATGATGGATGCTCCTTCACCAGTATCACAGCATCAGCTTGACGAACTCCATCTTAAGTGCGTACCTGTAGAGGAGTAAAGGATCATTAAGACTATAGAATATGAGATTATATCTTCTTGACGTGGAACAATTGCAGGATGAAAGAGCTGGCGGAAATCTCAGCGAGAGAGCCATTGGCCTTATCGATGATTACAGAAAAGAGAAGGCTCTTTTGTGCAGACATTTTGATTCAAAAGGTACCGCCATCGGCGTCGGGCTTGTTCTTCAGCTTGCGGCAAGGGGATATGTGGAAGATATTTCAAGAGCATCAAAAGGTATTCCGATATCTCTTACTGCAGAAGAGGCGGTAAAAGTTCTTTCCAGAAACGGTGAGACCATAAAGCTTGCATATAGTGTTGAAAACAGCGGAAAGCCTTATTGGGAGCCTAATCAAAAGATGCCCATCTCTGTTTACCAGACCCCTTTTCTGAGTATTTCACATTCAGGAAGATATGTTGCTCTTTCCCTTTCCTATTATGAAGTAGGGGTGGATATCCAGCAGCGCAAGAATATCAATACGGATAGGATATCCGACAGATTTTTTACTGAAAGAGAATCAGCCCTGATAGCCAGAGATCCGGAGCTTTTTTTCACCATCTGGTCGAGAAAGGAAGCATGGGGCAAATGTGAAGGCGGAGGACTGGTTCCCGCAATGCACAGGGATTTTTCGGATCTTACCAAGGATCTTTGCAGGTATTACATTTGGAGTGAGAATAATGCACCCTCGGGTTATTCTCTGTGCGTATGTGAAAAGATTTCCTGATTATGTTCTAAAGCATCTTCTTTGGTTTTATTGAAAGGCTTTTAATGAAAAACTTTTTATCATGGCTTAAAAATTATAAAAAAGAGGCATTTTTTGCCCCTTTTTTTAAGTTGGTTGAAGCGGTCTTTGAACTGATCGTTCCGCTTATTATTGCGGATATCATTGATGCCATCTCGTCGGGAACCGGCAGGGAGTACATCATTAAAAAAGGAATCCATCTTGTTTTGCTTGCTTTCTTAGGGCTTGCTGTATCCATCACGGCCCAGTTTTTTGCGGCAAGGGCTGCAGTCGGAGTATCCGGAGAATTGAGAAGAAGTCTGTTTGACAGGATCATGGGCATGAATGCTTCCCAAATAGACATGGCGGGAACATCAACTCTTATAACGCGCATGACCGCTGATATCTCCCAGGTGCAGACCGGGATCAACATGACCCTCAGGCTCCTTTTGAGAAGTCCCATTATAGTCTTTGGCGCAATGATAATGGCATTTACAGTGGACAGACAGTGCGCACTTATTTTCTGTGTTGCGGTGCCGGTTCTTGCGATCATCGTTATAGGTATCACAAGGTTCAGCATCCCCATGTTCTCCGGGGTTCAGTCATTTCTTGACAGGGTGATGCTGTTGTCGCGTGAAAACCTTACCGGTGTCAGGGTCATAAGGGCTTTTAATCTTCAGGAAGATGAGATTGACAAATTCAGGAAAAATAACGAAGATCTCCGCAGGTCACAGATCTTTGCATCCGATTTCACGGCTCTTACAAATCCTGTAACTTTTATCATTGTAAATATCGCAACTGCTGCCCTTATATATAAGGGTGCCATAAGGGTTAATATCGGGGACATTTCCCAGGGTGATGCCGTTGCGATTCTTAATTACATGAGCCAGATCCTTGTTGAACTTTTAAAGCTGACTAATCTGATCATGATCATTACAAAGTCCCTTGCTTCCGCAGACAGAGTATCGAAGGCAATGGGAAAAGACGTATGCGTAAGTGCCGGATGCGATTCTTTTCACGATGCAGATGAAACGGCGGAATCGTCTCCATGTTCCGGTGAAACGGCAGAACCGTCCCCCTGCTTCATTTCATTTGATCATGTAAGTGCCAGGTATGCACTTTCTTCCCATGATGCTCTTTCGGATATAAACTTTAATGTAAAAAAAGGTTCTTCTGTGGGTATCATTGGCGGAACAGGCTGCGGAAAATCCACGCTTGTAAATCTTATCCCTCTTGTTTATCCCGTAAGCAAAGGAAAGCTCATGGTTGGCGGTAAGGATATCAGGGATATACCAGTATCTGAACTTCGCTCGGTTATGGGTGTTGTCCCCCAGAAATCAGTTCTTTTCAAGGGAACCATCCGTTCGAATCTTACGATCGGTAACAAAAATGCAACGGATGAAGATATGACGGATGCTTTGAAGGCAGCGCAGTGCTACGAATTCGTGTCTGAAAAGGGCGGACTTGATGCGTTAGTTCTCCAGGGAGGAAAGAATTTTTCAGGAGGACAAAGACAGAGACTTTGCATAGCAAGGGCTCTTGTGAGAAAGCCTCAGATACTTATCCTTGATGACTCAACTTCAGCTCTTGATTTTCTTACGGAAAAAAAGATAAAAGAAGAGATCGCAAAGCTTAAAGACATGACTGTTTTTATAGTGTCCCAGAGAGCATCCTCCGTCATGGCCTGCGATCAGATAATCGTTTTGGAGGACGGAATGCAGGCAGGGAGAGGAACTCACGAAGAGCTTCTTAAAAACTGTCCCGTTTACGAAGAAATATATTACTCCCAGTTTGAGAGAAAGGAAGCGGCGGTATGAAGAACACGTCCGATAAAAAAACTCTCTCAAGACTTATGAAGTATACGAAAAAATACCTGCCTTTTGAGGCTTCCGTTCTTTTGTGTGCATTTGTATCCGTTGTTTTTTCACTTTCGATCCCGGTTCTTACGGGACAGGCCGTGGATCTTTTGACACCCGGTGCGGGACATGTTGAAATGGATAAGGTTTTGATCGCATCGGCAAAGGTCCTTGCAGCTGCAATTATTTCCGCTTTTTTCCAGTATGTCATGAGCAGGCTGGGAAACAGGATAACCTACAGCGTTGTTCGGGATATCAGAAATGATGCAATGGATAAGATCCAGAAACTTAAGATATCTTATCTTGACGGTCACAGGACGGGAGACCTGTTAAGCCGTATGATACAGGATGCGGATACTTTTGCCGACGGACTTCTTATGGGATTTACGCAGCTTTTTACGGGGATCATGACAATACTTGGAACGCTTATATTCATGGTCAGGCTGAATCCTTTTATAACGCTGCTTGTTGTGTGTATTACGCCCCTTTCCCTTGTTGTTGCAAGATTTATTGCTTCAAGGACTCATTCCATGTTCAGGATCCAGTCCGAGGCAAGAGGCTCTCTTACCGAACTTACAGAGGAAATGATATCTTCACAGAAGGTGGTGAGACTGTTCGGTTATGAGGATGAAGTCAGAAACAGCTTTAATGAAACTGATATAAATCTGTGTAACGCTTCTTTGAAGGCTGTCTTTGCTTCCAGTCTTGTGAATCCTTCCACCAGATTCGTTAATTCCTGCGTGTATGCCCTTGTGGGTGTGGGTGGAGCGCTGTATTCCATCGCAGGCGGTATCACGGTAGGAGGTCTGACTGCATTTCTCGGGTATGCCAGCCAGTATACAAAGCCTTTCAATGAAATAAGCGGAGTTGTCACGGAATTTCAGAATGCGCTTGTTTGCGCCGGAAGGATCTTTGAACTTCTTGATGAAGAAAGCATCATAGAGGAATCTTCCGAGCCCGTATCAAAAGACTCGGTTACGGGAAATGTTCGTATGGAGGATGTGTATTTTTCATATTCTCCGGATAAACCCCTTATTGAAGGGCTGAATGTAAATGCAGACAGCGGTATGAGAGTTGCCATAGTAGGACCCACAGGATGCGGAAAGACAACTCTGATCAATCTCCTTATGAGATTTTACGAGCCGGTAAAGGGAAGGATCCTTGTTGATGATAGGGATATCAGGGATCTTTCAAGAAAAGATCTCAGGAAGTGTTATGGTATGGTGCTTCAGGAAACATGGCTCAGGTCCGGAAGCGTTCGGGATAATATAAGGATGGGAAAACCTGATGCTTCGGATGAAGAGGTGATCGCTGCCGCAAAGGCTTCCCATGCACATGATTTTATCAAAAGACTTGAAAACGGATATGATACCGTTATAGGAGAAGAGGGAGAAGGACTGTCCCAGGGGCAGAGGCAGCTTTTATGTATATCCAGAGTCATGCTTGCTCTTCCTCCGATGCTGATACTTGATGAAGCTACAAGCTCCATAGATACAAGAACGGAACTTAAGATACAGAGTGCGTTTGCAAGGCTTATGAAAGGAAGGACCAGTTTTATTGTCGCCCACAGGCTTTCAACCATTAAGGAAGCCGATGTGATCCTTGTCATGAAGGACGGCCATGTGATCGAGCAGGGCAGGCATGATGAGCTTTTGAAGCAAAGAGGTTTTTACAGCGAGCTTTATTATGCACAGTATTCCGAAGTCTGATGCCTGCATGGAGGGTTTCCCCGAAATGATGGCAGGGGCTGTTAACTCAATTTGACAAAAACAGGCAGTTTCTGTAATATCATTACATTATGTGGTCAGACCACAAATCTGTGACCGGTAATAGGAGGATTTCTTTTTTTTATATGGACAGTCCGGGCCCCATAGAAATTGTCGTTTTAGTAATTCTTATATTTTTATCAGGTTTTTTCTCTTCGGCAGAGACTGCTTTTGTATCGTGCAATAAAGCACGAATCAGAAGTCTTGCTGATGATGGCAACAAAAAAGCTGCCAGAGTTCTTCGTATTCTCGAAAAAAGCTCAAAATTACTCAGTACTGTACTGATCGGTAATAATATAGTGAATCTGTCCGCATCTGCGATCTCCACCATGCTTGCGACAGAGTATTTCGGTATTCCTGTCGGAGTCATGACAGGTATTCTTACTTTTATCATTCTCATAGTGGGAGAGGTGGTTCCCAAGACATGGGCAACGGTTTCTGCCGACAAGATGGCTTTTGCGTACAGCGGCATAATCCAGGTGCTCATGGTTGTTTTTACTCCTTTCATCCTTGTTGTAAACGGATTTGCCAAGGCATTCCTTTTTGTCATGAGGATAGATGCTGACGGAAAGCCCGATGCGATCACTGAAGATGCCATAAAGACATATGTTGATGTAAGCCATGAAGACGGTGAGATAGAGCCTGAAGAGCGGGATATCATCTATAATCTTTTTGATTTTACGGATCATGTAGCCAAGGATATCATGATACCCAAGGTACGTATGGTCAGCATTGATGTGGAAAACACATATGATGAAGTGCTTGCGGTATTTAAAGAGTGCATGTATACCAGGCTTCCGGTTTATGAGGGTGAAAAAGAGAATATAATCGGTGTCCTTAATATCAAGGATTTCATCACTCTTGAAGATCACGGTAATTTCAATGTCAGGGATATCATGCGTGAAGCCCTTTTTACACATGAATTCAAAAAGACCCAGGATCTTCTTTCCCAGATGAGAAAGGAAACATCCAATATAGTTTTTGTCCTCAGCGAATACGGAACCGTTGAGGGAATGATCACTCTTGAAGATCTTCTTGAGGAGATAGTGGGTGAGATCAGGGATGAATTTGATGAGGATGAGAAGGA
>ODAI014599488.1_pt1 | contig 15264 bp, 10 predicted proteins | sample 1539321 | NCBI WGS metagenome assembly ODAI01 (sample SAMN02144231, study PRJEB22623) | gut metagenome | biome: sheep rumen | host: Ovis aries | place: New Zealand
CCATTGATTTCAAGATATATGCAGCTGGAATAAACTCTGTCTACCTCTGCATAGTATTCACCGTAATCGAAGCCCTGGTGCGATGCTGCCTTCTTTTTCCAGACAGCCTTCAGTACTCCCGGCTCCTCTCCTTCAGCCGGAGCAAATACGCTTTCATCTCCGCTGATTACGGCGTTCCCGATCTCTGTCAGTCTGTTTCTAAGCGCCTCCGCGGTTTTCTCCTCATCCAGCTGCCAGCCATAGTCATTGGCGATCAGGGTCGGTGTTCCGTCCTGCTTGATAAACAGTTTTTCCCTGTCCGGGTCATAAGTATTATATCTGGACGCGAGTCCTGTTACGATCCCGGTCAGCAGTTCTTCACTGACGCTTGCCTCTGCGGCACCGCCTTCTGCCGCTGCCATAAAGCGGTCCCCGCCCAGACAATCGAGCAGTGCATCTCCGTGCAGCACCTCTGTTGTCCCGGCGCCGAGATCCAGTACGATCGTACCTTTTTCAAGCCTGTTCAGGCAATCCGCCTGTCTGTTCAGTTCCTGATTATCCGAAAGGATCTGCGGTTCGACATAGCAGGCGCTCTCCTCAAGGTCAACGGTATCCGTCCCGTTTTCAACCGCAGATTTCAGGATTTCACGGAACCGTTCCGGGTCCACCGTATTTCCATGCTCTTCCGGGATCACTTCATAAGTGCCCGCTTCATAATCCGCTTCAATGTGAGCATCCACAGGCGGTTGGGATTTAGCTGGGTCAAGCTGATCCAGACTCATGGAAGCCCGGTCGAGCGCATCTGCGTCATATCCGTATTCATACTGCAGTCCGGGCTCCTTGAGCTTTCCCCGGTGCAGGATCCATGTTCTCTCATCCTGCCCGGCAACAGCTTCCTCAAGTCCCAGATACCGACGGTAAACATTTGCAGCACTGATATCCAGCGTTTCCTCAGCTCCGTTCCTGCCCTTTACGGTCAGACTGTTGACACTGTAGGTATCCGCCAGCTTCTGAGCCGCTTCCCCGGCAGTCAGATCACTGATATCAACGCCGTCGACCTGCGTGTTCGGCTGAAATCTCGTCCCGTAATAATCAACGCTGTGCGCATACGCTCCCGAAAGGAGCGCGCCGAACACCAGCGTCAGAAACACAGGCTTTACATAATTCTTCTTCCCGTTTGTCTTAATTTCTGTCTGTTCCATCTTTCCTGCCTGCCGATTTACTGCAGCCTTTGTCTTGTCAAATGTCGATCGTCAGCCCGACCGGTGCATGATCTGACCCCATCACATCACCGCAGATAAAAGAATCCCTGACCAGATCCCGAATATCATCCGAAACAATAAAATAGTCGATACGCCAGCCGACGTTCTTGGCTCTTGCATTCATCCGGTAGGACCACCAGCTGTATTCGACCTTTTCAGGATAAAGATAACGGTATGTATCCGTAAACCCGGAAGCGAGCAGTCTCGTCATCTTGGCACGTTCCTCATCCGTAAATCCTGCGTTTTTGTGATTTGTCGAAGGATTTTTCAGGTCGATCGGTTCATGTGCGACATTCAGGTCGCCGCAGTAAATGACCGGTTTCTTTTCCTTCAGCCTGCCGACATAATTTCTCCAGGCGTCCTCCCACTCCATGCGGTAGTCCAGCCTCTGCAGTTCATTCTGGGAATTCGGCACATACACCGTCAGCAGATAATGATTCTCAAATTCGAGGCAGACAGAGCGCCCTTCGTGATTATGGATCTCATCAGGGAGTCCGATGACCACCTGCAGCGGCTCTTCTTTTGTAAAGATGGCCGTCCCGGAATAGCCTTTTTTTTCAGCGTAATCCCAGTACTGGTGATACCCCGGGAGATCCAGTTTGATCTGTCCTTCCTGAAGCTTTGTCTCCTGCAGGCAGAACGCGTCAGCTTCCGCGCTTTCGAAGAAGTCGAGAAAGCCCTTATTCATAACAGCTCTCAGGCCGTTGACATTCCAGGAAATATATTTTTTCATAACTTAATACCCGTAATAATTGACAGCCAGATCAGAATCGTAATAAATCGATCCCGGATCCTTCAGCACAAGCTTTCCGTCTTCATCCTTTTCCACGATGGCCGCTTCACAGTTATACGGCACATGGGGATGGAGGAAATATTCAGGGTCATCCGAAAAGCGGGACATAATGCACCTCAGTGTGCAGCCGTGCGTTACGGCAAGAATGGTCTTGTCCTGCAGCGCGGGCTCCTCCGCGATTTCGTCAATAAAAGCATTACTGCGGCGAATGACGCTTGCCAGACGTTCCGCCCCCTCCGGGCAGTAACAGTTCTCATCGGGGCTATAATAAAAGGCTTCAAAATCCGATCTGGGGATCTCTCCGAAATCTGCACGACTGTGCAGTCCTTCCCATACGCCGAAGCCGATTTCCTTGATGCGCGGCTCTACGATCTGTCCCATACCCTTTGACAGAAAATGCGGATTTCTTGAAAGAACGACTGCGGCTGTTTCGATTGCTCTGACCAGCGGACTCACATAACAGATGTCAAACGGGATCTCTGCCATCCCCCTGCCCGAGAGGCCGGCAAGCCTGAGGCCGTTCATATTGAGCGGTATGTCAGTCTGTCCCTGTATCCTTCCCTGTCTGTTCCAGTCCGTCTCGGAATGTCTCATCAGATAAATCTTCATGAGAATCCGAAAAAGGCATTTACGCCTGCAACAAGACCTGCCGCTTCCTTCTGCAGCACTGCATCGGAATGATCCGAACACTGGTTGCCCAGTTCAATATCAACCGAAGGGATCGTGCTGTAAGAAGTCTGTGTCAGATCCGTATCGAGAGGATTGGTACCCCAGACCTTCATTCCCTGTCCCTGAAGGCCTGCAATCAGAGCATCTCCGAGAGCTTCGTGCTGCTGCCAGTGAGAAGCAACCGGTTCCATCTTTTTCAGTCCGTCAGGAACCGACATATAATAAACGCCCTTATCCTTATTGAGGCTGTCCCCGTCCCAGTGCAGCGCAATATGGCAGTCAGCCACATTGTTGGAAATGACGGTCCTCGCAATATTATCGAGCTGGACATCATCCCCGTCGCGGATCATCAGGACATCGTATCCCGCTTCCAGCAGCTGATCCCGGAAGATGCGGGCCATCTGAAGGGTCACAACGCGTTCCGGCGTGCCGTCGCGGAAATTCATTCCCGAGGAAACAGCGGTTGCCTTCGTTTTCCCTGCTGCTGTAGAGCCTCCTGTAATTTTAGGCGTTTTATCCGGATGGCACCAGGTTTTGACGGATTCTCCTCCGGAAGTTCCATGTCCGGCATTGACCGCAATGATCTTATCCTTGCGGTTCGCCTGAGCTGTATACATGACCGCGGCTCCGGTATGGATCGCAGAATAATCCGCATACTGCCAGCCTGCGTCAAGTCCGATCTGCGCACCGTTCTCCCAGAGCTTCCGGGTGTCGGCAAATGCCGTGCCGCCAGGTATCATGCAGGCAGCTGCAAGTGCTGCGGCGCATATAAAAGATATCATTCTATTTTTCAAAACAGGATCCCCCTAAATTAATCATATTTATAGCTTTTCCGTGCCGCCGGAATCCGGATATTCCGGATCCCTCCGCCACTCTGATGCGATAATCCCGACAGCTGTATATCACCGCGCCAGAACCAGGAAATAGATCAGCACAATGATACCGAGTACGATGCGGTAATAACCGAAGACCTTGAAATCATGCTTCCGGATATATTTCATCAGGAAACGGATCGTATAGACCGCCACAATAAACGAGGTCATCATGCCGAAAAGCAGCAGGAAAATCTGGACACCGGTAAAATCAAAGCCATGCTTGACGATCTTCAGCAGGCTGGCTCCGAACATGACCGGAATGCCGAGATAAAACGAAAACTCGGCAGCGATCGGTCTGGCACAGCCAAGGATCATAGCGCCCAGGATCGTGGCGCCGGAGCGCGAGGTTCCCGGAATAAAGGCCAGACACTGGAAAAGACCGATCAGAACAGCGGTTTTATAATCCAGCTTTTTCATGGAGTTGATCGGAAAGATCACATTTTTATTCCGGTTCTCCAGAACAATAAAAATAACGCCGTACACGATCAGGGCCGCTGCAATGATCACGGGCGAACTCAGGTAATCGTCCAGGACCATATCGAGCGGCAGCCCGATCAGTGCTGTCGGCACGCATGCCGCCGCTATTTTAAGCCACAGGGAAATGATCCCCCGTTTTCTGGCACTGGTATTGGATCTGGAAAAGGGCCACAGCTTCTCCCAGTAAATCAGTACGACCGCAAGGATCGCTCCGAGCTGGATCACGACCTTGAAGACATTCCAGAAGGATTCCGGCTGATCCAGCTGAACCAGCTGTTCCACCAGGATCAGATGACCGGTGGATGAGATCGGCAGCCACTCCGTAAATCCCTCGACAATGCCAAACAGCAATACTTTCAGTACTTCAACAAAATTCATTTGCTCTTACTCCGGATTTGTTATTTACCGTCGGGCAGACTGCCCGGACCGATATCGGGGATCTGCCAGTCAATGGGCTTCATCCCGTTTTGTATTAAAAATTCATTGCATCTGGAAAAATGCCTGCATCCGAAAAAGCCTCTGGATGCAGAGAGCGGACTCGGGTGCGGCGCTTTCAGGATCAGATGCTTCGGATTATCCAGCATTGCAGCCTTTTCCTGCGCCGGCCTGCCCCAGAGCATAAAAACGATCGGCCGGTCCGCCTGATTGAGCGCCCTGATCGCAGCATCCGTAAACTGCTCCCAGCCGATGCCCCTGTGCGAAAAAGCCTGATGGGCCCTGACTGTCAGGACGGTATTGAGAAGCAGTACACCCTGTTCGGCCCAGTGGACCAGGTATCCGTTGTCCGGTATGCGGCAGCCCAGATCCGTCTTCAGTTCCTGGTAGATATTTTTGAGGGAGGGCGGAATCTCCGTGCCCGGCGTAACAGAAAAACAGAGCCCGTGCGCCTGGCCGTCATTATGATAGGGATCCTGACCCAGGATCACCACCCTGACCTGTTCAAACGGCGTCAGTTCAAATGCCCTGAACATATCCTTTGCCGGCGGAAAGATCCTGTAATTCTGGTACTCAAAGCGCACCTTCTCATACAGCGCCCTGTAATACGGCTTCTTAAACTCAGGCTCCAGCTGTTCTTTCCAATCGTTTGTAATCATAGCATTATTTGCCTCTTGAGAAAAGTACTGTACAGGATCATTCCGCCAACTCTTTTTTGCGTCAGCTGCTCCAGTGCGCGCTTATAAAGCTCCAGCTGGGCGCGGTAGAGTCCGGCAAGCTCATCTTCGCCGGATACCCTGTCTGTTTTATAATCGATCAGGGTAATGGTCCCGTCCTTTTCTTCTATATATGCATCAATGATACCCTGCAGAAGCTGCAGTTCTTCTGATGCCTGCCCGGGAATAAGCTCTCCGGCCGGAATGCCTGCCATGAAGTGCTGCTCCCTGTGCAGCCTTCCCTCCCGGAAGGCTTCAGCCATCCTGATTCCCAGATCAGACTCCAGAAATGTCCGGACTGCGCTGCGGTCGAGCAGTTCCAATTCCTCCGGCTTCATCAGTCCGCAGGTTTCCAGATACTTCAGGTTTTCTTCATAACCGTCCCTGTAATCCAAAAGCTCCATAGCCCTGTGGAAAGCAGTTCCCCGGAGTGCGCCCGCCGATGCCTGTCCCGGCTTCGGATAGCTCCCTTCTCGGATTTCTTCATCTTCGCGCAAATGCGCTTCCCGGTAGGCCTCCATCTCTATATGCTTGATCTCTGAAACGGAGATTTTCGGTTTGATCCGTGTTTCGGCTTCATGCGCATACTGCGCCGAAAAAATCTTTTCGAGCTCCAGGGCATAACGGCTGTGCGCCGCAGAAGCTTTCGGATCTCCGGATCTGATGGCATCGATCCTTCTGAACACATCACTTTCTTCCCTGCGCTCTCGTATCTCCTCCCTGGCCAGTTCGTCCCTGTCGGTCACATGTATGTCCATCAGATCCGTTCTTGCGCCTGCTGCCAGCAGGATCCACTTAAGATATTGATTATACTTGATAATGACTCTGGTTGGAAGCTTGTTTCCGCTTTCGGATGCATTTTCCAGGATTCTTCCAGTATCCGCCAGTTCGCTGATCCAGTCCCTGACATTCTGCGTTTTCGTACCTGCCTTAGCTCCGGTGATGATCAGCTTTTCGCGTGCCCTTGTCATGGCGACATAGAGCAGCCGCAGCTGTTCACCGATATCTTCTTTCTGTGCCTTCATCGCGATCACTGCTTTTTTCAGTCCCGGATAGCGCACATTTTCGGCAAGATCCACATAATCCGTACCTGTGCCGAACTCGGAATCGATCAGGATATGATCATTTTTTTCACGCCCGGAGGACCGGGACAGGGTCCTTGCGAGAAACACCACCGGGAACTCAAGTCCCTTTGAGCCATGGATCGTCATGATCGTCACAGAATCGCCCTGATCCATATCTCCCGGCGCTTCCCCGTAATCAAAGCGGTTATCCTTCAGTGCCTCCACATAACGGGTAAAATTGAAGATCCCATGCAAGCCCGTGCTGCTGTAGCTTTCCGCTTTTTCGAGCAGCATATCCAGATTTTTTCTGCGAATATCTCCATAGGGCATCGCCGAAACATACTGATAGTATCCTGTCTCGGTATATATCCTGCTGAGGAGGCTGTGTACCGGAAGCACCCCTGAAATCTGCCGGAATTCATCCAGCATACCGACAAAGCCTTCTGCCTTCGTACCCGGTTTTGCCGCCGTACGTACTGCATCCCAGAAATCCGGCGTGTGAAGCATCCTCTCCCGCAGCGCATCCTGCTCCGGATCCGTCTGTTTCCCGGCATCCCTGTAAGATGCCCGGATCAGGCTGAGTTCGTCATCGCTGAACCCGAACATCGGGCTGCGCATGACCGCTGTCAGCGGTATGTCCTGATGAGGATTGTCAATGCAGGCAAGCAGTGACAGGACCGTCTCCACCTCGATTGCCGAAAAATAGCCTTCCGTACGGCTGCGTGAAGCCGGGATCCCATACTCCCTGAGTATCTCCTCCAGCTTATCCGTGTGATTCCTGGCGGCTCTGACCAGGATTGCAATGTCCCCGTACCTGCAGGGCCTGAGTGTCTGGATCTCCCCGTTTCTTTCCGTCACATAAAAGCGCTTTTCGGGAGACCGGTCAGCTGTCATCTCTCGGATCCTGGATGCGATCATCCGGTATTCAAGCTCTTCGGCGCCGGCATTTTCCTCCTCTTCTCCTTCCCGTGCTGATTCTGCCGGCTCTGAACCGTCCGGGACAGTCGTATCTGCGATCAGTATCTCCGTTCTGCAGGCACTGATCCTTTCTCCGGATGCATTGACCGAACTGTTTTCCGGATAGGCCGCACCGGCGGAAAGTCTTGCTGCTTCGTCATATTCGACGCCTCCCAGCTCCTTTCTCATGATCCGGTCAAAAACAGCATTGACGCTGTCCACGACTTCCGGACGGCTTCGGAAATTCCGATTGAGCTCAATACGGATCCTGCTTCCCGTATCCGTAAAGGTATTGTATTTTTCAAGGAAAATATGCGGGTCCGCCATACGGAAGCGGTAAATACTCTGCTTGACGTCTCCGACCATGAAGATATCCGGTCTTCCGAAGCGCTCTGCGGACAGTGCCGCAAGGAGCGCATCCTGGACAGCATTGGAATCCTGATATTCGTCGATCATGATTTCCTTCAGCTGCCGGGCAAGAGTATCCGCTACCCCGGACGGGCGCAGGTCTTCTCCGTCCTGCGTATAAAGGAGCTTCAGCGCAAGGTGCTCCATATCACTGAAATCAACGATATTCGCATCCCTTCTGGCCTTCTCAAACCGCCTGGAAAATTCCTTTGTAAGATCCAGAAGCGTATGGCTGATCCCCGCGCTGCCTGCAAGCGAACGTTCGAATTCCTGAGGCTCCAGAACCAGAAGACTGTCCCGCAGTTCCTTCGTCACATAGCTTTTAAAATGTTCCCTGATTTCTTTGGCTCTCTGCACCTTCTGCGGATCCGGCGCCAGTTTTTTGCTTCCTGAGGACCAGCGCTGAAACGAAACATTCTGTACCGCCTCATAGAGATCGTGATAGGAAACGGCTGCTGACAGGATACGCTCTGACAGTGCAAGGCACTCCTCCAGACAGTCCCGGCTTTTTTCAAGGCCCGGCTCTTCCTCACAGAGCCGGATCCCGGTACTCAGCAGGTCCTGATAATCCGTCATGGTCTCCCTGACCTCAGACAGAAAGCTGCGGTACCAGAGAGAATCCGCATAGGCGCCCTCGGCTTCCTTCAGGCATTCCTGCAGCCTCTCATCCAGATAGCGTTCCGGAAAGGACTGGCTCCGGGAATAGTCGTAAAGCTTCCCGATCAGATCCGGAATATTCTGATCGCTGTTCTTCTCGAGAAAAGTATCCGCCAGATCCATAAATGCCGGATCTGCTTTCTGATACTGATCCTCCAGCATTTCCTGCAGAATATCGGCACGGATCACCTTCAGCTCGCCCTCATCCGCCACGCGGAATCCGGGGTCTATATCCAGGTACTGATAATACTGCCGGATCAGGCCCTGGCAGATCGAGTCGATCGTTGCGATCCTCGCTCTCGGCAGAATTGCAAGCTGCATGCGTACATGGGAATTGCGCGGATTCTCTTCCAGCGTTTTCCTGAGGGCGCTTTCAATACGCTCCCGCATCTCGGCCGCAGCTGCCTTGGTGAAGGTCATCACGATGAGTTCCTCCAGACTGACTCCGTCCTGCAGGATCCTGCGGATGATCCGCTCCACAAGAACGGCCGTTTTGCCGCTTCCTGCAGCCGCGGAAACAAGAAGATCGGCATCTCTTGTATCGATCACTCTTTTCTGTTCCTCACTCCACTGCATGCTGCCTCTCCTTTGTTTTCGCATTTTCCGTGCGCATCGTATCCAGCGCCGTCTCACGGTCACAGCTTCTGATATTCCTGTAGCGGAAGCCCTGAAGCCTCGGATCAAATCCGCAGATGCCGTGATATTTGCAGTAATCACATTTGCTGCGGTCTCCGCTTCTGAAGGGCCTGATCTCAATATCCCCGTCCAGGATCCTGTCTGCATCCTCCTGCATGCGTCTTTCGGCATAGGTGATCAGACTGCGGAAGTCCTCCTCTGACAGGATCTCGGTCTGCCTCCTCAGAACTGTGGATTTTTTGAGATCATCGCTGCTGATCTGCTCTGCTGCGCCGTCTGTTTCCGCTTCGGATGCCAGCTGTCTGTCATTTAGGGCAGCCAGATCCCTGCTGCCCGAGACAGCGCCCTGCATGCGCAGTATCTCCGCTCTTCTTTCCTCCGCAGGTTTGGTTTCCGTCCTGCTGTAAGGAAGGACCGGATCTCCGATCAGATAATAAAACATTCCCGCGGGTACGATATCTTTCCCGCTCCCGCGTACTGCCGCCGCCTTTTTCAGGGCACTGCCGAGATATGTGACCAGCTGCAGCTCCAGCCCGTTCAGGACGCCGGAAAGTGTAAAGGTTTTATTGCCTGACTTATAGTCCACGATCCTGACGAAGGTCTTTCCGCCTTCATCGCAGCAGTCCAGCCGGTCGATGACTCCGTGCAGGATCATCCTGTCCTGCCTTACCCGGAAGGGGACCTCCGTATCCTCGGTATGGAATGCCCCGTCGGAAAGCTGCTTCTGCAGCGTCAGAACGGTCTTTCCGGTCACTCGGCGGATCTTGTCGGAAAGGTACTGATTCCTTGCAGAGGAATTCATAATGTTTTCATGGTATTCATCCGCTACGGATTTTACGACACTGTCGCAGAGCCCCCAGAGCTCTTCGGGGCTGTATTCGCGGATATCCCTTCCCTGTTCCTTCATCTGCTTGAATATCCCGTCGAGAGCCTTATGGTAAAGGTTGCCGATATCCACGGCCTCCACGCTGAATTCGGCGCGTTCCTTCAGCTCGAGTCCATGTCTGACAAAATGAAAGAACGGACAGCCTTCATAGTTTTCGATCCTGGTCACGGATCCTTCCAGCAAATCGCGGTACAGAAACTGCGCCGCTTCCTTTGAAAGCGGCTTTTTACGGTATCCCGTAAGGGAAGCCTCCAGAATATGATCTGCCTCCGGGCCGTATCCGGCTTTCTGCAGCGCATAGTATAACCCAAAAAAGCTGTCGTCCTTTCCGGATGCGCCGGCCGCACGTTCCGCAAAGATCAGCAGAGCATCTTCGGCAGAGCTGATGAGCTGTGAAGAGCTGCCGATCAGCTCCTCGATCTGCGGGAAGTGCCCGAAGGTGCCCTTTTTCAGATCCCCGATCACCGAGGAGGGCTTTTGCGGATGATGGTCACGGCCTTCCGCGGCATAACTGACCATCAGCTGCTTCGTGGGCTTATTCAGGATCAGATGAAGATAGAAACGCTGAATGCAGCTGTCGGTTTTATCATCCGGAGCCATTGTCACATGCTGCTTCTGGATCTCGGACCGTTCGAAATCCGTGAAGATCCCTCCGCCTGTCACTGCCGAAGGAATGCTTCCCTCGACTGCGCCGATCACGTACAGGTACTCGATCTCATCGAAACGGCTGCGCTTCAGATCGCCTACCAGGACCATATCCATCTTCTCAGGGATCAGGCCGCCCTTCATCTCCCTGAAGCCGGTATCCGTCAGGAAGCAGAACTCCTCAAGAGTACATGTCTCATTGCCCAGTATCACTCTCAGCCTGTCAAGAAGCTCCGGGATCATCCCCGAAAAGCGGCGGCATTCTTCTGCCTGCCGCTGAAGCCCTTTTTCCTCCAGGCGCTGTCCGAAAGCCTCTGACCTGGCTTCCAGCTCCGTCTTCCTGCAGAATGCTTCCAGTGCATCCGCTTTTGACCGGATATCCTGCGCCTGCTTCAGCGCATCCTCCAGTTCCATGACACTGCTGAAATCAAAGCTGCCCCCGATCCTCTCAAGCGCTTTCCTGCCGCGCAGTCCGGTTTTCCTCAGGAAATTGTCGGCGAGGTCAGCCTCTTCCCTGCGCAGGGGATCGGCAGATACCAGAGGATTTTTCAGCAGGGATGCCAGATTCTCATAACGGTAGCCGCCTGCAATTGCTGAGAGCACGCTGCGCACATATTCCACGGCCGGGCTTCCGAGGGCATCGGAACGGTCGTCCATGAAGAACGGGATGTCTTCCCGCTCCAGCTCCGCTTTCAAAAGCTCGCTGTAAACCGCAGGATCAGCTGACGCAATCGCCATTTTCTGGTATCTGATACCATAAAGCCTGGCATTGCGGCGAATGTCTCTGGCGATCAGACGCGCTTCATCCGTCGGATCAGCTGCCTTCAGGATCCTGACCAGCGGACGGACTCTGTCCGATCTGATCACGGTATCCTTTCCCCGCGGTATATTGTTTTTTTCGGCAATGCGGCAGATTTCGGCGCAGGTTTCCCTGCTCAGCCAGAAAAGATCAGTGATATCATCTCCGGTGTCCGGTGTCCTTCTGTACGGATCCGCTTCCGCGGGTATGGTCAGCGTAAAACGGCACCGTTCCGCTTTCGGGATCAGATGCTCCAGAATATTCAGCTGTACAGGAGTGAAACCCGTATATCCGTCAAATACGAGGACCGCGTCCTCTGTCAGGCGGGATCTGCTGATGCAGGATAAAAGCAGATAGGCAATATCTTCCGGGATCGCAGCCTTATCCTTAAGGCTCTCGCGGAAATTCCCGAGTATCAGAGCAATATCATGGATCTTGCCCTGCAGCAGCGGAAGCTCCGTGCGCTCCGCAGCTTCCTTCAGCCTGTCCATATCGATATCATACTGGCAGAACTCACTGACCAGGTTCATGACCTGCCGAAGAAAGCCGGGTGCATTGATTTTGCCCCGGTAGACCATCAGCTCCCCGGCCGTTTCCTGTACCGCCTTGCGAATGAGGATTGACTTGCTGACATCGTCAATGACGACAGGTTTTTCCATGCCGAGTTCTTCTATGACACGATAAGTCAGAAGCTGGAAGGACAGCACATCCAGGTTGAGCAGGCCATGCCGCTCTCCCAGACGGACAAGCTCCCTCTGGGCCTTCAGAGTGTTCTGCTCCGGAACAAAAAGGTAGTAGCGCTTATCCGGATGCTCTGCCGCCTCTTTTGTCAGCCACTCATGAATATATCTTGATTTTCCGCTGCCGGCATCTCCGAATATGAAGTCGATCATTTTAGTTTCCTCGTTACTTTAGGGCGGGGCTAGGAATCGGCAGACAACCGAGACCATGCGGAATGCAATTCACGCCGATTCCCGGCTCCACCCTAAGCATAAATAATCCTATATTCAAAAACAGAGGAAATGCTTCCGCATTTCCTCTATATCATATCATAATTCACTGTGTAATAATCATCCCTCCGGGAAGATCATCTCCGGCTCGTCGCCGATTTCTTCTCCGGGTCCGTCTTCGATCTGCGGTGAGTTCATCAGATATTGGCTGTAATCATCATCCGAACAGACGTACAGATAGATCGTTTTCTTCTGGGATGAATCCGATTTGCTGGTCATCGTCAGCTCCACGCCTGTCAGCGCATTGCTGTAAAGCTTGTCTCTCTCCTCAAGATGTACGACCGAATTATCAGAAAACAGTCTGTAATCATCCGTAAGATTGAGGTCTCCGGCCGCATACTGTCTGATCGTCTCCTTGTGAGATCCGGAAAGGCTCTCATTTTCATAGACCAGAGAAATCGTCACCGAAAGGTCATCCGCTGAAACGCTTGCAGGTCCTTCTACCGCCGGCACCACATGGAAAGATGTCTCCGGCGTCACTGCCAGACCATCCTTATAGAGTACCGTGGCATTCGGATGACCTGCATAACAGATACGCCCGCATGCTTCCACATCAAACTCTACTTCATACGGAAACGGTCCGGGTGCTGCAAATGCAGTCAGGCAGGTCACTGCGGAAATCGCCGCAGCAAATATGAAGCTTTTCAAACCCTTCGTCAACATGGCAACAGTATATCACAGGATTGTTACGAACAAAATTCTCTTTTTCTTACGGAATTATTACGAATGGGCAGTCCCTGCGGGATCACCCGATCACTCTTACAAACTTTTTCTTTCCTCTGCGGACGATCAGTCCGCCGGCGAGCTGCTCTTTGGTGTAAGCTGTCTTTGCGTCCGTAATCTTCTCTTCTCCGACTGTCACGCCGCCCTGCTCAACATTTCTTCTTGCATCTCCTCTTGAAGTGCAGAGACCTGCATTGACCAGGATCGTGATCAGATCAGCCTTACCGTCGGTGTAGTCTGCATCCGTGACCTCGTAGGTCGGCATATTCTCGGAAGCAGCTCCGCTGAATACAGCCTTTGCAGCCGCCTCAGCCTTGTCCGCTTCTTCCCTGCCGTGCACAAGCTCGGTCAGTTCATGCGCAAGGATCTCCTTTGCACGGTTCAGCTCCGCTCCCTCCCAGTTCTCCATCCGGCGGATCTCCTCAAGCGGAAGGAAGGTCAGCATTTTAAGGCACTTGATTACGTCTGCGTCGTCAATATTTCTCCAGTACTGGTAGAATTCGTACGGTGTCGTTTTCTCCGGATCGAGCCAGACAGCTCCCGATGCTGTTTTGCCCATCTTCTTTCCTTCGGAGTTGAGCAGCAGCGTGATGGTCATTGCATGCGCATCCTTGCCGAGCTTTTTCCTGATCAGTTCCGTACCGGCAAGCATATTGGACCACTGGTCGTCTCCGCCGAACTGCATATTGCAGCCGTAATCCTGATACAGTCTGTAGAAGTCGTAGGCCTGCATGATCATGTAGTTGAACTCGAAGAATGTGAGTCCCTGCTCCATACGGTTCTCATAGCAGCGCGCAGCCAGCATTTTATTTACACTGAAATGCACACCGATATCTCTCAGGAATTCAATATAATTCAGGTTCAGCAGCCAGTCGGCGTTGTTGACCATAATCGCATCGGACTTCTCTGTGCCGAAATGGATAAATCTCTCCATCTGCTTGCGGAAGCAGTCGCAGTTATGCTGAATCGTCTCGACCGTCATCATTTTGCGGAGATCCGTACGGCCGGAGGGATCTCCGATCATTCCGGTACCGCCTCCGACAAGGGCGACCGGTTTATTGCCGGCCATCTGGAGACGCTTCATCAGGCAGAGCGCCATGAAATGTCCGACATGCAGGCTGTCCGCTGTCGGGTCGAATCCGATATAGAAGGTCGCCTTGCCTTCGTTGACCATTTTTCTGATTTCTTCTTCATCCGTCACCTGCGCGATCAGGCCGCGCTCGATGAGTTCTTCATAAATACCCATTGCAGTTATATATTCCTTTCCTGTCCTTCCATCTCTGACTCTTATTTAATCATTACGCCGGCTTCGTCAAAATAGTGTCCGTCAGGATTATATCCTCCCTGAACGCGCGCGCCGGACTGGTCGCAGTAGTACTTGATTCCTTCTACTGTAATATATCCGGTCTGCATAATACCGCTGCCGTTCATGTAATACCACTTATTGTTGACCATGTTCCAGCCGGTCTTCATCTTTCCGTCGACGCCGCAGAGATACCAGTTATTGTTGTAGTATACCCAGCCGATCGTCATATAGCCGTTATTATCGAAATAATACCAGTCATTATCGATATGATCCCAGGCATTTACCGCAAAGGTATTGTTTCCATAGCGGTATCTCCAGCGGTTTCCTTCCCGGATCCATCCGGATGCGCCGTTGTTGCCCGTAATCGTACCTGCGGGGATGCCGCCGATCACTGTGCCGCCTGAAGCGCCCGGACCTGCACCGTAAACATTGTTGATGGTACTGGTAGAGACCGATCCGCCCGGTCCGATCGTAGTCGTAGTATACTGATAGCCGCTCACGCCGGGACCTGCCGGTACAACATAGTTTCCATTATTTGTCGGAACGATATAATAAGCGGAGCTTGCATTTCCCGGATTATTGCCGTGATCAATGTCCTCGGATTTGACAGAGACCGTATTGCTCTGCTGGGACCAGGTACTCTTATCTCCGCCGACAAATATCGCTCTTACGGTAAAATAATACTGTCCGGTTGCCGAGATCGAAAAGCTGTAGCTTGTATCCGATGTCTTACCGGTCTTATAGCTGGTATTCCAGCTGCCGCTGTTTTTTCTCGCAAGCTTCAGCTCATACTTGTCCACTTCCAGCGGTCCGCTGTAGCTGAGGGCGTAGCTGCAGTCACCGTCCGTCGTCAGGGAAAGACTGCTCCACGAGACGGAAACCTCTGCAGCATATGCGGGATATCTGCAACAAAAGAAAAGGCACACAGCGAATGCGAAAATCGCATACATCAGCCTAGACAATTTTC
>ODAI012983976.1_pt1 | contig 15261 bp, 11 predicted proteins | sample 1539321 | NCBI WGS metagenome assembly ODAI01 (sample SAMN02144231, study PRJEB22623) | gut metagenome | biome: sheep rumen | host: Ovis aries | place: New Zealand
CGGCATGATAGGTCCCGTCGTGATCTCCTACGGCATGGCGGGCGGGCGGGGGGCTCGCCCCCGCCCCCGCCCCCCGGCGTGTTCCCCCCCCCGCCCACCACATGGGTGATGCTCCCCTGGGGGCAGTTGCCCTCGTTGTTCAGCCCCCCCCCCGCCATGACGTTGTTGAGAACAATGTGGCCGATCATGCCGAGCATGTTCCAGATCACGAACTGGCTGCGCTGCTTCGGGTCGTTGGTCAGGCAGGTCTGGCCCGCCTTGGTGCAGGCGCACTGGGCGGTGTAGCCGATGACGTAGACGATGTAGCTGACGATGAACACGACCCAGCGCAGCACGCCCATCGAATCGGGCAGGCCGCGGAAGAAGACCATCATCAGCAGCAGGCTCAGCGCCAGCAGGCAGTTGCCCACGATCATGAAGGGGCGGAATTTGCCGATCTTCGTGGCCGTGCGGTCCATGATGCCGCCGCAGATCGGGTCGGTGATGCCGTCAAAGATACGCATCAGCGGGGCGAACAGGGAGTTGAAGGTGCTGATGGCCAGCACGACGCCCGCCGAGGCCACCGCCCCGCCGATGGCGGCCGCGGTGGAGCCGGACAGATACATGATGGCGTAATAGGTGAAGTAGGTGTAGAAGGCAAAATAGACGTTGGTGGCGGCGTTGTTGAACGGGAAGAGGGCCACTTGCCACTGCTTGGCCCGGTTGACTGCCTGACTGCTTTCCATGGTGTGATAAATCCTCCTTTTTTTCTGTCCGGTCTGATCGGGGCAAAAGTCTCCCTTTTAGGCAAGAGTACAAAAAAATGGCGCGTCCATGCAAGCCGTTGCGCGTAAACTGAGCGCTTTGCCGCATGAATTGTCAAAAAAGAGGCCGGGCCGCCGCAGAATTCCTTCTGCGGCGGCCCGGCCGTCCGACAGGAACATCCGGTCATCCGGCCGCCCGGCGCGCGCGCCGTTTCCGGATCCCCCGGACGATCAGCCAGACGATGAGCGCGAGCACGGCGGCCAGCAGCACCAGCGCGGCGATCAGAAAGGTCGTGATGGTCCGGGACAGATCCATCACCTCGCCGACCACCGGCAGGTTCAGGTCATAGCTGCGCGTGTTCTCCTCTCCCCCGAAGCCTGCGCGCCACACCGCGACGCCGTCGGTCTCCGCCAGCAGCTCCAGCGAGCTGATCTTCGCCGGGTCAAGGTTGCAGGCGGGGCGGGCGTAGCTCGTCATGGCGTACATGCTCCTGGCGTTCACCGGGTAGTCCATCACCGCCCCGAAGGGGAAGACGAAGCCCACGTCCAGCGGGAAGGTCGGGATGTGCGGGGAGCGGAGCCAGTAGCCCGCGGCCTCGCCCCGGAAGAGCGCCACGCGGGAGCGGGCGTCGACAAAGCCGTAGCTCTCATTCATGATCTCCTCCACCGAGAGGAGGAAGAGCCGGTCGCCGTTAAGCACCTCCGGCGCGGGGTCGAAGTCCACGGTGCCGCCCGGGGCGCCGGGCAGCGCGATGCCGAGGCCGGGGATCACGATGGCCGTGTCGGATTTATCGGTGGGGATCAGGGCCTCCCGCTCGGCCGCGGACAGATACTCTTTTGCAAAGTCCCCGCACCAGCGGCGGATGTCGCTGTCGCGGTAATCGGTCACGCCCGGGTGCGCCGCGGCGTAGTCCCGGCCCGTGTCGGAGAAGGACACGGAGACCTCCCCGATGTCCCGGAACAGGAGCGGTCCGCCCTCCGCGCTGCCGATCAGATCCAGCGAGACGAGGAACATCCCCTCCCCGCCGGTGTTCGTGTGCTCGGCGTCGAGCACCAGCCAGCGGCCGAGAAAGCCGCAGCTTTCCTCGGGCCGGCCGAAGCACAGCACGTCGCCCGTTTTCACTCCCGCGGCCGCAGGCGCCTGCGCGCAGGCCGCCGCGCCGCAGGAGAGCAGCAGCGCCAGACACAGCGCCAGCGTCAAAAGCGTTTTCGATTTTTTCATTTTGAATCATCCTTTCCGTATCCGGTGAAGAGACCGGCCAGGCCTCCGCCGCCCTGCAAGGCGTCAAACAGGGACGGATCCTGCCGCCCGTCGGCAATGCCCATGGTCACGTCGCCCAGGGCGTGCAGATCCAGGCCCTCCGTGCCGACCAGCAGCTCCGGGTGCGCCTCCTGCCCCGCCTTGTCCGCGGGGATCCGCCCCGCCAGCTGGCCGCGGACAGACTGTTCCCGCAGCCGCAGATAGCGCTTCATCATGGCAAGGCCCTCGTCAAACTCCCGCAGCGTCACGAATTTCGTCGGGTCGCGCTCCACATAGGGGCGGATGAGCGCCGCCGTTTCGTCGATGAGCGCGTCGAAGTCCATGGCGTCCAGCAGCTCGCCCAGGCGCTCGTAATAGCGCGCCTTCCATGCTTCGTCGGCGGTGATCCACTCGAACATCGGGTGCCCGCCGTCGGAGCGCACGGCCATCGGCTCATCAATCGGGTCGTTGACGGCATAGCGCGCCGTCATGAGCATGGTGCCGCAGGCGAGGTTATAGTCCCAGGGGATCAGGCTCAGCTGCCCGTCGTGTTCATAGAGGTAGTAATTGTGCGCGGACATGCCAGTGTAGCTGTCGGAATTGACGAAAAAGTTGTGCGCCGCGAAATAGGCGATCACGCGCTCGGCGTCCACAGTCCGCGTCAGGTCCTCCCGCCGGCCGAGGCGCTCCAGGGCGGCGATCAGGCGCATGCGGTCGCGGTAGCTGCCGCGCGTCTTGGCCATGTTGAAGATGCAGGGATAGCTTGCCGGCCGGTCGTCGATGTAGCGCAGCAGGAGATCCTCCGAGCCGCCCAGAAGAGAGGCCGTCAGCTCTCCGCCGCCCGTCAGCTCCCCGCCGCCGAAGAAGGAGCCGCCGTCGCCGTACATATCCTCAAAATCAAAGGCGGCGCCGCTGAGATCCGCGGAGCTCATGCCCTCATAGGCGCTCAGATCCAGGCCCTCGAAGAGCGCGCGGTGATCCAGCGCCCAGCCCAGCAGCCGGAAGAGCCTGAACTCTCCGCCGATGCCGAGCTCCTCCAGCGCCGCGCTCTCCGGCTTATACAGCTGCCCGCGCTCCGCGCCGAAATTGCGCCGCAGGAAGCCGTCCTCCACGCCCTCCACCGCCTGGTACAGGCCGAAATCCTCGCCGTTGACCGTGACGAAGACGTAGCTGCACAGCGGCGCCGGTACGCCCAGCGCTGCCATCGCCCGGTAGGCGAGCAGGTCCTTCATATAGGTGCTGTCCTCCACCAGGTTGTTGAGGCACAGCTTGTCGAGCCCGTGATAGCTCTGCCGGTCGATGAAGCGGTCAAACTCGATCTTCCAGCTCATGCGCGGCGAGCCCATCATGTTCACCGCAAACAGCGAGCCGTTGCCCTTGGCCCGAAAGCCCACGCTGTGCAGGGTCTCGCCGTCGATCACCAGGTCGCAGGCGGCGTATTCCTCGCTGCCCGCCCCGCGCAGGAAGCTCTCCCAGTCCGGCATGCGGATGTCGATGCTGTGTACGCGGGAGGGGTCGAAGAAGCTCTCGTAGCCGATCTCCCCCGCGCCGGCCGGAACGGCCAGCGCCCAGAAGCCCAGCGTGAGCAGGATCGCCAGCGCCGTCACCGCCGCGACGATCGCGGGAAAATATCTGCTGCCCGACATGGTTCAGTGCAGGTACTCGCCATGATAGCTGACCATCACGGCGCTGTCAACTCCGGGCAGGGCGCTCAGCTCGTTGACGAAGGCGCTGTCGCCGCCCTTCAGGCGCACCTCCGCGTGCAGCTCCACAGCCCCGGCGCGCACGGTCTTGGCCCGGGTCACGCAGCGGGCGGTCCGGCTGCGGAGGCAGGCCAGGGCCCGCTCCTCGCTCTCCTGCCCGTCGCAGCTGAGGATGACGATGTAGGGCGTGTCGCCGCCGCGGCGGTTGACGAAAAGGATCAGAACCAGGCCGATGAAGAGGCTGCCGAACAGCGCCAGGGGAAGCATCCCCGCGGCCAGCACGATGCCGACGGAGATCGACCAGAACAGGAACACCAGGTCCAGCGGCTCCTTGACCGCCGTGCGGAAGCGCACGATCGACAGCGCGCCGACCATGCCCAGCGAGAGCACCACGTTGGACGTAACGGCGAGGATGACGAAGGCGCTGATCATCGTGAGCGCCACCAGCGAAATGCCGAAGGCGTCGGAGGCCATCACGCCCTGGTTGGTCCTTTTGTACACGAAGAGAATAAACAGCCCCAGCGCGAAGGACAGCAGCATCGCCATCAGCAGATCGATCGGCGATACCGCGGCGAAATTCTCCAGGAACGAAGATTTGAAAATGTCGGAAAAACTGATCATGACTTAGTCTCCTCTCTCATCAAAAAGCCGACAGGCGGCGTATTTGGAAAAGCTTCCGAGGCCCCGGCCGGGCAGCTGCACCAGATCGCGGATCAGATCCGGCAAAAAGGCGTCCCACTTGAGCTCCAGCACGCCGCCGCTGCCGCCCGCGGGCACGAAGGCCCCGTCCGGGTCGAAAAAGTCGGCCGGGCCGAGGCTGCTGCGCAGATCGCTGTCCAGCGTGACGCGCACGTTTCCCGGCGCGTAGACAAAGGGCTCGCGCGTGTAGACCACAACGGTCTTCGGCCGCAGCAGCTCCACGCTCATGCGCAGCGCCAGCTCCCGCAGCAGCGCGCTGTCGCTGCCGCCCAGCCCGGCCGTGTCGCCCGCCGCGATCCGGCGCGCCTCGTCCTCGCTCAGCCGCGCCTGGGTCTTGCGGCACAGGCCGCGGATCCGTGCCTTCTTTTCCAGCACGATATAGCTCAGGTCGCCGTTGTAGCAGCGGAGGCGGAATTTCTCCCGCGGGCCGATCCCGTCGAGCTTCTCCCGCAGCGCCCGGTCGTCGGGGGTGTCAAAATACAGGCTGCGGATCTCATAGCTGCCGCCGCGGGCGTGGCTGTCCCGCGGCAGCACCGCGCCCAGCCGCCGGCTCAGCAGCCGCAGCTCCAGCGCCGTGACGGCGCATTTGACTTCATGGCGGTCCGTGTCCCTCACCTTCTTTCGTCCCTCATGATACACGCCCTTTCTCAAATCCAGCTCAACAAAGCGCCCGCCGCGGCGGCAATCTGTGCCGAAAAACCGTCAGTTTATGCGGCGCGGCTTCCCGGGCGGCCCGCTTTCCTGTAAGCTGGTGGCAGAAAGCGAGGCGATGGCATATGCCGAAGATTCTGGTGGCCGAAGACGATCCCGCGCTGCGGGAGCTGTACGCGACGGTCTTCCGCCGCGCCGGGTATGAGGTCGCGGCCGCCTCGGACGGCGACCAGGCGCTCGATCTGGCCGGGGAGGACGTGGACCTGATCGTCAGCGACGTGCGGATGCCGGGCTGCAGCGGGCTGGCGCTGACCGCGCAGCTGCGCGAGGCCGGCGTCAACACGCCCCTGATCCTGATCACCGCCCTCGGCACCAGCCGGGACAAGGAACTGGGCTTCCGGGCCGGGACGGACGACTACATGGTCAAGCCCGTGGAGCTGGAGGAGCTGCTCTGGCGGGCGGAGGCGCTGCTGCGCCGCAGCGGCAGGCTGACGCGCTCAGTCACCGTCGGGAGCACGCGCCTGGACTGCGGCGATCTCTGCGTGATCCGGGACGGGCAGACGGAAAAGCTGCCGAAAAAGGAGTTCGCGCTGCTGCTGAAGCTCTGCTCCAGCCTCGGCCGCACCTTCACCCAGGAGCAGCTGCTCGACGACGTGTGGGGCGCGGACGGGGACACCGATCCGCAGACGCTCTACGTCCACATCGGCCGCCTGCGGGAGCGCTTCGCCGACAACCCGGATTTTGAGATCCGCACCATCCGCGGACTGGGCTACAAGGCGGTGCGCAAATGAAGCGGAAAAAACTGACGCGGCAATACGTCACCAGCATTTTCCTCGTAAACCTCGTCACGAACTCGCTGCTGGCGCTGCTGGGGATCCTGCTGTGGCGGCTGGAGCTGCTGCAGACGCTGGGTCCGATCGTCTTCGCCGCGGGCTATCTGCTGCTGGTGGCCATTCTCGGCAGCGCGGCCTCCGCCCGCGTTTCCGGGCAGCTTTTCGCCCGCGTCGGCCGCCTCGCGGCGGCCATGGAGCGGGTCGGGCGCGGCGATTTCGGCGTCCGCCTGCCGGAGGGGAAGGCCGCCGACGAGCTGGGCGAGATGGAGCGCTGCTTCAACGCCATGGCCGGGCAGCTCGGCCGGATCGAGCTGATGCGCACGGACTTTGTGGAGAACGTGTCGCACGAGCTGAAAACGCCGGCCGCGGCCGTGATGGGCTGGGCGGAGCTCCTGCGCGGCGAGCTGCCGGAGGAGGAGCGCCGCCGCTGCGCCGACGCGCTGATCCGCAGCGCCCGCCAGCTCGCGGCGCTCACCGAAAACGTGCTGCTGCTCAGCCGCCTGGAGCACGGCGACGCGCCGCCGGAGAAGGCGCCCTTCCACCTCGACCGGCAGCTGCGGGAGGTGCTGCTGGCCGCGGAGCCGGCCTGGAGTGAAAAGGAGCTCCGGCCAGAGCTCACCCTCGCGCCCTGCGAGTATTGCGGCAGCGAAGCACTGCTGCGGCAGGTCTGGCAGAACCTGATCGGCAACGCCGTCAAGTTTTCGCCCCGCGGCGGCGCCCTCGGCCTGGTTCTGGAGCGGACCGGCGGCGAGGTGCGCGTCACGGTGTCCGACGAAGGCCCCGGTATCGACGCACGAGACCGGGAGCGCATTTTCGAGAAATTCTACCAGGCGGACCGCAGTCACGCCGCGGCCGGCAACGGGCTCGGCCTGCCGCTGGCCCGGCGGATCGTCGAGCTGCACGGCGGGCGCATCGAGCTTGAGAGCGAACCGGGCCGGGGCAGCCGCTTTACCGTGATCCTCCCCTGACTCGATCAGGCAAAAAACAGCCTGTCATCCCCTGCTTTCGCGCGGGATGACAGGCTGTTTCTTTGTCGGGGAGCGCTCAGGCTTTGTTCTTTTTCCTGCTGCGCAGCAGCATATACACGCTGCCGGCGGTCAGCACGGTGCACACGCCCGCCAGCGTGTACAGCGCCACCTGCCACCAGGGCGTGATGACGCGGATGGTGGCGTGGCCCACGTTCATCGCGTGGCTGTGGCAGATCGAGTAGCAGATGTTTTTGGCCGCTCTCTGCACGGCGGTGACGATGGCGGGGTCGTTGTCCAGACCGTCCAGGGTGGCCATGCCGCTGCCGTGGCCGTCCCACAGATCCTGGCCGGCCAGCACGCCGAAGCGGTAGTCCATATACTTGGCGAAGACGGAGCAGTCGGTGATGGCGGCGCCCTTCATGCCCCATTCGTCGCGGAGGATGCCGGTCATCAGACCGTAGTGCGCGCCGCTCCACACCGCGCCGAGACGGTTGAAGGAGCTCATCACGCCCATGCCGCCGCCCCGGACGATGCTGCCCTCAAAGCCCTCGAGGTACAGCTCGCGGATCGCCTGCTCGTTGGACCAGGTCGCGATGCCGTAGCGGCCTTCCTCCTGGTCGTTGAGCGCAAAGTGCTTGGTGAAGACGTAGACGCCCCGGTCCTGGATGGCGGCGACCTCAACGGCAGCCACGCGGCCGGCCAGCCAGCCGTCCTCGGAGTAGTACTCGAAGTTGCGGCCGGAGTAAGGCGTGCGGTGGATGTTGGCGCCGGGGCCGTAGATGCCGGAGAAGACGGTGCCGGTGCCGTCGGTGGCGTGGAGGAAGTCCTCGCCGATGCACTTGCCCATGTTCTCGATCAGTTCCAGGTTGAAGGTGGCGGCCATCACGTCCTCCGAGGTGTAGGCCATGGCGCTCGCGCCGCCGGTCAGGGACTTGGTGAAGCCCTGGGGCCCGTTTTCATCGTTCGTGCCGGGCAGGTTGATGGAGGGCACGGGCTTGGTGAGGTGGAAGCCGTTGTAGATCAGGTCGGTCAGCTCGGCATAGGGGACCTCGCTGATCAGCTGGCTCCAGCGCGGATCGTCCACGTCCGCCATGGCGAGGTCGCCGGCATCCAGCTCGCCGGCCACGCCCAGCGCGGGCATCGCCGCGTCGGGATAGATCTCCGCCTTCATCTTTTCGACGATGGCCTGGCGGCCGCTCTCCTCATGGGTGAGGCCGTCGGCCCACATCTGCTCGGTGATGTGCAGGGACTGGGTCTGGGGCCAGGTGCCCTGCCAGTCGCTGCGGCTGAGGTAAGTGACAGTCTGGCCGTCCGCGCCCTCGTACTTGTTCAGGTCGGCGTTGTCGAAGCGGTTGGTGATGGGCAGGCCGGTGACGGAGGAGACGGCATAGGTCTCGCCGTCAAAGGCGGGATTGTTCCATACGGCGCTCAGCTCCGCCTTGCCGTCCACGGCAGCGCCCTTCGCCGCGAGGATGTTGTTGATCGCGTCGTGGGCGTTGCGGCCGACGGTGAAGTAGTAGTCGCCGTCGTCGAGGATGTAGGTCTTGGCGCCGTTGGCGTCATAGCTGGTGAGGTCTTCCTTCTCCACGGTGATGGTGAAGTGCTCGGTGTCGCCGGCCCCGATCATCTTCTTGTCGAAGCCGCAGAGCTCCACGGCGGCCTTCTCGACCAGGTTCTGCCGGTCGTAGTCGGTGTAGGGGGACTGGAAGTAGATCTGGACGGTGTGCTTGCCGTCCACGCCGCCGACGTTTTTGACGTCGACGTCGACGGTGATGGTGTCGCCCTCGTCGGCGATCTTGAAGTTGGAATACTCAAATTCGGTGTAGCTCAGGCCGTAGCCGAAGGGGAAGGCGACGCAGTCGTCGTAGTTCCAGTCGCCGGCGTTGCCCTGGCCGAGGACGGCGTCCTCGTAGCGGGTCTCATAGTAGCGATAGCCGACGTAGATGCCCTCCTGGTAGACGACATAGTTCATGTTGCACTTGTCGATGCCGGGGTCGGTGTTGTTCTGCGCGGTGGCCACGCCGTAGTCGCTGCCGTTGGTCCAGGGGTAGGCGCCGAAGTTGGCCATGGCGGGGGCGGAGTGGTTGTCCTTGAGGAAGGTGTCGACGATGCGGCCGGAGGGGTTGACCTTACCGGCCAGGACGTCGGCCACGCCGTAGATACCGGTCATGCCGACGTCGCCGATCCACAGCACAGCGTCGATACCGTAGTCATCGACGAAGTCGAGCTGCAGGGCGTTGGAGGAGTTGAGCAGGACGACGATCTTCTTGAAGGTGCCGTCGGCCTTGAGCTTTTCCAGGTTGGAGAACATGTCGATCTCCTCCTGGCACAAGCGCAGGTAGTCGCCGTCGGTCATATAGGGCTCCAGCTCGGCCAGGCCGGAGGGCAGGTCGGCGCCCTCGCCGCCGGAGCGGGCCAGGACCACCAGCGCCACGTCGCCGTAGCTGGCCCAGGTGTTCTTCAGCGCTTCGGGGTATTTGTCCCAGGGCACCTCATTGATGCGGTACTGGCCCTGGTTGCCGCCGGTGGTGGCCGCATTGACGCGCTTGTAGCCCGCGGTGGCGTAGAACTTCCACTGCTCGGGGTTCACGCTGTCCGCGCCGAAGACCTCGTCGAAGGCGCTCTTGAGCGTGACGGCGTCGTCCGCGGACACCTGGCCGGAGCCGGTGCCGCCGTAGAGCAGATTGAAGCTGGACTGGGAGAAGGTGGTGAACTTGGTGCCCGCGGCGAGCGGGAGCGTGTTGTCGCGGTTGACCAGCAGCGCGGCGCCCTCGGACTCGATGTCGCGGCAGAGCTGCTTTTCAAAGGCGACCAGATCCTCTTCGCTGTCGTAGTTGGACACGAAATAGACGCTGGCGCCCTCTTCGGGCACGATCTCCTGGGTCTTCGCGCCGAGCGCCACGTTGATCGCGTTGGCGAAGGAGTTGGTCACCGGGATCGCGATGATCGAAGCGATCATGAGGACCGCCAGGATCGGTGTCAGGATTTTCCAGAGCAAGCCTTTTTTCATTTGTTTCTCCTTTTAAAAGCGGGGCGGGCGATCGGCCCGCCCCGGAATGGGTGAAGCTGTTGGAAAACGGCACTCAGGCCTTGGCGGCGGTGTTGCCGTCGATGGTCCAGTTCTCGGCGCCGGCGCCGGCCCAGACCTGGCTGAACGCACCCAGAGTCTCCTCGTCGGGCGCGGTGACGGTCAGCTGCGTGCCGTCCTCAGAGAGGGTGTAGGTGAAGCCGTCGCGCTCCATGCCGTATGCGGGGAACTGCACCTTCATGTTGGTCTCGTCCAGGGCAATCAGCACAAGGCCGTCGGCGTCCCAGGCGTTGACGATGGCGAGCATGCTGCGATCCTCGTTGAGGAGGAAGGCGTGGCTGATGTTCTCCCAGATGGAGGCGGCATAGCCTTCGAGCTCACCGTCGGCCTCCAGGATCACGGCGTCGCCGAGTCTGGTGTAGGTGACGGGGATGTCCATGAAGACCTTCAGCGTGCCGATGCCGTCGTCGCCGAGGCGCAGCTCGGCGGTGGTGGCGTTGCCGCCCATATCCATGGCGACGGTGTAGGGGGCGTCCTCAGCGATCTCGGGGGTGCCGAGAGCGGTGACGTCGGAGCAGACGAAGTTGTAGGTGACGGAGGCGTCGCCCATGGTGCGGTCCACAGAGAAGGCGGCGGTGCTGCCCTCGTTGGCGACCTCGACGGAGGAGCCGGCGACGGAGATCTTCACGCCCTCTTCATCCACGCTCCACTTGCCGTCGGCGAACTTGTCGTAGCCGGCGTAGAGCAGCAGGGTGCCGTCCTGCTGGAGGTAAGCGGTGGCGCCGTGCTCTTCGTCAACAAACTGGCCGATGCTCTCGGGAGCGGTGAACTCGACCTTGTAAGCCTGGATGAAGGCGTTGGCGTCGGCATAGAGGCTGCCCTCTTTGCCGGTCATGGTGGCGGTGCGGGTGTAGGACTGGCCGGGGGTGACGGGATAGGTCATATCGAAGGAGTACTCGCCGGCCACGTCATAGGCGTAGCTGGTGCTGCCGTTGCTCTCGTTGCCGGCAGCGTCAACGTAAGCCAGCTTGATCTGCAGGCAGGGCACGCCGTCCTTCTCCACCTCTTTCCAGGTACCGGAGAGGTAGCTCTGGGTGTAAGTGGGGTTGGTGGCGGCGTCAGAGGCGTCGTAGTTGGAGAAGGCGTACTTGTCGCAGACGGCGGTGCCGTCGGCGGCGAGGGTCAGCAGGAAGGCGTTGTTGAGCATGGAAGCGTATTCGCCCTGCTCTTCAAACTTGCCTTCAAACTGGAAGGTCTTGCCGGAAGCCTCTTCCGTGCTGCCTTCGGCAGCGGGAGCGGCGGTCTCGGCAGCGGGGGCGGGGGTGCTGTCTCCGCAGGCGGCCAGAGCCAGGACCATGCAGAGTGCCAGGATCAGTGCAAAGATCTTTTTCAAGTTGTGTTCCTCCTATTTTTTTTCAGCATACTTTTGCGTTATGCTCCATAAACGCGGAGACGATGTTGAGAAGGGCGGCCAGGGCAAAGACGACGGAAAAAGCGATGGCGAGGCTGGGGTTTCCGCCGAAGAAGGGAACCTTGGTGAGAACGTCGGCCAGAGGGTAGGCGGTCTCCACCAGGTGCATGCCCAGCGCCACGGCAAAGCACGCGCCAGCCACAATAGGCGTGATGCGCAGCCGCAGCGCCTCGCCCGCGCAGCAGACCAGGCCGCCGCCGAGAGCGAGGGCAAAGACCAGCCACTTGAACACCCGGTCCCATTCACCCGTGGTGGGGTCCGCCGTGCCCGCGTAGACGATCAGGTATGCCACCGCGCCAACCAGGCCGATCAGACCCGCGGCTAAGGCGATCCAGAAGCCGGGCTTCCGGTTTGCAAAGAGCTTTTTCATGCCTTCTCCTCCTTTCGGGCCTTGTTCCACGAGAGCAGGAACAGCGCACAGCTGCCCGCCGTGAGGATGCCCAGGGCCACGTCCAGGCCGATCATCGCCGGCTTCCACCAGGGGGTGTAATCCGCAACCGGCACTTCCTTGGCAAGGCCGTTGACCAGGTTGGAGCGGCTCATGGAATACAGATAATACTTTGCCACTTCCCGGAGCTTGCCCCAGATGAAGCCGTCCCGATCCTTGGTCAGGTAGTTGGAGGCCTCCGGCACGCGGCCCGGGTCGTTGTTGAACTGGTTGGTGCCGGCATACAGCGCGTCGCCTGTGCCCATGTAGCTTGCCGAGTCCTTGGAGGAGTCGGTCATGTTGATGCCCGTGAAGCCCCATTCGCCCCGCAGCACCGTGGTCATCGTCTCGTAGTCCGAGGCGGTGGGGATGCAGCCGATGCGGTTGTAGGCCGTCATGGTGCCCAGAGAGTGATCCTTCTGCAGGCCGCCCTCAAAGCCCTTCATCGGGCCCTCCCGGTAGGTCTGCTCGGTCATGAACTCCGCCACGCCGTGGCGGTTGGTCTCCTGGTCGTTGCCGCAGAAGTGCTTGAAGGTGCCCACCAGGCCCTTCTGCGCCATGGCCCGGGTCTGGATCTCACCGCAGATGTAGCTCAGGATCGCGTCCTCCGAGTAGTACTCGAAGTTGCGGCCGGAGTAAGGCGTGCGGTGGATGTTGCCGCCGGGGGCGTAGGTGTGCCGGAAGCCCAGCCAGAAGCTCTCCTCGGCAAAGAAGTCGCCGCGCTTTTCGATGACTTCCTTGTTGAAGGCGGAGGCGTCCACCATCTCGGCGGCAAAGAGCACGCCGCCGGCCTGGTAGCCGTCCGGTCCGTCGCCGCCGGCGTAGGCCGGGAAGTCGATGGAGGGGATCGTATCCAGGCCCATCTTGTCGCCCACGATCTGCGCCAGCTCCGTCACGGCCAGCTCGTCGATGAAGGCGTTCCAGGTCTCGTCGTCGTCAAAGGGCACGTCCTTCATGTCGATGAAGGCGATGCCGTTGTCCTGCTTGTACTTGTACACGCTGATGTCCGGCGCGTCCGCGGGCTTGACGTACTGGAAGTTCTCCATCAGATCCTGGATCTCCGGCGTGGCCGTCAGGTCCGTCACCGCCTCGGGGAAGGTCTCCCAGTCCCCGCGAGTCAGATAGGTGACGGTGCCGGGGATGAAGTAGTTGATGTCGCGGTCTTCAAAGTGGTTGGACACCACCGCGCCCGTGTAAGGAGACACGGCCCAGGTCGTGTTGTCCAGGGCGTCCAGGGTCACCTTCACGGTGTTGTCCGCATTGCCCTCCACATCAGCGCCTTTGGCCTTGAGGACATTGTTCAGCGCGTCGTGAGCGCCGTTGCCCACGGAGAAGTAATAGTCCCCCGCGTCGAACACGTAGCAGCCCTGTTTGGAGCTGTCCGCGCCGTTGACGGCGTTCTGGTCATAGGCGGCAAAGAGATAGTCGGAAACAGTGATCGTCACCGTCTCGCTCTCGCCGGCGGAGAGATAGCCGGTCTTGGCGAAGTCCACCAGTTGGATGGCGCTCTTCTCAGCCTGGCCCGGCTCCCAGGGAAGGGAGACGTAGAGCTGCACCGGGTACTTGGACTTGCCCTCAAAGCCGCCGTTGTTGGTGACGTTCACCTGAGCGGTGACGGTGTGGCTGGTCCGGTCCCAGTCCAGGCTCTTGAGCTCCACGGTGAAGTCCGCATAGCTCTCGCCCTCGCCGAAGCTGTAGACCATCTCGTCGTCATAGTGCCACTCGTCGCCCATGTAGGCGCCCTTGGCGGAGACGGCGTTGTTTACGCCCAGCACCTCGTCCTGGTAGCGGGTCTCATAGTACTTGTAGCCCACGTAAATGCCCTCGGCATAGACCAGGTACTTGTTCTTGTAGAGGCCCGTCAGGTTGGTGAAGGTGAAGTCGCCGGCATTCTGCATGGCGGCGGAGGAGAGGGAGTTGGCCGCGTAGGTGATCACGTTGCGGCCGGAGGGGTCGGCCTTGCCGGTGAGGATGTTGGCAACGCCGTACATGCCGTAGTTGCCGGGATAGCCGATCCAGAGGATGGCGTCCACGCCGTATTCGGGCAGCTCGCCAAGCTCCATGGCATAACCGGAGTTGAGCACCACGATGACCTTCTTGAAGCCGGCCTCGCGGATCATCTCCAGGGTGGCGATCTCTTCCTCATGGAGGGCCAGCTCGCGAATGGCGGGACCTTCCTGCCAATCGTTCTGCAGGCCGTGGTTCAGGTCGCCCTCCTCCCCGCCGAAGCGGCTCATGACATAGATGGCCGCGTCGCCGTAGGAGGCGAAGGAGCTCTCGGTGCCCTGATAGGCGCTGACGGGGATCTCGCCGATGAGGCCGGTCTTGGTGCGGGTGCCGCCGGCGGCGACAATGGCGTTATACACCGTCTCATTGACGTTGACGCCCGCTTCCTTCAGAGCGTCATACAGGTTCACGCCGCTGTTGGAGGGACCGCCGGAGCCGCCGTGATACACAGGGCTGGCTGCCGCAAAGCCGAAGAGGGTGACAGACTCGCTGCCCGTGAGAGGCAGAGCCCCGTTTTCGTTGCGCAGAAGCACGCTGCCCTCCTCCTGGGCCTGGATCAGGTGCGCCTGCAGGGCGGTGCGCATTTCGTCCTTGGTCTCAAAGGACGAGGGATAGTAGTTCGTGTCATCCGAAACCTCCATCGCGGGAGGGAGCGTGCCCAAAAACAGGTTCACATCCCCTTCCCGATGGAAGGCCAGCGCCTGACCGAACATGGCCAGGGCGAACAGCAGCGTAAACAGCGCCGTCATGCCCCGCCAAAAGTTCGTCTTTTTCATCGATCTTTTCTCCGACTCTTTTTACTCAGCCGACGATGGTGTCGGTGAAGTCAAAGCTTGCGCTCTTCTGGTTGACCTGGATGCTGGTCTCGGCAAAGGCAACGCTCTCCAGATACTGGGCAGCAGTCCAGGGCTGGGCGTTCTCGTCGACGATGGGAGCACCGGTCTCGGGATCGACGCCGGCGGCGGGAATAACCTTCTTGGCGGCGTTGTCGGTCCAGTTGTCGGTGTCGAGCCAGTAGTTCTGATCAACGCTCTTGACCACGCGGGTGGGCTTGGAGAGGGTCACATCCAGCAGATCCTCGTCCAGATCATTGACTTTGGAGGTGTAGGTGCCGTAGAACTTGGTGATGGCATTGTCGCGCTCGTTGCCCTTGGCGTCGGAGGTGCTCTCGGCCAGCTCCAGCGCGGAGAAGGTGGAGGAGGAGACGATCAGGCAGTAACTGTTGTCATCCATAAGGGTCAACTCCTGCTGGGTAAAAGTGGTGGTATAATAGTTGTACTGGGGGCGCATGTTGTGATAAGTGAGATTCGCGGGAGTGAGGTAGACGCCGCTGATCTTCGCGGCCTTGGCGCTGCCGCCGCCGCAGGCGCTCAGACCGAGCACCAGAAGCACGGCCAGGACAAGCGCTGCCAGTTTGGTGAACTTTTTCATTGTATATCCTCCTTTTTTTCGCAGGGGAACACTTCCCCTTGTTATTTCCTTTATAATATC
>ODAI014707926.1_pt1 | contig 15260 bp, 8 predicted proteins | sample 1539321 | NCBI WGS metagenome assembly ODAI01 (sample SAMN02144231, study PRJEB22623) | gut metagenome | biome: sheep rumen | host: Ovis aries | place: New Zealand
CAGCAATGCAACTACAGACATCGAGTATCTGTTCCCGTTCGGATGGGGAGAAATCTGGGGCGTTGCATCGCGTACTGATTATGACCTCATGGCACACCAGACCCACTCCGGTGAGGACATGAGCTATCTCGATCCTGAAACAAACGAGAGATACGTTCCGTATTGCATAGAGCCATCTGTAGGAGTTGAGAGACTCGTTCTTGCGTTCATGGTAGATGCATACGACGAAGAGACTCTGACAAGCGCTGACGGCAAGCAGGATACCCGTACAGTCATGAGACTTCATCCGGCTCTTGCTCCATACAAGGCTGCGGTACTGCCTCTTTCAAAGAAACTTGAAGATGTTGCCCGCCCTGTATATGAAGAGCTTTGCAAGTACTTCATGGTAGAGTATGACGCTGCCGGATCCATCGGAAAGCGCTACAGAAGAGAAGACGAAATCGGAACACCTTTCTGCATCTGCGTGGACTTCGACACTGCTGAGGATGGCTCAGTAACTATCCGCGACCGTGACACCATGGAGCAGGTAAGAATTCCAATAAGCGAAGTAAGAGCATATATAGAAGAGAGACTTCGCTTTTAATAATACGATTAGCTAGTTAATGGTGATGTGCAACAGCATCACTTACTCATAAGAAAAAGGAGAAAAAAAGCCTATGGCAAAGTATGTGTATTCATTTAATGAAGGTACCAAAGACATGAGAGCTCTGCTCGGTGGAAAGGGAGCAAATCTCGCTGAAATGACCAACATCGGTCTTCCTGTCCCTTTCGGATTTACTATCACTACAGACGTATGCAGAAAGTATACAGAGGACGGCGGAGTCCTCGCTGATGAAGTGATTAGTGAAGTTTGGGAACACATTGCTGAGCTCGAAGAAGTTATGGGCAAGAAGTTTGGGGACAATGAGAATCCGCTGCTGGTTTCTGTAAGATCCGGAGCACCTATCTCAATGCCGGGAATGATGGACACAATCCTCAACCTCGGACTCAACGACATCGCAGTTGAAGGTCTTGCAAAGAAGACCGGAAACGACAGATTCGCATATGACAGCTACAGAAGATTCATGCAGATGTTCGGCGATGTTGTAATGGAAATCAAGAAGTCCAACTTCGATGCTGTATTTGAAAGCCAGAAGAAGAAAGCTGGCGTTGAGTATGATGTTCAGCTCACAACTGACGACCTTAAAGAGGTTATCGAAGGCTACAAGGAAGTAGTCAGAAGAGAGCTCGGAAGAGAGTTCCCTCAGGATCCTAAAGATCAGCTGCTCGAGGCTATCAAGGCTGTATTCAGATCATGGAACAACGACAGAGCCATCCTGTACAGAAAGATGTATGGCATCTCTGATTCACTCGGAACTGCTGTAAACGTACAGTCCATGGTATTCGGAAACAGCGGTAATGATTCCGGTACAGGCGTTGCATTTACACGTAACCCGGCAAACGGCGAGAACAAGCTCTTCGGAGAGTTCCTCGTAAACGCACAGGGCGAGGACGTAGTAGCAGGAATCAGAACACCACAGCCTATCTCTGAGATGGCAGACGCTTTCCCTGAGGTATATGCTCAGTTCGAGAAGATCGCAAACACACTCGAGAATCACTATAAAGACATGCAGGACATGGAGTTCACTGTTGAAGACAGAAAGCTCTTCATGCTCCAGACACGTAACGGAAAGAGAACCGCAGCTGCTGCAGTTAAGGTTGCTGTAGACCTCGTAAAAGAAGGCCTGATCGACAAGGATACTGCTGTAATGAGAGTAGAGCCAGATCAGATCAACCAGCTGCTTCACCCTGTATTCGACGCAGACGAGCTTAAGAAGGCTACTCCTGTAACAAAGGGACTGCCTGCTTCTCCTGGTGCTGCTACAGGCCAGATCGTATTCTCTGCTGACGATGCTGCTGCATTTGCTGCAGAAGGCAAGAAGGTCATCCTCGTAAGAGAAGAGACATCACCTGAAGACCTCGCTGGCATGGTTGCTGCTGAGGGTATCCTTACAGCACGCGGTGGTATGACATCACACGCAGCTGTAGTTGCAAGAGGAATGGGCAAGTGCTGCGTATCCGGCTGCAAGGAGATCACAGTAGACGAAGCTAACAAGACTCTGACAGTAGGCGGAAAGGTTTACACAGAGGGAGATTTCATCTCACTGAACGGAACAGACGGAAACGTTTATACAGAAGCTATCAAGACTCTTGCTCCTGAGCTCTCCGGAGACTTTGGACAGATCATGGAGTGGGCAGATGAAGCCAGAACTCTCAAGGTCAGAACAAACGCAGATAACCCAAGAGACGCTGCACAGGCTGTTGCATTCGGAGCTGAGGGTATCGGACTCTGCCGTACAGAGCACATGTTCTTCGAAGACGAGAGAATTCCTAAGATCAGAAGAATGATCCTCGCAGATAACGAAGAGGAAAGAAGAGAAGCACTCGCAGGTCTTCTGCCATACCAGAAGGAAGACTTCAAGGGCATCTACAAGGCAATGGGCGACAGACCTGTTACAATCAGACTTCTTGACCCACCTCTGCACGAGTTCCTTCCAAAGACAGACGAGGATATCAAGCAGGTATCTGAGCAGTTCGGAATCCCTTACGAGAAGATCGTAAACAAGACTCTCGAACTTCACGAGTTCAACCCAATGCTCGGACACCGTGGCTGCAGACTGGCTATCACATATCCTGAGATCGCAGAGATGCAGACAGAAGCAATCATCACTGCTGCACTCGAGGTACGCAAAGAGGATGGAATCGATGTAGTTCCTGAAATCATGGTACCACTGGTAAGCCATGTTAACGAGCTCAAGTTCGTCAAGAAGACTATCGTTGAGGTAGCTGACAGACTCATCGCTGAAGCCGGTGTAGACATGAAGTACATGGTCGGAACAATGATCGAGATCCCAAGAGCTGCTCTTACAGCAGATGAGATCGCAGAAGAAGCTGAGTTCTTCTCCTTCGGTACAAACGACCTCACACAGATGGGATTTGGATTCTCCAGAGACGACACAGGCGCTATCATCACGCAGTACGAAGAGAACGGAATCTTCGACAGCGATCCGTTCCAGTCGCTCGACCAGAAAGGTATTGGCAAGCTCGTAAGAATGGCTGTTGAAGGCGGAAAGAAGACCAGACCGAACATCAAGCTCGGAATCTGCGGAGAGCACGGTGGAGACCCAGCATCCGTACACTTCTGCCACGAAGTCGGCCTCAACTACGTATCCTGCTCACCATTCAGAGTACCAATTGCAAGACTGGCTGCTGCACAGGCTGCAATCGAGGAAAAGAGAGGCTAGCTGACCTGATACAAAGGCATAATTGAATTGAAGATACGCTTCATGGATCAGTTTCCATGAAGCGTATTCTTTTTAACGGAACATATACCGGCCCGGCGGCCACGCTACTGCTGTCTAAGGAGCTTGCCGGCGTAGATCACTGCTTTCGAACGCAGCGGTACTAAGTTGTGATGAAGCATAAATATGCAAATTAATTTTGGTTTTTTACACAAAGAAAACTTGAAATTATTGTCAAAAAAACATAATTTATGTCAGACTTTGTTGTAAATTTCAAGCAATCTGCTATACTGTACTGGCAAAGAAAAACAAAGCAAAACATTGTTTTTTATTGAGTACAAAAAATGCGGAGTATATAATATCTTCAATGGATCTGATTCTGACAGATCATTTACTCCGTATAGTTACGATATAAATGCAATTACGCTTTGTCAGTCGTTAGAAGGAGGATGTTAAAATGCAAGACTATTTGTTATCTCATCTGTATTGGATCAGTCTGTTTGCTTCTGTCTGCGCTCTCGTCTTTGCCTATGCTCAGGCAAAGAAAGTGCTTAACTCCGATGAGGGTACGGATAGAATGAAGCAGATCTCCCAGTTTGTTCGTACGGGAGCAAGCGCTTTCCTTAAGCGTCAGTACCGCACAGTAATTATTTTCTTTATATTCATGTTCCTTGTCCTCTGCGGCATGGCAGCAGCTCATAAGCTGACATGGTATGTACCGTTCGCATTCATCACCGGAGGCTTCTTCTCAGGACTTTCCGGATACATCGGAATGAGCATCGCCACAAGGGCAAACGACCGCACTGCGTGTGCTGCACAGCAGAGCCTTAACAAAGGTCTCAGAGTTGCTTTCTCAGCTGGTTCCGTAATGGGATTCACAGTAGTAGGTCTCGGACTTCTCGATATTTCACTCTGGTATGCGCTTCTCGACCTCGTATTCCATGAATCACTCGAGAACATCACCGCAGCAATGGTTACATTCGGAATGGGAGCTTCCTCGATGGCGCTCTTCGCCCGTGTCGGCGGTGGTATCTTCACAAAAGCTGCTGACGTAGGAGCAGATCTGGTAGGTAAGGTAGAAGCCGGAATCCCTGAGGATGACCCTCGTAACCCTGCAGTTATCGCAGATAACGTAGGCGATAACGTAGGAGACGTTGCAGGAATGGGCGCAGACCTCTATGAGTCATATGTAGGATCCATGGTTTCGACATGTGCACTCGGAGCTATCGCATTTTATGCAAGCGGACTCGGCGTTAAGTCAGTCGCACTTCCGCTGTTGATGGCAGCAGTCGGAGTAGTATTCTCTGTAATCGGATCATTCTTTGTTCAGACAAAAGAGGGTGCAAGCCAGAGAAACCTCCTCGCAGCTCTCCGCCGCGGCACAAACTTCTCAGCTATAGCAACAGCAATATTCTCGTTCGTACTAGTATGGTGGCTCTTCGGAATCGAATTCTACGGACTCTACCTGGCTATCATCGCCGGACTTGCTGCAGGTGTTCTTATCGGACTCTGCACAGAGTACTACACTTCAGATACATATAAGCCGACTCAGAAAATCGCTGAGTCCTCACAGACAGGTACTGCTACACTTATAATCAGCGGACTTGGAACCGGAATGATGTCAACAACTCTTCCGATTCTCATCGTTGGAGCTGCAATCATCATCGCTTACTATTGCTCCGGACTCTGCCCTGTAGACGTAGCACCATCAAGCATAGGACTCTATGGAATCTCTCTTGCAGCTGTCGGAATGCTTTCAACCCTCGGCATCACACTTGCTACTGACGCATACGGCCCTGTAGCAGACAACGCAGGCGGAATCGCAGAGATGGCCGGACTTCCTCCTGAAGTACGTGAGAGAACAGACGCTCTTGACTCACTTGGAAACACAACAGCTGCTACCGGAAAAGGCTTCGCTATCGGATCTGCCGGAATGACAGCTCTCGCACTTATCGCTAACTTTAAAGAAAAACTGCTCGTATACATGCCAGACGGACAGGATCTTCAGCTCAACCTGCTCGATCCTAAGGTTCTCGTAGGCCTCTTTATCGGAGCCTGCCTGCCATTCCTCTTCTCGGCACTCACAATGGGCGCTGTAAACAGAGCTGCTCAGAGCGTAGTAGTAGAAGTAAGACGCCAGTTCAAAGAGATACCGGGCCTCATGGAAGGTAAGGCAGAAGCAGATTATGCACGCTGCGTAGACCTCTGCTCAAAGGCTTCGCTCAAGGAGATGATTCTTCCTGCATGCGTAGGTATCGCAGCTCCTATTCTGACAGGTCTCATTCTCGGAGGCCTCGGAGTAGTAGGAATGCTCTGCGGAGCTACAGTCTCCGGCTTCATCATGGCTATCTTCATGGCTAACTCAGGCGGTGCATGGGACAACGCAAAGAAGTACATTGAAGCAGGAAACTTCGGCGGCAAGGGAAGTGACAATCACAAGGCTGCAGTAGTAGGCGACACTATCGGCGACCCGTTCAAGGATACATCCGGTCCTTCAATCAACATCCTGATCAAGCTGGTATCCATGGTATCCATCGTATTTGCTGGACTTATCGCATCAGTAAGCCTGCTGTAAGAAGCGTAAGGATGCATTTTCACAAAAGAACTAACTGAAAAGAGAAACCGTTGCCCCGGCTCACAACAGCCTGGGCACCGGTTTTTTAGTGGCTGCATTTTCTCTTAGATGATTGATTCCGGTAAAACTACAGAATAGCTACACATACACCGGAACAGGATCTCCATAAAATAAGGACTATTCCGGTACAAAAAAAGACAGTCATATCAAAATACCGGAATATTTTACCGAGGATCTTTTTCGGGATAAACATTGTAGATGCTCGTGGTGTTATAATTATTCTGTATTATAAATTGAGGAAAGATTAATGAATATGAGCGGAAAAGTATTAGTAACAGGTGCATACGGGCTTCTTGGGAGCCACACTGTCAGAGAACTCATTAATAACGGATATTATGTAAGGGCTTTCGGGCGTGATGCTTCAAAGCTCTCTGAGCTCGCAGCGGAGTTTGATCCTGAACGGATAGAAGTATTTAAGGGTGACCTCTGCAATGCTAAAGAAGTGGACAGGGCGTGCGAGGGCATGGATTACGTTGTTCACTGCGGCGCGCTTCTGAAGGGATGGGGAAAAAGAAGCGACTTCATCAGAACTAATGTAGGGGGAACAGAGAATGTTCTCAATGCATGTGAAAAGCACGGAATCAGGCGTCTGGTATATACTTCTTCGCCAAGCGCACATGCTCTTAAGAATAACCTGAACATAACTGAGGAAGAACAGAATGAGAATAATAAGCTCAATTATTATATTGAGAGCAAGCTGATGGCTGAGAAGCTGGTAAGGAGCCAGAAGACAGTTCCTTACGCAATGATCAGACCTCGCGGAATCACGGGAATCGGTGATAAAAACATGCTTCCTGTACTGATAAACGTTAACAGGCAGACAGGCATTCCGCTTTTCCAGAAGGGCAAGGTAATGGTGGATCTTGTATGTGCTGAAAACGCGGCGCTTGCGCTTCGGTTATGCATGGAGAAAGACGAAGCTCTCGGACAGGCTTATAATATTACTAATGGCGAACCGAAACTTGTTACGGAGCTGGCAGAGGAGATGTTTGCTGCTCTTGGCACAAAAGCTAAATTCATCAGAATGCCTTTCATTCCGGTATACGCAGCAGCGGGGATTATGGAAGCAGTATGGAAACTGCTGAAGATTTACGACAAGGCACCGCCCCTTACACGGATGAACGTCTGCACACTTGGCAGAAGCCAGATATTCAGCATAGAGAAGGCAAGAAGAGAACTCGGTTATGAACCGGCTGTCAGCCTGAGTGAGATGATAAAGAAATATGCGGAGGAATATGCCCGTGGATAAAGCCCGTCCGAAACTCAGATACAGATTCATTTATAAAACAGTGGGCGGAATGGCACCTCTGATACTTCGCAGGTATGGGTTCAGGACTGAAAGGATCAGCAAAAAGGACGAGCCGTACATTGTTGTTGCAAACCATCTTACAGAAGTCGACATGATAATGGTTGCCGGCGCTTTTTCTGAACACATGTATTTTGTGGCAGGTGAGCATCTGCTGCGCACTAAGGCCGGCTCCCTGATGAAATGGGGACAGGATCCTATTTTTACTTTTAAAGGCGCTCCTTCGATAGACACCATGAGAGAAGTGCTCAGAAAGATAAAGGCCGGATGCAATATAATGATATTCCCGGAGGGGAGCAGATCGTTCAGCGGGGAAACTCTCACTCTGGACAGCAGCATTGCAAAGCTTGTCAAAATGGCAGGCTGTGCTCTGGCAACATATCATATAGAAGGCGGATATTTTGTTGCTCCGAGATGGGCATATACAACACGTACCGGCCCAATGAAAGGGAATATCGTTAATATCTATTCCTCTGATGAGATCAAAAAAATGAGCAAAGATGAGCTTACGGCATGCATAAACAGAGACATATATGAGAATGCATACGAGACTCAGCGTAAAAACATGTACTCATATAAAGGTGAAAGGCTGGCAGAGGGACTCGAGAACTATCTCGTAAAATGCTCATGCTGCGGAGCTTTTGACTCAATGACATCGGAAGGAGATTCTTTCCGGTGCTGCAAATGCGGACAGGCAGGAGTGTATACACCTCAGGGGTTCCTGAAAGGAGAAGGACTGAGATTCGACAGCGTATACGACTGGGGTGTCTGGTCAGAGAAGGAGACCTGCAGTTATATAGAAGGCTTTGAAGGAGACGGGCCGGTGTTCTGTGACACTGAAACCGTGCTTTATGAAGTTAAGGCTGACCACAGCCGTGCAGATCTGACAGAAGGGGATGTTAAGGGATACAGGGACAGACTGGAGATAGGAGGAGAAGTACTGGCCTTTAATGACATAAGCGGCATGGATATGCTTTACTTTGGAAAAACCCTGGTTTTTACATATAACAAAAGGCATATGGCCATTACCGGAGAGCATTTTCATGCAATAAAGTATCAGAAGCTATACGATGTATTTAAGACTAAAAAATAGAACATCCTTTGCATTGCACTTGTGCTATAATCATTTCGTTTCATTACTGCGAACCAGTTAAATATCGAAAAGAAGGTGTGTTATATGGGGAAGCCACTGGAAACACATACAGAACATAAGAAGAGTAAGTTCAGCATGGGGATGATCCTCGTAGCGATAGGAATCGTTTACGGCGATATCGGAACGTCTCCTATGTACGTTATGAAGTCCATCGTAGAGGGCAACGGAGGGATACAGAACGTTGATCCTGAGTTTATTGTCGGCTCATTGTCTCTGGTGATATGGACCATTACACTGCTCACTACAGTAAAACACGTACTGATCGCGCTGAAAGCAGACAACCATGGAGAGGGCGGCATATTCGCGCTGTATACCCTTGTAAGGGATTACGGTAAATGGCTGATCATCCCTACCATGATAGGCGGATGCACCATGCTGGCTGACGGAGTCCTTACTCCTGCAGTTACTGTTACGACAGCTGTTGAAGGTCTTCGAAGCATAGCATTTATGGACAGGCTGCTCGGAGATGGGCAGTTCGTAGTTATTGTTATCACGCTCACAATAATCAGCGTGCTCTTTATGATACAGCGAAGCGGGACCAGCCTGATCGGAAAAATGTTTGGACCGATAATGATGATCTGGTTCCTGTATCTGGGAGCTACCGGAGTATGGCTTGCACTGGGCGACCTTACAATTATACGTGCGCTGAATCCTGTCTATGCTGTGAGAGTGCTGTTCAGTCCCGGAAACAAAGCAGGTCTCATGATCCTCGGCAGCGTATTCCTCTGCACTACAGGAGCTGAGGCACTGTACACAGATATGGGTCATGTAGGTAAAGAGAATATCATGCGCAGCTGGCCGTTTGTAAAGCTGTGCCTGATCCTTAACTACATGGGGCAGAGCGTGTGGATTCTCGCTAACAGAGACAACCCGGCTATAGCGTCTGTTCATGATCTCAATCCGTTTTATATGATGCTCCCTGCGGGGCTTCGCCCTGTAGCCATTGTGCTGAGCGCACTGGCAGCTATCATTGCAAGCCAGGCTCTTATAAGCGGAAGCTATACTCTCGTTCATGAGGCGGCAAGCCTTGACCTCATGCCGCATCTGAATGTCAGATATCCGTCAGACACTCGCGGCCAGATTTACATACCACTGGTCAACAATATCCTGTGGGTGCTCTGCGCTGTGGTTATTCTGTACTTCAGAAGCGGTTCCCGCATGGAGAACGCATACGGTCTCGCAATAACCATCAGCATGCTCATGATGACTATCCTGTTCACGGTGTACATAGGTGTGCTGCACAGGCATTACATAGGGGCGGTATTGTTTGCTGCTACCTTCTTCTCACTTGAGGGAGTGTTCTTCGTATCTAGTCTTGGTAAATTCTCGATCGGCGGCTATGTTGCCATAATCATTTCGCTTGTAATTCTGCTCATCATGATAAGCTGGTACCGCGGTACCCAGATAGAGCGACTGCAGGGAGTCAAACTTTCTATGCGCGATTATCTGAGCAATATCAAGGGGCTACAGAACGATCCTGATATCCCGTATACCAGCAATAACCTTGTATATATCGCAAAGGGTGATGACTTTGAGGTTATAGACCGCGACATACTGTATTCAATACTCGACAGGGATCCAAAGAAAGCAGATGCATACTGGTTCATCAGTGTTAAAACTACTCATGAACCGTTCGACAGGGAGTATGAGGTTGAAACCTACGGAACAGATTACATATTCCGCGTCAACCTGATCCTGGGATACAAGGTAAAACAGAGTATCAACGTATATCTCAGACAGATAGTACATGATCTTCTGAAAACCGGAGAGCTTCCGAAGCAGGAAAGGGAACACTCCATTTACGGGCCGTCTGAAGTCGGATCATTCAAATTCTGCATGATAAGAAAGATGATGCCTCTTGAGGGCGATCTTTCACCTGTAGACAATTTCCTGATCCACAATAAGTATTTCATCAGAAGACTTGCAGGAAGCCCTGTGAGATGGTTCGGACTTGAGACTTCCCGCGTTCTTATAGAGTATGTACCTCTGTTCCTGCCTAGAAGACAGCCTGAGGAAGAGAGACTTGAAAGGATCAGATAAATGAAATCAATCAAATTCGGAAAACTTGAAGATGGCAGGTCTGCAGGTCTGTACATTCTTGAATCCGCTGACGGAATGAGAGCCGCAGTAACAGATTACGGTGCTGCACTCGTAAGCCTTGCAGTACCAGACAGAAAAGGCGTTCTTCGCGATGTAGTCCTTGGCCATGATGACGTATCAGGATATGAGAACGGCAGCGGCCATATAGGTGCATCAGTAGGGCGCTTTGCAAACCGTATAGCGGGTGCCTGCTTTGAACTGAACGGACACACATACGGGCTTACGGCCAATAACGGATCAAACTGCCTGCATGGCGGCAGAGACTTTTTCAAAAACAGATTATGGGCCGTAAACATTGATTTCAAGACTGTCAGGTCCGGAGACATTCTTGCTGCATATGCGTCTGAGAGCATAGCGGATAAGGACCCTTCGCGCGGACTCAGAGGGCTTCATGACGATCAGATAACGTTCTGCCTCGACAGCCCGGACGGAGACCAGGGGTTCCCGGGAAACATGCATATCGAAGTAACATACTCGCTTCCGGGCAACGGCAGGCTAAGAATCGACTACAGGGCTGTAAGTGATGCAGACACACCGGTAAGCTTTACGAATCACAGCTACTTCAATCTTAACGGACAGGGCAGCGGTACCATTACAGGCCATAAGGCAAAGATTAATGCAGAGTATTATACGCCTGTAGACAGCAGCCTTATACCTCTTGAGCAGCCTGCTCCTGTAGAAGGTACGCCTTTTGATTTCCGCGAAGGAAAGATGATAGGTCAGGATATCGATGCAGATCATGAGCAGATCGCATTTGGTGGCGGATACGATCACAACTTCGTAATAGGGGATTCTGCGAACGAGTCAGCGGAAAGGACTATACGTGAGGCAGGTATGCTTTGGTCTGATGACAGCGGCATATGCATGACTGTACTGACCGACATGCCGGATATGCAGATGTATACAGCTAACGGTCTTAAAGATGAACCGGGTAAGGATGAAGCAGTCTACGGAAAAAGAAGCGCTGTCTGCTTTGAGACTCAGTTCAGGCCAAATGCAATAAACAGCACGGACGCAGCCATAAGCAGTGCATGCGTATTAAGAGCAGGTGAGGAATTCACATCCACTACTATATACAGATTCAGCAACATATAAGGAGATAACATTTATATGAAAAAGGAAATCATCGAACTTAGAAAGCAGATGAAAAATGAGGGAATAGACGCGTATTTTGTTCCTTCAGGAGACTTTCACGGTTCAGAATACGTCAACGCGTTCTTTTGTACACGTGAATTCCTCAGCGGATTTACAGGATCTGCCGGAGAGCTTCTGGTAACAGATAACGGAGCGTGGCTCTGGACTGACGGAAGATACTTCCTGCAGGCAGGCAAACAGCTTGAAGGCAGTGGTATTGAACTCATGAAGATGGGGGAGGAAGGTGTTCCAAAAGTTGAGGATTTCCTGCAGACACTTGTAGAAGGTGCGGGCGATGAATATGTAATCGGCTTTGACGGCCGGGTAGTTTCGTCAAAATTCGGCAAAACGCTTGCAGATAAATTCGCCGATTCAGAAAAGAAAGTGCGCTTCAGAACAGATAAGGATCTTGGCGGCATGATCTGGAAGGACAGACCACAGATTATACCTACCAAAGTCTGGGAAATGCCTGTCAGTGCCGCCGGTATTGATTCAGCAGATAAGATCGGAGCAATCAGAGCAGAGATGAAGGCAGCAGGTGCAGATCATCTTCTTATAACCGATCTGATGGAAGCGGCATGGCTTCTCAATCTGAGAGCAAATGATGTGCTGTATACGCCAGTGTTCTTTGCGTTCATCCTTCTGACCATGGACAGTGTAAGGCTTTATGTGATGGATGGAACACTTGCAGACGGACTCCCGGAAAGGCTGTCTTTTGTTGAAGTCAAAGCATATGATGACATATATAAGGATGTCGCAGGTATTTCTGCCGGAAGCACATTGTGGATCGATCCTGCTACATGCAACTTCACTCTTTACAAATCCATTCCTTCGGGTGTCAGCACACATGAGGCTTTTACACCGGCTGCACTTATGAAGATGATCAAGAATGAAGCAGAGACAGAAGGCATGAAGCATGCGCATGTTCTGGATGGCGTAGCTGTTACAAAGCTCATCAGATGGCTCAAGGAAACGGCTTCTACAGTGCCAAAGACTGAGATAAGTGTAGCAGACAAGCTTAAAGAGCTGAGGCTCAGCAACGAAGAATGCTTCGACCTTTCGTTTGAAACTATTTCCGGATATGGTCCTAACGGTGCCATCATACACTACGCGCCGACTCCTGAGACAGATGCTGAGGTGAAGCCTGAAGGCTTTATCCTGATAGATTCCGGCGGACAATACCGTGGCGGAACTACAGATATCACAAGGACTATTGCTGTTGGTCCTCTTACAGAAGAAATGAAAGAGGATTACACCTATGTTCTCAGGGCACATCTGGCAATGGCTATGTTCAGACTGGCTCCGGGAATGGACGGTCATGAGATAGATCAGGCTGCCAGGGGAGAGATGAAACCTCATGGTCTGGACTTCAATCACGGCCTTTCGCACGGAGTAGGCCATGTGCTCAGTGTGCATGAAGGACCGAACGGCATAAGAAAAACAGCAACGGAGTACCCTGTGCAGGCAGGCATGATCATGTCAAATGAACCGGGTGTTTACATTGAAAACGGCTTTGGGATCAGGATTGAAAACTGTGTAGTCTTTAAAGAAGACGAAGAAGGATTTATTGTAAATGAACCTCTGACCTGCGTTCCTTATGAAAGAGAAGCCATAAAAAAGGAACTGCTTACAGATGAGCAGCTCCGTTATGTAAATGATTATCATAAATGGGTGAGAGATACACTTACTCCTTTGCTTGATAATGAGACTGCAGCATGGCTTGCAGCAGAGACTGCTGAACTTTAGAAACCACTGAATATATGAAAAGCGCGTTCCGCAACATATAACGGGAACGCACTTTTTTTATTTAAGCTCCATGCTTAGCTCGGCATATCCTTCGTCGAAAGTGAGGTGACCTATGGATCCGTTCACTACCGTGAAGGAAGGTCTTGTGTGTCCTATATCTGCATTCCATATGACAGGAACATCCATGTCTCCGAAAACACGCTCGATCTGTCCGAGATAGTCCATATCGGTCGCACCTTTGGTAAAGCATGTTCTGCCAAATATGACAGCCTGTGTATTGTTGAATAACCCTGACATTTTCATTTTTGTCAGCGAATACATGAGGTCCATCGGATTGAGTTCGAAGTTGTCGAAGAACCAGATAAGCCCGTCTTCTTTGTATCTTTCTGCGAAGCCTGTCAGATCCTCATATGGGGTTCCGAACATCCAGCTTATTACGTCTATGCAGCCTCCTATGAGCCTGCCGGTCACATCCAGATGGTACTCTTCTTCGAGGTCATAAACGCCTTCTGTACCTGTTCCTCTTAACAGTACCCATTCTACAGGAGCATCCATGTCATAAGTGCCTGTTTCTTCGTTGAAACCGGTTGAGTTATACACTTCATAAGAAGTCTGAACCGGCAGGTCTCCCATAATTACCGAAAGCGCATCGAAATGGAATTTGTGAAGCGGTCTCCAGTCCCAGGCACCGGCATTGACTCCGTATATGGTAGCGATGTCATAAACAGTGGTAAGAAGCATCTCTATGGCTGTAGGGTCAGAGTACCCGGCGAACCATTTCGGATGACTGCAGACAATCTCTCTGTTGATAAATGGCAGCATCTCTACACAGTAGTCTCCGCCAGATGCGCATAGAACAGCGTCGATATCATCATCAGCAAAGAGCGAATTAAACTCCCTGCCGCGGACTGCTGCAGGTGCTGAAGGGTAGTCATCACTTCTCACATTCTCAGTTTCAAAAATGTCAAAACCAACGTCTTCTAGAATCTCAAGCGAGAGGTCGAATGACTCGGACTTGCCGCCGACTCCCGAGCTTGGCGCACATATACCCAGACACGAACCTTCAGATGGAAATTCAGGATAAATCATATGTTTAACTCCAATCTTAAAAATTACACCAGAAGATTATAGCACGAGTAAGGTGAGAATTGCGCTTAAATGTATCGTTATGGAAAGAGAATGTCCATCAGAATCGAGAGGAAAAAACAGAATGACACAAATATTAAGTAAAAATGAAGGCCCAGACATGGCCATTAAGCTAAAATAAATGTTATATAATAATTAAACAAAGTAAAACATTGCTACATTGTTAACAATGATGTAAAATAACTACAAATGGTGGAAGGCTTGAAATTATTGACGTTGAGGGCTTTAATCCCCATTAAGTTTGTAGGAATTAGATGAAGTATAAAGGAGGCACTAGCAGATGAAAGTATCGAGTGTTCCTTTCAGAGGAACTAAAGATCAGGAAGCCAAACTGCTCGAAGTGATCGCCAAGTACAAAGGCCAGAAGGGAGCCCTTATGCCAATTATGCAGGAGGCTCAGGATATTTACGGATATCTTCCTTATCAGGTACAGAAAATCATTTCTGACGAGACAGGCATTCCAATCGAAAAGATTTATGGTGTAGCTACTTTCTATGCGCAATTCTCGATGTCGCCTAAGGGCAAGTATGTTGTATCGGTATGCCTTGGTACTGCTTGCTATGTAAAGGGCGCAGGCAAGATTCTCGAAGAAGTCGAGTCTAATCTTGGTATCGGAGACGGCGAATGCACCCCTGACGGCAAGTTCTCACTTGATGTATGCCGCTGCGTTGGTGCATGCGGACTGGCACCTGTTATTATCGTTGCAGGAGATGTATACGGCAAAATGACACCTGTCAGAGTTGCAGGTGTTCTTGCTAA
>ODAI010798264.1_pt1 | contig 15259 bp, 11 predicted proteins | sample 1539321 | NCBI WGS metagenome assembly ODAI01 (sample SAMN02144231, study PRJEB22623) | gut metagenome | biome: sheep rumen | host: Ovis aries | place: New Zealand
GTCTGATGACATTCGTATGCGATGTGCTGAAAGGCCTGATTTCATGCGGGATCGGACAATTGCTGACGGGAGATCACATGGGAGCGTTACTCGCGGGCTTTTTTGCAGTCGTCGGACATAACTGGCCAGTTTTCTTTGAGTTCAAAGGGGGAAAGGGCGTATCGACAAGCTGCGGAGTGATGTGCTATTGCTTTCCGGTTCCTGCGATGATCTGCTATGTGCTGACGATTATGCTGATCGCCTGGAAAAGGTACATTTCTCTGGGCAGCATGTTTCTTCTGTCGCTGTATGCCATTCTTGTTTCCGCCTGGTGGTACCGGGGAGAATGGAAACCTTTTGTAATTCTCTGGTGCGTTTTGCTGGCTCTGATTTGCATCGTCAGGCATATTGCGAATATCCGGAGACTTCTGAACGGAACTGAAAACAAGCTGGGAAATCAAAAGAAAGCATAACATTGGAGGACGATCTGTCATGTCTGAGCAGATGAAAAAGATCAGGAATTTCTGCATTGTGGCACATATAGATCATGGAAAAAGCACCCTTGCTGACCGGATCCTGGAAAAAACCGGTGTATTTGAACAGCGGGAAATGGTGGATCAGATTCTGGACAGCATGGAACTGGAAAGAGAACGGGGGATCACCATTAAAAGCAAGGCCGTTCACATGAAATATATTTCGAAGGACGGGCAGGAATATGATTTAAACCTGATTGATACTCCCGGGCACGTTGACTTTACATATGAAGTCAGCCGTGCGCTTGCTGCCTGTGAGGGTGCACTCCTTGTTGTGGATGCCACACAGGGAATTGAAGCGCAGACCCTGGCAAATGTCTATATGGCGCTGGATCATAATCTTGAAATAATCCCCGTCATTAACAAGATTGATCTTCCTTCTGCAAGACCGGAGGAGGTAAGACAGGAAATAGAGGACGTCATTGGGCTGGATGCCAGCTACGCCCCCTGTGTTTCAGCCAAGACGGGCCAGAATATTGATGAGGTGCTGGAAGCTGTAACCCAGTATATTCCCTCGCCTTCCGGCAATCCTGACAATCCGCTGCAGGCTTTGATTTTTGATGCGTTTTACGATAATTACAGAGGCGTCATTTGTTTTATACGGGTAAAGGAAGGAACGCTGCATAACGGAATGCGCATCAGACTCATGGCGACCGGAAGTGAATTTGAAGTTGTGGAGATCGGTCACCTTTCTCCGGGATACGTTCCCTGCAACGAACTGAAGGCGGGGGATGTGGGTTATGTTTCCGCTTCGATCAAGGATGTCAGGGATACCCGTGTCGGAGACACGATTACAGACGCTGCCAACCCAGCGGCACAGCCGCTTCCCGGTTACCGGGAGGTTATGCCGATGGTGTATTGCGGCATTTATCCGGCAGACGGAGCCGATTATCCGTCGCTGAAGGATGCTCTTGAAAAACTGAGGATGAATGATGCTTCCCTTTCCTTTGAACCCGAAACCTCTGTAGCGCTTGGGTTCGGGTTCCGGTGCGGCTTTCTCGGACTTTTGCATATGGATATTATCACCACGCGCCTTGAGCGGGAGTTTGATCTGAACCTTGTTACGACAGCCCCCAGCGTAATTTACAAGGTGGTAAAAAACAACGGCGACCTTATAATGATAGACAACCCGACCAATCTTCCGCCTGCCGGAGAAATAAACTATATGGAAGAACCGTTTGTGCATGCTGCCATCTATACCCCTCAGGATTACGTCGGCACGCTGATGGAGCTTTGCCAGGACAAACGGGGAACTTTCATTGATATGCAGTATGAAGGGAACCGGGTGAAACTGAATTATGATCTCCCGCTGAATGAGATTATTTTTGATTTCTTCGATCAGATTAAGAGCCGAAGCCGGGGTTATGCATCCTTTGATTACGAACTGAAGGATTATCGGCAGAGTGATCTGGTCAAGCTGGATATTCTTTTAAACGGCGATCTGTGCGATGCTTTTTCCATTATTGTTCATCGGGAAAAAGCTTATGCCAGAGGCCGCGGAATTGCGGAAAAGCTGAAGGAAGTTATCCCGAGACAGATGTTCGAGATCCCGATACAGGCAGCAATCGGCGGAAAGGTCATAGCCCGGGAGACGGTTAAAGCCATAAGAAAAGATGTTCTTGCCAAGTGCTACGGCGGGGATATCACCCGAAAGAAAAAACTCCTGGAAAAACAGAAGGAAGGAAAGAAAAGGATGCGCCAGTTTGGCACAGTACAGGTTCCCAGTGAAGCATTTCTGGCTGTGCTCAAAATGGATTAAGGAACAGGCGGGATGCATTATTCTTTTAATCAGGCGGAAACTGCCTGCTTTACCGGCCACAGAAACATTCCGGAATCAGATCGGCCTCAGCTTGCTAAAAGGATTCAAATCAGCATCCGCGCCCTCTACAAAGCAGGATATAAAGTGTTTTTGTGCGGAGGTGCGCGGGGATTTGATACAATGGCGGCGACGGAAGTGCTGTCCTTTCGGGCTGTACATCCGGACGTAAGGCTCGTCATCGCTGTTCCGTGCGCCTCCCAGGCTGACCGGTGGAGCAAGGAAGAACGTGACACTTATCAAAAAACGCTGAAGCTGGCTGATCAGGTTATTGTATTGTCTGATTTCTATTATTCAGGATGTATGCAGGCCAGAAACCGGTTTATGGTGGATCACTCATCTGCCTGTATTTGCTGTCTGACGCATTTTAAAGGAGGAACATGGTCAACAGTCCGATATGCTTTGCATTGCAATGTTCGGATATGGAATCTGGCAATGCCGGACGGGTTTGAACCGGTCCTGAGGGAGAATCAATGGAGCTGTATATTCACATTCCGTTTTGTACCCAAAAATGTCAGTATTGTTCATTTGTCTCCTTTCCCGCTGAAGAAAGTGAAAAGGAAGAATATATCCGGGCTTTGCTGCAGGAAGCGGACATAAGAAAAGATGAGTTTACAGAGCCGGTTTCAACCGTCTTTATTGGCGGAGGAACGCCGTCTCTCCTTTCGGCAGAACAGCTTGTCCGGCTTGTAAATAACCTGAAATGCAGCATTAAGATTGACCCGGATGCAGAATTTACGATTGAGGCGAATCCGGGAACAATTACGGAATCTTTTGTTCAGGCGGCCCGGCAGATTGGGATCAACCGATTCTCGATGGGTATGCAGGCATATCAGGAAAAACTTCTGGGCCTGCTCGGGCGCATCCATACCTTTCAGGAAGTAGCGGAATCTGTTGAACTGCTGAAAAAGTATCAGATCACTAATTTTAACCTGGATCTGATGTTTGGAATTCCGGAGCAGACGAAAAAGGATTGGATGGAGACACTGGAAGCAGCTGTTTCATTGGATCCGGCACATATCAGTGCCTACGGCCTGATCCCGGAGGAGGATACACCCCTGTACAATCTTCTTCAAAGCGGAAAACTGGCCTTGCCGGAACCGGAAGAGGAACGTGAAATGTATGATGCCGCGATCCGGCTGCTTTCTCGGAATGCATATGTTCAATATGAAATATCCAATTTTTCCCGAAAAGGATTTGAATGCAGGCATAATATCGGCTACTGGACGCAACGGCCCTATGTTGGACTGGGTATCTCCGCAGCTTCCATGGTGAATTTCCGGAAGGATAAAACCGGATTGAGATACGTCCGGAAGACCAATCCATCCGGCTGGCATCAATATTTTCAGATGATCGGCAGCAAAGATGTTTCGTTGATCGAAACTGACATCATTTCACCCGGAGAAGCAAGGTTTGAAACGATTATGCTGGCTCTTCGAATGAATCAGGGAATCAGTGAAAAAAAATTCCAGGAACTGCACAGCGTAACAATCGGATCGTGTTATGAAAAACAACTGAAGAAAATGGAGCAGCTCGGGTTACTGCAGCACAAAAATGAATCCTGGATGCTTACGCCTAAAGGAATGGATATCCAGAACAGCGTTCTTGTTGAGTTTATGGAGGATGATACCGGGGAATAATGCCTGTTTCAGTTCAATGCTATGCTGTGGCCGGATTGTTCAAAATAGGCTTCAGCCAATTGATTCAACACGGACAGCGTCCCGGCCTGGGACGGATCATTTCTGAGGTTTTTCACAGCAGATGAAACTTCTTCCAGTGTTTTTGAATCAACAGAGAACATAAACCGCGTATCGGATCCGCCGGACTGCCGTGTTCCCATCAGGTCTCCGGGACCGCGAAGCTCCAGATCCCTTTGTGAAACCAGGAAACCGTCGTTTGTCTTGCAAAGAATGTCCAGCTTGTCCGAGTGATCGGACAAGAGAAAACACCAGCTCTCTTCAGATCCTCTCCCCACTCTGCCGCGCAGCTGATGAAGCTGGCTCAAACCGAATCTTTCTGCATTCTCAATAATCATGATTGTGGCATTTGGATTGTTGATCCCGACTTCAATGACTGTTGTTGACACAAGAATATCGTAGAGACCAGCAGTATAATCCTTCAGAATCTGATCCTTTTCAGCGCCTTTCTGTCCTCCCCATGTCAATGCGATCCGAAGATCTTTCAGACAGGTGTTTTTAAGTGCATGAAAAACAGCTTTTGCGCTTCGAAGTTCTTCAGCAGATTCAGAATCTTCCACTGCAGGGCAGACGATATAAGCCTGATGACCCTTGGCGACTTCGTTTTTAAGAAACAGATACATGCCGTTTCTTTTTTCTTCCGGAACAATTCTGGTTTTTACGGCTTTTCTTCCTGCCGGAAGCTCGCGGATAACAGATATATCCAGATCTCCGTAAAGAATCAGTGCCAGGCTTCTCGGTATGGGTGTCGCTGACATGACCAGGACATGGGGATGGACAAGCGTTTCAGAAATACCCTTGTCCTGAAGGGCTGAACGCTGGCTGACGCCAAAACGGTGCTGCTCATCCGTTATAACCAGACCTAACCGGCTGAACAGAACATCTTTGCTGATCAGCGCATGGGTCCCGAATAAAGCATCACATGAACCATCTGCCAGTTCTTTCAGTATACATTTCCGTTCCCGGGCTTTTGTACTGCCGGTCAGCAATCGGCAGCGCAAACCAAGCGGCTCAAGTATTTTCAGCGCATTATCATAATGCTGGGAAGCCAGGATTTCCGTCGGCGCCATCATGGAGGCCTGGAAACCGGAATGACAGGCCAGGAAAATGGCGCCAAAGGCGACAGCGGTTTTTCCGGAACCAACATCTCCCTGGACCAGACGGGCCATTGCGCTGTTACGCTGCAGATCGGACCGGATTTCTTCCAGTACTCTTCTTTGGGATTCTGTGGAGTGGAAAGGAAGAGAGGCCCAATAAGTTTCACACAGGGATGGATCTGTGTAGACCGGTTCAGAAGCGAAACGGCTTTTTCCTGCCTGGGAAGTATACAGAAGATAGATCAGGATTCTTTCAAAAGTCAGCCGCCTTCGTGCAATGGAAAGGTTTTCCAAGCTGGCAGGGAAATGCGCCTGCCGAAGCGCAAAATTCAATTCGCACAGATGATATTTGATCCGAAATGAACGCGGAAGCGTTTCCGGACAGCAGTCTTCCAGATGGGCCAGTGCGCTTTCAATCAGTTTGCGAAAAGATTTAGCAGGAAACTGGCGGATAGACCTGTAAACCGGAATCCAGCCGGAATCAGAAATGATTTTAGGATTATTCAGGACTCGTCTGCCGTTTTTGACAGTCAGCCGTCCGTAAAGACGGACCGGCATTCCCGGACTTACAGATTTGGCAATCCAGGGTTCATTGTACCAGCAAACAGACAATTTTCCGGAAGCATCGGATACAGATCCCTGCACTCTGGAAATGCCGTGAAAGAAGGATGTTTTAAGGGGATTTGCAAAAATGCCGCTTACCAGGATGTCTCCCGGCTGATTGGTCGAGCAGGGAAAGATTGTCTGGTGGTCTTCATACCGGATGGGCAGAGTAAACAGTAAATCGCGCAATGAGAGAATTCCCATTGCGCGTAATGCCTCCTGGCGAACCGGACCTACCCCTTCCAGATCGATCAGATCCATACCCTGCTTACTCCACAGAAATCAGATAATAATACAAAGGCTGTCCTCCGCTATGGCATTCGACATCACAGAAATCATAATCCTTCTCAATGTCGGAGGAGATTTCTTCCGCATCTGCTTCTGTCACATCTGCACCGTAATAAACTGTAATCAGCTCGTCTTCTTCGGTGACAATGCTTTTCATCATTTCCATCACGACATCGTGAATGGAAGAACCGGAAAACTCAATCTGCCCGTTATGTAGGCCGATAATGTCCCCCTGCCTGATCTGAATTCCGTTATATTCGCTGTCGCGGATTGCATACGTAACCATGGCAGTCTTCACATGCTGGGCTGCTTCTTCCATCCGATGCACATTTTCATCGGGCTCCAGATCATTCTGGAAAGCGATGGCGGCAGCAATGCCCATTGCCACATTTTTGGTCGGAATAACACGGACATCCTTGGGAGACAGCTCCGCTGCCTGATTTGCGGCAAAAATCACATTTCCGTTATTGGGAAGGATAAAGACACATTCTGCCGGAACCTGATTGACCGCACTCAGCAGATCGTCCACGGATGGATTCATGGTCTGCCCGCCTTCAACTATTCGATCCACATTCAGATCCGTAAAGAACTGCGAAAAACCGGATCCGAGCGAGACGGCTACAAAGCCGTAATGCTTTTCTGCTTCGGCAGGCGCTGCAGATTTGTTTTCCTCAGCGGGTTCAGCGGCCGCTTCAGGATTGTTCTCCAGGTCATACTGACGTTTCATGGCAAGAAGATTATCGATCCTGATATCTGAAATCTCAGCGAGCTCAACACCGTATTCAAGAGCTGAACCGGGGTTATCCGTATGAACATGGACATCGGCCTTGGTCAGGTCTCCGGTCACAGAAACATTGTCCCCGATTCGATTCAGCCTTCGCCGGAAAGAATCAAGGTCATGTTCATCACAGTCTTCACGGAAATGACTGAGCGAGAAATTGACACAATAAGTATATGTCAGATCCCTGCTCAGGTCGTGGCAATCATCTGAAACAGCAGAGAAGTCATTTTCCATATCTGTTTCTGTCAGATTGATATCCTCTCCCCTGAGAACTGCAGCGTAGCCCTGATAAATCAGCATCAGACCGCGGCCGCCGGAATCGACCACACCGGCCTGTTTGAGGGCAGGAAGCATATCCGGGGTTTTTTTCAGAATGGCTTCTCCGCTCTTAAGGATCACAGAAAACAATTTATCATAATCGTTAGGATCTTTCCCGGCCTGCTTCATTGCATCCTCTGCAACAATTCGGGCGACCGTCAGGATTGTTCCCTCTTTGGGTTTCATAACGGCCTTATAGGCCATTTCAGATCCGCGGGTCAGCGCCTGAGCAAATTGTACAGGTGTAATCTTTTCCACACCGGCCAATGCTTTTGCAAATCCGCGAAGAAGCTGGCTGGTGATCACGCCGGAGTTTCCCCGGGCTCCTTTTAAAGCGCCTTTTGCAAGTGCGCTGGCAGCTTCATCCGCACGCAGATATTCTTTGCTGTTTACTTCGCGGCAGGCAGACTGCATGGTAAGGGACATGTTGGTGCCGGTATCTCCGTCAGGTACGGGGAAAACATTCAGCGCATCCACTGCTTCCCTGTTTTTTTCGAGAAGTGCTGTACCGGCCATTATCATATCACGCAGGAGCAGGCCGTCGATCGTTTTGAACTGTATCAAAGGAATCTTCCTCCGTCATTCAGGTTATAAAAAGCCGAAAAGAATCATATACGGATTCCTTCGACGGAAATACTGACCTTACGAACCTTTACGCCAGTCATGCTCTCCAGCTTGTAGCGTACGGTTTCGACGATTGTTTTGCAGACCTCGGAAATCGAAATGCCGTATTCCACGATGATGTACAGATCAACATCCAGCATATCCCCGACATTACGGATCTGCACGCCCTTGGAAAGGTTTTCTCTTCCAAGCCATTCAACGATTCCGTCCGTTGCCTTTTTTCCTGACATCGCAACAATTCCATAACATTCGAGGGCGGCATAACCGACAACTTTCATCATGACGTCTTCTGCGATGAAAATCGTGCCCAGATCATTTTTCACCTTACATTCCATCCAATCATCCCTCCCGTGCAACTCAGAGCAATATCAGGATGCTCCGGCAAATGAAATAGGATTCATATAATTATACAGGATATATATTCTTTTATCAAGTTGAAAACGATTTTCAGGGCGGAAATCACTTGACATCTTCCCCAGGTATGCCCATAATAATAACATCTGCGATGAGGGGAAGAAGTATTCGGAACCGGCAGCTTACAGAGAGCTTTTGGACGGTGCAAAAAAGCAGCTGCCCCCGGAGAAATACATCCCGGAGCTGTCTGTCTGAAAAGAGCTTTATTTCTGTAGGACAGACCCGGCCAGCCGGTTACAGCGTCATGAGTGCATGAATGAATCATGTAAAATGGAAGTGGTACCGCGGTTCTTCGCCTTCCGGATGAACCGTGGTTTTTATTTTATGTAAAGGGGTGAAGGACATGAGTACACCATCGTTTCAGTTTGCTCACCGTTTTGACCAGGTATCAGGAAGCGCCATCCGTGAAATATTCAAAGTGATTGCACAGCCGGGAATGATTTCCTTTGCCGGAGGGAACCCTTCCCCTGAAGCGCTGCCAGATGAAACTGTACGCAGGCTTGCGGATGAAGTGCTTCAAAAAAACGGAAAGGCAATTCTCCAGTATGGTGCGACAGAAGGTTATGCACCTTTTGTGGAAAGCCTGAAAACTTATGTCAGGGATCAGCTTCATTGCGAAATTCCGGCAGTACTCCCGGTGACGGGATCCACACAGGCGATGGATCTGCTTTGTAAGGCAATGATTGATCCGGGGGACAGGATTCTGGTTGAAAACCCGTCCTTTCTTGGCAATCTGCAGTGCATGAAGCTCTACCAGGCAGAGCTGATACCGGTGGAGAGCGATGATAACGGTATGCTGACGGAAGATCTTGAGCAGAAAATGGAAAAGTATCATCCTAAAATGCTCTATACGATTCCGACATTTCAGAATCCGTCAGGAAAGACCCTTCCGGAGGATAGAAGGAAAAAGATTGCAGAGCTTTCCCGCGCCTATCAGGTGATTGTTGCGGAAGACGATCCGTACAGGGACCTCAGATATTCCGGTACTCCCCTTCCGGCTATAAAAAGCTTCGATAACGAAGGCTGGGTCGTATTTCTTGGAAGCTTCAGTAAAATTATATCCCCTGGCCTGCGTGTTGGATATATGGCCGGCCATCCGGATATTATCCGGAAATGCACGGTTGGCAAACAGTCTACGGATGTTCATACGGCAAACCTGAATCAGGCAATTGTCGATTTGTTTATCCGCAGGGACCTTCTTCCGGATCATATACGGTTTATCTGCAAAAACTACAGCGAAAAGATGAACCTGATGCTTTCGGAGCTGTCCAAAATCCCGGGAGGCATTCGTTTTACCCGGCCGCAGGGCGGACTGTTCATCTGGGTGGAGCTGCCGGACGGAATAAATGCGAAAGAAATGTTGAATACAGCGATAGAACATAAGGTTGCATTTGTTCCCGGGACCCATTTTTGTGTCAACGGGGGACATGAGAATACCATCCGCCTGAATTTTTCAAACAGCTCCTCTTCACAGATTATTGAAGGAATCAGTATTTTGAGGGATATTATTTCAAAAAGAATCTAAACTGAACGGAGGAAATTCCCTATGGAACATATTCTGGATATTTTAAAGGAACGCGGTTTTATTGCCCAGATGACCTTTGAGGATGAACTTTATGAACAGCTGAAAAATCCGACAACCTTTTATGTTGGATTTGACCCAACAGCAGACAGTCTCCATATCGGCCACTATATTCCGATCATGGCAATGGCCCACATGCAGCGGGCCGGCCATAAGCCGATCGCTTTGATGGGAGGAGGAACCGCGATGATCGGGGATCCTTCCGGGAAAACGGATATGCGCAAGATGATGACAATTGAGACGATTGATCATAATGTCGAATGCATCAAAAAGCAGATGTCCCGTTTCCTGGATTTTTCGGATGATAAAGCAATCATTGTGAATAACGGTGATTGGCTTCGGCATCTGAATTTTATTGAATTTATGCGGGATATCGGCTCCACGTTTTCCGTGAACAAAATGCTGACAGCTGAATGCTATAAAGCCCGGATGGCTACGGAAAACGGTCTGAGCTTCCTGGAGTTTACGTATATGCTGATGCAGAGCTATGATTTTCTTGAATTGTTTCACCGCTATGGCTGCCGCCTTGAAATGGGCGGAAATGATCAGTGGAGCAATATGCTGGGCGGAGCGGATCTTGTAAGGAAAAAGGAAAGGGAAAAAGCGTTTGCCTGTACATTCCAGCTTCTGCTGACCCATGACGGCCGGAAAATGGGAAAAACAGAAGCCGGTGCGCTGTGGCTGGATGAGAATAAGACAAGTCCGTTTAATTTCTATCAATACTGGAGAAATGTGGATGATAAGGATGTTGAGAAGTGTCTTGCGCTGCTCACTTTCCTGCCAATGGATGAAGTCCGCAGGCTTGGACGGCTGCAGGACGCCGAACTGAACGAGGCCAAACGGATTCTGGCGTTTGAAGTCACAAAGCTGGTTCATGGCGAAGAGGCGGCCATCCAAGCGGAAAAAGCTGCAAAAGCACTGTTCGCCGGCGGCCCGGCAGCAGGAGATGTTCCAACGCTGATCCTCCATGAAGAGGAACTTTCTGCTGATGCACGCATTTCTACCATGCTGGTCAGGTCCGGTTTGTGCAAAAGCCAGAGTGATGCAAGGAAACAGATTGAGCAGAATGCGGTCTCGGTCAACAATGAAAAGGTTTCAGACGTTGCAGCTGTCCTGACCATGGATCAGTTTGGCCAGGATGGCGCAATGATCCGGAAAGGAAAAAAAGGCTTCTGCCGTGTGATCATTGAATGACCGGATCGTACAGGACCGTCCGGCAAGCCGGCCACAATGAAATCATCATTCAGAAGAGCCGTTTTATCGGATATGTATTTCCCTGCAGTACAGAGGAGGAGGCTGTCCGGCATATTCAGGATTTGCGGGAGCAGCACCGTGAAGCCAGACACCACTGCTATGCCTATATCATTGGCTCAAACAGCGGAATCATGCGATACAGTGATGATGGGGAGCCCGGCGGAACAGCCGGAATGCCGATGCTGGATCTGCTGAAAAAAGAACAGATTGTAAATTGCTGTGTGGTTGTTGTACGCTACTTTGGTGGCATCCTGCTGGGAACCGGCGGGCTTGTCCGGGCATATACACAGGGAAGCAAAGCGGCACTGGAAGCGGCTGGAATCGTTCGGATGGAACTGTCAGCTGTCGTTCAATGCAGCGTCAGCTATTCCCTCTGGAATTCAATCCAGTACACCCTGAAAAATATGAATATTCAGCTGGGTGAAGTAAAATATCTTACAGCGGTTGAGTTTGAGTATGCGGTCAGGAAGAAAGAATGTGATGAATCCATCCAAATTCTGCTGAATAAAACAGACGGAAAGATGGAATACATGATCCTGGAAGAAGCGTACAAGGCCTGGAGTATCTGAGAAAGAGGGTTATCCCTGTTCCTTCTTTTTCCAATGATTATGGATTTGTTCGACCATACCCTGCAGCTCGCTGAGCTGGATAAGATCAATGGAACCATAAGGTGCGGAAAGGATTCTCTCGAGAATAATCCTGTATTGTTCAGTCATCTGAAGGAGATCTGCAGCCTGAGTAGATGTGCGGGAACTCTCATTTAATATAACCAGATCGCTGATATCAAGCCATAGTTGATTGACCATCCGGATGGAAATTCGGGCATAAAAACCGGTATCCGGGCAGGAAAATATCCCCGGACCGTTCCCTGCTTCCAGTACCGATGCAACAGAAGCGCAATAAAGGTCAGTCAGTACTTTCTCATAACAATTTCGGATATGCATTCCTTCCGGCAGGGAAAACACTGGCAGAATCATCAGCAGAAAGGACAGTTTTTCCCCGGAAAAAGGGATGATACCGGAAAAAAGAATGTTGATTTTCTTCAAAGGGTCCGGTTCGTTTTCCGCACGTTGAATGATATCATTCGCACAGCTCATTGCCCTGCTCCTGCATATTTCTTCAAGGAGTGATTCCTTGCTTTCAAAATGATGGTAAAAGCTCCCTTTGCTGGTGTGAAGATCATCAAGAATATCCTGCACACTGGTGGTTTCATAACCAAAGCGGCAAAAGCGCGATTCTGCCGTTTTAAGTATTTCCTGTTTTTTCAGATCACCTTTACGCATAAAGAACTTCCGCCTTTCCTTTTCTTCCGTTGATTCCGGCCAATATGCCGGAGGCAAAAGCAAACATCAGATTAAAACCGCCGCAATCACCGTCAACATTCAAGACCTCGCCGGATGCATGAAGTCCCGGAACGAGGCGTGATTCCAGTGTATCCGGAGCGAAGAATCCGCAATCTATTCCTCCTGCTGTAACCTGGGCTTCATCAAATCCCTTGGGTCCTTTGATCTGGACGATGTATCCGCAGGCAGTTTCACAGACAGCCAGGAGTTCCGTGTCAGACAAATCGCCAGCAGTCCTTCCCTTCAGATTGATTCCTGCCTGCTTAGCAACTGCGAATGCAAGCTTTGGCAGCAGAAGGCCGTGAAGGATACAGTCAGGGGAAAGATCGTGAATGCGTTCTCTTCTTTCTTTCAGGATTTTCATAAAATCTTTTTGATCCGGGATAATTCTCCGGATAAAATCCAGTTTTATGTAACATCCGTTATCAATAAAACGAGCGCACTGCATAATGCAGATTCCGCTGATGCCTGTTTCAGTAAAGAGTACCTCACCTTTTTCCTGATGAAGGATACGATGGGAGGAAGAAAAAAGGGAAACGCTGCATCTGGCCCTGAGCCCGGATAAACCGGAGATACTGCGCGAATCTGTAATCAGGGGACACAGGGAAGGAAATGGAGATATCATTTTATGACCGAAAGACTGAAGAAATGAATACCCGGAGGAAGAACTGCCCAGACGAGGGAATGCAATTCCGCCGGTTGCAATCAGAATGCGCTTTGCTGACAATACTTCATTTGGAAGATGTATATGAAACAGACCATTTTCATAGAAAACGGAGGTAACATCAGACTGAAGTCGAAGATCAACCCCGTTTGAGCGCAGACGTTCTTTCATGACATCAATAACAGATCCGGAATGAAAGGTGCAGGGATACAATCTCCCATCCTTTTCTTCTGAAAGAAACAAGCCAAGATGATTCCAGAACCGGATTAATTGATTGGGAGGAAAATAGCTTAAAACCGCATTTGCAAAGGAAGAATCACCGTAATAAGCGGGCGGTCGAAGATTCATGAGATTGCAGCGTCCGTTACCGGATGCGGCGATTTTTCTGCCGATGGCGGGATTCTTTTCCAGTACAATGACACGATCCCCGCAATCGGATGCAGCGATAGCGGCGGCTAAACCGGAGGCACCGCCTCCAATGACTGCAAAATCCGAATATCTGCTCATATGATTCGTTCACCTGCCGAATAATCATTCCGGGATCTAACTCATATGATAAACAGACTTCAGTTTGTTTGTCAATACATTATCTGCCTGATAAACAATCAGGGGCGGCATAGGATGGAGGGTCGGTTTCGCATCTTTGACAGCTTCGATCAGGACCAGATTTGCCGGTCTGTTTTCATAAGGGTATACTAATTGAAAACGCTTCGGTTCAAGATGCTGCTTTTGCAGGAGGGCCATCGCCTGAAGCATTTGTGGAGCCGGATAAACCATATAAAAATGACCTTTTCCCTTCAGCAGCATATAAGCGCTTCGAAAAAAACCGGCCAGAGTATTTTCCCCCTGGCTTTTTGAAACAGCTCTCGTCGAATATGGGCTGGAAATAACGGATCCGGGACTTCCATAAGGCGGGTTGCAGACAATCGCGTCAATACTGCATGACGGAAGATAATCAGCAGCCTTTGCCGCGTCCCCGTGAATCATAAAAACCCGATTTTCCAGGCTGTTCATTTTGACGGATCTGCCGGCCATTTCAACGATATCATCCTGGATTTCAAAGCAATGAAAATATTTCCCTTTTTGCTGTCCAATCAGAAGAAAAGGCAGGATTCCGCTTCCGGCGCCAAAGTCACATACAATATCCGATGCACGGATATAAGCAAAATGTGCCAGCAGAACAGAATCCATTCCAAAACGAAACCCTTCTCTCTTCTGAAGAACTTTTAATCCGTTCATCTGAAGATCTTCAAGGGTTTCATCTTCCATGATCCAACAAGAATTCATAGAAACCCCATCCTTAAAAGAGGGATGTGCAGAAGCACATCCCCGGATTGCATTGCGCTGATTTCACCTAGAAGTCAATCACGACCGGGTTGACTTCGTCAGATTTATCTTCTTTTTCCGGCACCTTTTCCACAAACAGCGAATGATAGAGCTTCATGTACTCTTCCGCTGAATGGGTCCAGCTGTAATCCCCTTTCATGCCTCTTTCCTGCAGTGTTTTCCAGATGTCTTTTCTGTTTTTAAAATATCCGACGGATCTTTCAATCACGTGCAGCATGTCATGAGCATTGTAGTTAAAGAAAGTGAAGCCATTGCCTTCCCCGGTGAATTCATTATAGCTCAATACAGTATCACGAAGTCCGCCGGTTTCACGAACAATCGGAATCGTGCCGTAACGCATCGCGATCATCTGACTCAATCCGCAGGGCTCAAACTGGCTTGGCATCAGGAAAATATCCGCTCCGGCATAGATTCGGTGTGCCAGAGTGTGATCCATGGTGAATCTGGCGGCAACACGCCCTTTATATTCGCTTTCAGCCCAACTGAACAGGTTGAAATACCGTCCTTCACCCATTCCAAGCACAACAAGCTGAACATCCTGACGCATAATATCGCTGATGACATAATCGATCAGATCCAGCCCCTTCTGATTGCTCAGCCGTCCAACCATACCGATCACCGGTGTTTCCGGGTTCGGATCCAATCCGAGCTCTTTCTGAAGAGCCTGTTTGCATGCAGCTTTCCCAGACAAATCGTTTGCGCTGTAGCAGCGATCTATGCGCGGATCCGTTTCCGGATTGTATTCATCGATATCAATTCCGTTCAGGACCCCGTGCAGATCGGCTTTGCGGGAGCGAAGCAGCCCATCCAGACGTTCACCATAATATGCAGTTTGGATTTCTTCAGCATAGGAAGGGCTGACTGTTGTAATCATATCGGCATAGACAAGCGCAGCTTTCATGTAATTTGCACAGCCGAA
>ODAI013620869.1_pt1 | contig 15258 bp, 28 predicted proteins | sample 1539321 | NCBI WGS metagenome assembly ODAI01 (sample SAMN02144231, study PRJEB22623) | gut metagenome | biome: sheep rumen | host: Ovis aries | place: New Zealand
CGGCGACAAGCGCCAGCCTTGCGAGGTCTGGACGCGCGTCATGGGCTACTACCGTCCCGTCGAGATGTACAACACCGGCAAGAAGGGCGAGTACCACGAGCGAGTGGAGTTCGTGGAGCCCAAGTAGTATACTTTAGAAACACGGTTGGCTGAACACCTGATGGAACGCCCGTACAACGTCCCCGAAAAGCACAAGCTGCTGCGCATGGCATAATGCGCCGCCTTCCCCGAGTTAGCGCTGGCAAGGGGATTGAATGGCCGTACGCCTTGGGCCAGAGCAACAAGGCGTGTAAACATGTATGGCCCCCATCGGATTCGTCCGGTGGGGGCTTTTTCCATATCGAAAGGAACGCAGGTGAACATCTTTGAAATCACGCTGGACGTAGACAAGCGGAGCAACAAGGAGTCCGTTAACCTGCGTCAAGGCGACATCAACGGCACGACCATCAGGGCCACGCTCCGCGACCATGACGTGCCCATGGAGGGCGGCGAGTACACGGCCATGTTCTGCATGACCCTGCCCGACCGCAAGACCTTCTACCACGACGACGCGACCTACGAGAACGGCGTCGTGACCGTGGTTGTCAAGGAGCAGTACGCGGCGACCGTGCCGGGTACCACCAACAACGCATACTTCGAGCTGTACGACGGCGAGGAGCTGAAGTACACGACCGCCTCCTTCATGGTGCGCGTCAAGCCGTCCGCCATGGACGGCGAGGCCGCTCAGTCCTACGACCCTCGCGTCGAGGCCCTCATGACCCAGATGAGCGAGCTCATCGAGACCGTGACCGAGGCAGAGGCCGGTAGGGTGGAGGCCGAGAATGCCCGCGTCACAGCCGAGCAGGGGAGGGTCGACACCTTCGCCGCCAACGAGGCGACACGCGACGAGACCTTCACTGCCAACGAGGGCCGTCGAGCCGCAGCCTACGCCGAGACCGAGTCGGCACGCTCCCAGAGGTTCCTCGCCAACGAGGAATCCCGCCAGACGGCTTACGAAGAGGACGCCGCCGCTTGGGAGGCCGCAGAGAACGAGCGTGCCAACACCTTCGAGGAGAACGAGACCGAGCGCCAGTCGACGTTCGAGGGCAACGAGGCCGAGCGTAAGGCCACATTCGACGCCTTCGCCTCACCGACCGTGTCAGTCGAGGAGACCGCCACGGGCCAGATTGCCCACATCACGTGGAAGGACCCTAACGGCATCCACGTCAGCGACATGGTCATCGACGACGCCGTGAACGTGACCATGACGGGCGACATGCTCGCCGTCCCCGTCGACCCGCAGGGCGCGTGCGTCAGCAGCGGCACGGCCTACTTCTACTTCTCCGGCTGGGTGGGCGACCGCATGATGCCGTGCGAGGCCAAGGTGACCGCGAGCGTCGACGCGCGTTTCTCCGTGCGCATCACCAATGCGACGGCGAGGGAGCAGGGCGTCATCCGCGTGGACTACACCGAGGGGACCACGTACTCCCCGCAGGCGGACGTGTGCACCATCTCGCTCTCCTGCGGCGGTCGCACGTTCCTCCATCGCCTCACCGCCGTCGCGCCGCGCGGCGGCTCCGCTGCCGGTGCCTACAGCCATGACAGCTTCGAGGCGTTCAAGGATGCCCTCGTCGACGCGCTCGGCCTCTCTGTCACCGAGACGTGGAACGAGACGGCGCAGCGCTACGACTACCAGATTGTGTCGGGCGCTTAGTGTATGATTGAGACCTCCGACAAGACTCACTGTCCGGTCAAGCTTGCAGGTGAGTCGTAAGGAGCGGTTTGGCGACTGACCCGGAATCAGCCGAGCGGCGGTGACGGCCCGAAATAAACGGTCTTCCAAGCGTGCGGGGAAGTTTCCGCGCAAGAGGCGCGAGCGGCCCAAGGGGTTTCGCTCGCGTGGGGCGCGGCCCCTGTCAGGATGGCAGCGGCCTCATCCATGGAGCGCCCGATGCCCCTCTCCCGGACGCGGGGGAGGGGCTTCTCTTTTTTTGCTGGGACATATCATTAATGCAACTAAATCCGTTTCCCAGCCATTTCCCAAATCGTGAGAAGCATGCCAGACATGACACGTATGAAATGAATATTGCGAGATTATGGGGCCTAGTGACAAACATGCCAAGGATTGTGTACAGTTACTCCTTGTAGTGCATAAAACAAAACCGCAGGTAGAAGGCCCTGTATATTCTCACCGTTTCCCAATTTTACCTAATTTGCCCAATTCCACCCGCTATCGTACCTGTTTGCTGCATAAGCCTCGGCCATGACCTGAGCCAGCATCTCGGGCGTCGGGCGGTCGTAGTACTGCCCCGTGACGCCTGCCGTGAGGTGCCCCATCATGGCCTCGATGTAGTACGGCTGCACCTTGAGGGACCAGCGCATGTTGGTCTGCCAGCTGTTGCGGAGGTTGTGGCACGGATGCGCCATCTCGGCGAGCCTCCATGCCTTGTTGAAGCGGCGCTGGGTGCTGTGGCCACCGAGCCCGTCTCCCGTGAGCCAGCCGCCTACCGCGATTCCGGCAAGCCCCAGCAGACGCGCACCGGCCCTGCCGGGGATGGCCACCACACGACGGCTCTGCTGGTTCTTGAGCGCGTCGCTCACGCTGCCGCTGTTGAGCACCTGACGGCGCACCTCGACGAGGCACACGTCGCCCACCACCGACACGTCCTCCACGCGGGTGGCCAGCGACTCGCCGACGCGCAGCCCACCGAAGGCGGCGAGGAGGAACGCCGCCTCCCACCACTCGCCGTATGCGGAGTCGCGCCATGCCTCGCCGAGCTCTTCGAGGGTCCAGATGCCCTTGTCCTTCCGGCGCACGGTCTTCGACGCTGGCATGATGTACTTCTCCCTGAACGGGTTGCTGGCGATGACGCCGTATCTCACAGCGTAGTCCATGAGCGGGCGCAGCACGTCCAGCGAGCCGATGGCCTCGCTCCTTCCCATCCCGCCAATCCACTGCTGCACCTCAAGCGGGCGGACGGCGTCGCAGCTCACGTCGCCCCACCTCGGCTCGACGTGCCTCCTCCATGCGCTCTTGTACTGGTCGAGCGACTTCCGGGAGAGGTCGCCGCCTTCGACCCTGCCCTCCATGGACGGGAGGTGCCACCGCTCCCATGCCTCGCCCACGGTGGGGCACGGCGCGTCCTCGCTGTGCGCGAGCATCAGCTCCGCCCGCTTGTTCTCCACGTCCTGCCGCGAGCCCCTCACGGTGACGCAGTTTCGGCGGTAGCCCCGCTCGTCGAGCGAGGCCCAGAAGCGGATGTGGCCGACCCTCCTTGCGGGGTCATAGTCAATGGAACCCCATTGCGCCCTTGTCTTTTTGCGAGCCATTGATATAATCCTCCCTAGCTTACCTACCGAGAGTAGGAAAAGCCCACTTCGAGCCTCCGTGTCCCACCGGGGGCTTGATGCTTTATATGGAGAGGTATTCTCCCGACTTCACGATTGCCCTTGCAAGGCTGAGAAGCAATGACCTTCCGTTGTCGTCAAGCATGTCATAGAAGGCGCTGAGCTGCGCCTTGTCGGCGTCGCTTTCCGAGACGTCGTGCCCCATCAGATAGTCGAGGCTCACGTCGTAGAAGTCCGCAAGCTTGAAGAGGACGTCGGTGGGGGCCTGTCTATCGCCGCGCTCATAGTTGCGGTAGGTCTTCACCGGAAGACCGATTGCGCTGGCGACCCTATCCTGCGTCAGTCCGCGTGAAGTGCGGAGTTCCGAAAGCCTCATCGTACACCCCCAAAATCAGAAATGTCGATAAGGACAGTGTACCCCAGAATGAGGAAAAAAGTCCAGATTCTGGCTTGCAAGTGCCTCAGATTGGGGTATACTGTTTAGCAACGGGCCCCCAAAACGGGGACAAGAAGGGATAGGATATGAAGACCAATATAGCATCCGAGAGGGCAAAGTTGAACCTGACTCAGGAACAACTTGCAAATCTTCTTGAGGTCAGCCGTGACAGCGTCTCCAACTGGGAGACAGGCGTTGCCACCTTGAAGGCCGACATGGCCGTGCGTCTCGCAGACATCTTCCATTGCTCTGTTGACTACCTGCTCTGCCGCACCGAGGAACGCTTCTTTACCGCACAGACCAACAACTAAAAGACGGGCTTCCCGTCGAAGGACAGATTGGCTTCCATGCATGCAAACGCCCTGAAGTCCAATCTGCCCTCCGCTGGGAAACCAGCACCGTACCTTCCATGGAGAATAGGTCTGATGAAGACTAGCAGCCATATGCTGAGTGTGGCACTGCTGGGAGCGAAATCGGCGCTGGACGGGATGCGCAAAGCCCGGACAATCCGTGAGCACAACCCCTTATAAGCTCCCAGTGACGAGACCTTTGAACGGCCTCAGCCGCTGTCACGGCGGTCAATTGCGCAGTGAATAAAGGCTCATGTCGCATGTCTGTTTTTAACGGGACTGCACTCTGGTGCGGTTGACCTGTGGCAGACGACGTGGGGAAGAGCAAGACAATCGCCCGTATATCGCAATGGTCAACGGCCTCGGCTCATAACCGAAGGGTATGCAGAGATGCATATGTAGGTTCGAATCCTGCTGCGGGCACCAAGCAACAAACGCGGGAGACCGCGTCTCATAGCACCAAAGCGACGGCCCCTGCCAGCGCCAACTGGCAAGGGCCTCGCTTGGGACGTTCCAACTGTGACAGGCCGGAACGTCCCTCATCTTACCAAATTCGAGCGTCCAGCAGACGGCACGCCTGCGCTGGCGGAAGAACACAGACGACAAGGTAGGCACCAACGTCTGCGCAACCCATGCTTCTCAGCCCGCCCGCCGCGATTCCTTGACTTGACGTGGCAAGCGCAGCAAGGGAAGCCAAGTCACGAGGGGTTTCAGGAATCACCTCCTTTCTTCTCCTACGGACAGGGCATTGCGCCTCGTGGCTGCGGCTGGACTTTCCAAACAGACCGTGTGTAGGCTGACCTGCCGCGTGTCGCCTGCTGGGCGCTCGGAGCGAATCAAAGGAGAGGGGGAGAAGATGAATGAAGGCACCAGAGGAGCTTGCCGCGTTCGGCGCGGTGTACGTGCGGGCCGACCTAGTCGCAGACCGCACCCCAGAGCCGATAGAGCGGTGGTACAGCGTCGCAGAGCTGGCCGACATGAGCGGCTTCAGCGCGTCGAGCATCTACCGCGCCATGGCTCAGGGGCGTCTCGCCTACAAGTGCCCGAACGGGTCCGACGTGGGACGCAGGGTGTCCCGCACGGAGTGGGAGAGGTTCCTCGAAGCGAGCTGACGCTCGCATGCATCCTCCTGATTCTCCTCCTTGCCGCCTTCGCCGCAGCCGGGACATCCGACTGGGAGGCCGAGCAGGCATATCAGCGGTCTTGGGCGAAGGCGCACGGAATCGAGATGGGAGACCAATTATGAAGCTCGTGGAAGTAACGCCCGAAGCCGCCAACCACGTCCGCGCCCGCCACAGCAAGTGGCGCAGCATCGTCAGGGAGTTCCTCGACAGCGGCCTGAGCATCGCCGAGGTGACCGAGTACGGCACCACCATCACCGCCGCCTATCACGGGCTGCTCTACGCCGTCAAGAACAGCGCCTGCCCCGTCAAGGTCATGCGCCGAAAGGAGCACATCTACCTCGTGCGCGAAGGGCAGTAGGCCGTCAGGAGAACGCAAGTGAGCTCAAAGTCAAAGGCCAAGGGCACGCGCTACGAGACTCAGGTGGCCGATTACATCAACGACTGGTGCGGCAACGCCAAGCGCTGCGAGCGCAGGGCGTTGCACGGCAGCAGCGACCAAGGCGACCTGAAGCTGCGCGTGCACAACCTCGACCTCATCATCGAGTGCAAGTGGAACAAGGACTACCCGAACAAGGCGCTTGAGCAGGAGTTCCGCAGACAGACCGACGAGGAGACCGCCAACGCCGACGCTGACGGCGGCATCCTCGTCATGAACCGCTACCGCAACGGCACGGAGCGGCACGAGGCGTGGATGCGCCTCTCGACCGCGTGCCTCCTAGTCGGTGCCGTTCTGCCCGAGGGCCGCGAGGACGTGTGGGTGTGCACGCGGCTTTGGGACCTCTGCTGGCTGATGTTCGGACCTCCCGTTTGGGAAGACAAGAGGGGATAACATGGAAGACCTCAGCACCATGGCGCACCGCGCCTTCATGAAGGCAATCAACGGGGAGGACGTTACCTCCTTCCCCGGTGGCTTCTGCGTGAGGATGGACGAGGACGAGGCGGAGCTCCCGCAGCCGTTCTCCATCATCTACGACGGCGACCTCACCGCCATCACGTGGGACGACGGGACCGTCACCCGTACCCACCGTCAGGACACCGACGAGCACGACCCGCTGCTTGGCACGCTCAACTGCATCGTCCGCAAGCTCACCGGCAACTGCGGCCACGGCGTCGACCTCTACGAGGAGGAGATGCGCATGGTGGCCGACTCTATCGAGGAGTCCGAGGACATCGACTGCCTCATCGACTACTACGCGCTCATCGTGGACACGCTCTGCGTTCTGCGCGAGTCCAAGGACAAGTGGATGGACCAGCTTGGCCCCACAGAGGAGCAGCCCGAGCCCGCTCCGACCTTCCGCATCGACGACTCCGCCGTCACAACGGTCCATGTGTCCGACAAGACCACCGAGCTTGAGCAGCGCATCGACCATCTGACCCGCGAGCGCGAGGCCATGCGCCAGAAGGTCCGCGACCTCATCGACGCGGGTGAGCTGTGATGGCAGACGAGGTAATCGATGTCGAGGCGACGCCAATCGACCAAGAGCTCTCCGTCCTGTCCAAGGCGGAGAAGTGGCTCGCAGGTGCCGCCGACCGCGTGGCCATGTACTGCGAGCACTACAAGCCGCCGACGCGCATCGACTCCGAGAAGCAGCGCAAGGACTGCGTCTCTGCCCGCGCCTCCGTCCACAAGGACGAGGCCACCATCGACGCCGAGCGCAAGGCCATGCTGCGCGACGCCGAGGACGCGCTCAAGAGGTTCAAGGCCAACGTCAAGGACGTGCTGACGCCGCTCACCGACCTCGACAACGAGTACAAGCGCCTCCTCGACGAGTACGAGGAGCAGTGGCGCACCGAGCGCACCATCGAGCTGACCGAGGAGTACGAGGGCATCGCTCCCGACCTCGTGGAGCTGGTGCCGTTCGAGAACCTCGTCGCCCGCTTCGGCATGGAGAAGGGCAAGGTCTGGCTCAACCGCTCCACGAACATCGTGGCCGCGAAGCAGATGCTCGGCGAAGCCATCTACACCATCGCCGACGCGGAGCGGACCATCCGCGAGAGCGTGCCCGAGGAGGACGTGAGGGACACGCTGGCCGAGTACTTCCAGACGCTCGACCTTCAGACGGCGCTCTCGAACGCCCGCAAGCTGCGCGACCAGCGCGAGCGGCTTGCGCGGCTTGAGGCAGAACGCGCGGCTAGGGAGGCCATGTGGGAGAACCCTCAACCCGAGGTCGAGGCTCCGCCCGAACCCGAGCCGGTGCCCGAGCCTCAACCCGTGGCCCAGCCCACGACCGACGTTCCGCACCCGTGGGTAATCGTCGCGTCGCTCGCCACCAAGGCACAGATGCTCCAGCTCAGGGACTACGCAAGGAGCGTCGGCATCCCGTTCGACTGCATCTATTCGGGCACGCTGGAAGAGGTATACAGGAGGACACACAATGCCTGAGGACATATACTACGACGAGCCCACCGCCGAGGAGGCGTACGCCATCGACAACAACACCGAGCCAATGCAGGATGACGCGGTCGCACCCACGAGCGAGACCGCGTCCTTCTGGCGCAGGCTCCTCGCCGTGCAGCGCAAGCTCAAGGCCCCCAAGTCCGCCTTTAACGGCTTCGGGGGTTATTACTACCGCAGCTGCGAGGACATCCTTGAGGCGCTGAAGCCGCTGCTTGAGGAGTACGACCTGCTGCTGACCATTACTGACGACATCCACTACGTCGAGGGCCGCTTCTACGTGAAGGCGACCGTGACCGTTGCCGATGTCGAGACCGGTCTCAGCAAGAAGGCCACCGCCTTCGCCCGCGAGCCCGAGAACCGCAAGGGCTCCGACCAGTCGCAGGTCACCGGCTCCTGCTCAAGCTACGCGAGGAAGTTCGCGCTCAACGCGCTGTTCCTCATCGACGACACGAAGGACGCGGACGTTCCGCTCAAGCAGGAGCCAAAGCAGCCGCCCGCGAATGGTCCGTTCGTCGCACGCTGCAAGTCTTGCGGCACCCAGTACCAGTTCCAGAACGCCGAGCAGTACAACCAGTTCATCGCCCATCCCAACTGCTGCCCGAACCCTCAGTGGCAGGTCGTGTAAATGGACGAGAGTCTGGGCGGCGTGGGCGACTACCTCATGCTACAGCGCCTCATGCAGGAGCTTGACGATGAGATAGACGCCTACCGCAAGGCTGGCTACCAGCTCGCCGAGAACGAGGCCGAGTACCGAATGCAGCTGCAAATCAAGATTCTTCAGGAGCGCTCGAAGGGCACGCCCGTCACCGTAATAAGCGACATCTGCCGTGGCGACGAGGACATTGCGTACCTCAAGCAGCTGCGTGACAACTCAGAGGTCGCGTACAAGGCATGCCAAGAGAAGATAAACGCCCTGAAGCTTGACATCCGGGTTATCAATGACCAAATAGGCCGTGAGTTTGGAAGGCCATCAAACACGTAAGGAGACCGTAGTGTCCATCAATCGCGTAAACCTTTCAGGTAACTTGACTCGTGATAGCGAGCTGCGCGTCTCGCAGGCTGGAAACGCCGTGCTCCCCTTCGGCATCGCGGTCAATGACCGCCGTCGCAACCAGCAGACCGGCGAGTGGGAAGAGTACCCCAACTACGTTGATTGCACGATTTTTGGCAACCGCGCTCAGGGCCTTTCGCCCTACCTGACCAAGGGGACCAAGGTCGCCCTTGAGGGTAGACTCCATTGGTCCTCTTGGGAGAAGGACGGCCAGAAGCGCAGCAAGCTTGAGGTGTACGTTGACGAGGTGGAGTTCCTGTCCGCCCGCCAGCAGAATGGCCCGCAGGCCGCGCCACAGCCCGCATACGCCCCTCGACAGCCGCAGGGGTACGCGAACCCGCCCCAGCCGCAGATGGCCCCGCAGATGCCCGCTCAGGCTCCCGTAGCACCGCCGCAGTACGGCGGCTACCAGCCGACGCAGCAGCCGCCGATGCCGCAGCAGCCACTCTCGTATATTGCTGATGAGGATATTCCCTTTGGCTCCCCGCTTATGCTCTAGGAGGTAATGATGCGCTTTCGTGGAACCGTGAAGGATGCCAAGCTTTCGAGCAAGGGCATCAACATTCATCTGCTGGCTTCCGATGACTGCTCGACCGATGACCTTCGCGCCTACTTTGACGAGCTGGTCATGGTGAACATCGAGATTGTCGTGCCTGATGCCGAGGTCGTGCAGGAGTCCTTCGAGCTTGACGGCGAGTTGGACTAGCCGTGCCGGTGTTCAGAGTTCACAAGACCGAGAACTACACGGTCATGTCGAATCACCATCTCAGGAACAAAGACCTTTCGCTTCAGGCGAAGGGTCTTCTTTCCGTCATCCTCTCGCTGCCTCCTGATTGGAACTACAGCATCCATGGCCTAGCCCTTATCAGCAAGGAGGGCGACAAGGCAATCAAGTCCACGCTGGACGAGTTGAAGGAGCATGGCTACCTAGTGGTCCATCGAATCAACCCAAAGCAGGGCAGTAACCGAGTCAGGTACGAATACGACGTATACGAAGAACCGCTCGAACCAACAAAACCGCAGGTCGCTGAACCATACCCCTCAGAGGGGGTTCACCGAGAAGGGGTTCAGGGAGAAGGGGTTCCCGAGGGAGGACAATTAAATATAGAGGGATTAAGTACTGATTCATTAAGTACTGACCATTCCTCTAAGGGTTCCTCCGAAGCAAAGCGCGAAGCAATCAAGGCCATCATCGACTACTTCAACGAGCGCGTCGGCACTCACTACACCTATCGCAACAAGGAAACCAACGGGTACATCAGTGCTCGTCTGAGCGAAGGCTTTTCGGTTGAGGACTTCAAGACCGTCATCGACAACAAGGTTGCAAGTTGGAAGGGAACTGAGTGGGAACAGTTCCTGCGTCCTAAGACGCTCTTTGCTCCGTCGCACTTCGAGGACTACCTTAATGAGCGGTCAAGGAAGGGAACAGCAAAAAATGACTACTCAATCTACGACAGCGCCCTCGGCAGATAAGGTTTGTCCTTACTGCGGCAAGCCTTATCCGCTGGTCACGATTCCGGCGCTCTTGGGTATACCGGAGCGCACAATCCAGAGCAAGACCTGTGGGTGCGAGGGAGAGAGGAAGGCCAGCGAGGCCTTCTGGCATCAATACCAGATTGACGAGCGCGAGCGGCTGCTTCGCAAGTCAGGCATCCCGGAAATCTACTGGGATGTCCCAGAGGACACCACCTACCTTGAGGCCATCGAAGACGGTGGCCTCTTCATTTACGGTGATGTCGGTCGCGGAAAGACTTGGCTTGCGGTCGCAACCATGAAGGCTTGGATGAACCGCAACCGCTATGAGCGGGCCGTGTTCACGGACGCCATGGGCTTCTTCTCCCATATCCGCAAATCATACGACAGCGGGGACACGGAGCGAGAGGCCATGTGGAAGTTCATCGGGGCCAAGCTGCTGACATTCGACGACTTCGGCAAGGGCAAGCCGTCAGAGTGGGCGCTTGAGCGCATCGAAGACCTCGTGCAGGAGCGTTACACGACGGGCAGACCGACCATCTTCACCAGTCAATGGGCAGGGGCTGGTCTCATCGACCGTCTTGCAGAGGGCGGCTCTGGCGAGTCTGCAACCGCAATCGTCAGCAGAATCATGCAACGCTGCAAGCATGTTGAGCTGACTGGTCCCGACCGAAGGATGCAGCAGTAAGCAATCGAGGCCGGAGCGCATGTTCGCGTTCCGGCCTCTGGCATTACAGGAGAGATTATAGCATATGAAGACCGAAGACAATCGCCTTGCCGTGCACGGACAGAACGTCGGCACGCTGTATCCCGGCGTGTCGGTGACCATCGAGCGTATCACGCCCGACGTTGCGAGGGAGATGCTCAAACTCAACGTCGCTAACAGGGATAGGAAGCGCGAGCCAATCGCCAAGGCAATCAAGGATGGCGAATGGACGCTCAACGGAGCGACCATCGTCTTCTCCGACGACAACGTCCTTCTCGACGGGCAGAACCGCCTCTTTGCATGCGTCGACACGGGCGAGCCAATCGACTCCATAGTCGTCCGGGGCATCAGTCGAGCCGCGCAGGTGTCGATGGACACCGGCATGAAGCGCAGCGTAGCAGACTACCTTAAGATGCGCGGATACGTCGACTACTCCATCGTGAGTTCAGTCGGGGCTGCGCTCTACCGTGCCGACTGCTTTGGCGTCGAGAAGGCGTTCAGGAAGCCGAACCTAGACGAGGTCACGGTCAAAGGCACCCTCGCCTTCATCGAGGGCAACTACGCCGAGCGCATCTGCCCCCTCGTCACGATGGCAAGAAAGGTCAGCAAGAAGTATCCGGGGTTCAACACTGGCACATCGGGCGTCCTCATGGACGAATTCAGGAAGTCCGGCGATGAGAACATGCGGGACTTCTTCGAGAGGCTCGTGGCCAATGACGCGAGCGTGAGCAGCATCGCCCTCCTGAGCGGCAGGCTCACGGCCAACTCCATGAGCCGGGTGGGGAAGTTGCCGCAGCACGTCATCGCGGCGCTCACCATCAAGGCGTGGAACGCATACATCATGGGCTCCGACATGAAGCAGCTCAAGTTCTCGGCAGGCGGGGCGAACCCAGAGGCGTTCCCCATCATCCTGCTTGGGTACGACCATGTCTAAGAAGCCATCCCTTTATCCGACTGAGCGCGTCTGTTTCATCTGCAAAACGCCGCTCAATGTAGAGCAACACCACATATTCAAAGCGAGTCGTCGCCCCATTTCAGACAGAGAGGGGGCGACGATTTTTCTCTGCCATGAACACCATCAGGGGAGAACGGGCGTCCATAACGACAGCCGCTTTGACGCATGGCTCAAGCGTGACTGCCAACGCAGATGGATGGAGCGTGAGCATGCGACAGCCGATGACTTCCGCAAGGTGTTCTATGCGAGCTATGTAGATGAGGAGGAGTAATGACACAGACTCAAGCAGTTCTCGATTGGCTAAAGTCGGGCGACACCATCAGCAGCTTCGAGGCCTTTAAGGAGCTAGGCGTGACGCGCCTCAGCGCCATCATCTTCCAGCTACGCAAGAAGGGCTACCACATAACGAGCACTGATGAGAAGACCACCAATCGCTTTGGCGGAACGGTGACTTTCTCGCGCTACAAGCTAGAGGAGGCGTGATGCTCCTCATCTACTACAAGCTCAAATGTGACATGTGCGGCGCGGTCAAGGACCTTGACACGCGCGGCAGCGACAAGAACATGTGGCAGCACCAGCTGCCCGTTCGTGGAGCCAACGACATCCATTACGAGCTCATGGACCTCTGCCCGTCCTGTATCGAGAAGCTTGCGCTTCGCCCGGTGAAGGAAGGCAAGGAGACGCGCTACGTCCGAAAGGAGGACGAATGCTGGTAGGCACGGAAGCAGATGCCATGACCCTCTGCGTGATGCTGTCGCACTACGCAAGGGTGGTCAAGGAGAAGCCACACGAGGGTACGACGCAGTTCATGATGTACGCCTTCTTCGATGCGGTCGAGCGCACGGCCCTCGCATGCAGCCAAGTGCTGGACCGCAAGCGCAGCACGAGGGAGGCGTTCGACATTCTCATCGACTACTCCGAGCGCTTGCAGAAGGAGCTGGAGGAGCTGGATGCCGCCGAGCGAGAAGACAACCAGAATAGATTGGGGTGACCATATGTCAATCGAAGAGAAGGAGCGTACGCTCCGCGAGTTCAAGAAGCTTGTCACGCAGCTTGAGAAGGCTGGCGTCGAGCACTCCATCAGCAAGCCTCACTGCGTCCTGTTCGACGGCCCGCACGGAGAGTGCATGGCGTTTCCGTCGCAGACGTACGACGGCAAGCTTGTGGTCGTGTTCCAAGTCAAGGAGCGCTGCGATACCGCAGACGAGGCCCTTGAGATGTGCGGGATGAAGGAGGCGCAATGAGTGGCTACGAGGAAATCCGCGAGCGGCTGCTCGAACTGTTTGACGGCGAGCGCGTGACATTCGCCGACCGCGTGCACATTCTCGACTATCTCGACAAACTCAACAAGGACAACGAGCGCATGAGCTATCTGGTCGAGGCCCTGCGCATCTGCTCCAGCAATGATGCGGACGCAAGGGACTGCCCCTTCTATGACAAAGACTCCGTGTTCCACTGCAAGCTCGACCTCTATTGATTCGGGGTGAGGTAGACCATGCCGGTTGAAGAAGACACCATTAGGCTCAATGGCAATACGACTCGCTATCGGGTTCATGGCGAGCAGGCGAGTCTGCCACTGGCAAAACTCAAGCGACTGGGCAATTATGCTCGCCACCTTGAGGAGCACGTTCGCCATCAGCGCAGTGAGCTTGACAAGATGAATCGCCTGTTCCGTTTCCAGAGGACGCACGTCAGGGAGCTTGAGGAGCTTGCAAAGGAACTGTACGGGGAGCTCATGTACATGTCTGGCCCCAATACTCAAGGTGAGCTCACTGCGCGAATGAGGAGGAACGGACTGCTTGACGAGGACCAAGGGTCGCTTTTTTAGGAGAGCATCGATGATGACATTAGGGGATTGCATTCGCTCTGCAACGCCGTTCCAGATGGGCATGCTGTTTGAAAGCATGCAGATACTTGTGACGTACATTAAGTATCAACTGCTTGTTAATGGCACGTTTGATGGTTACGAAGTTCTATGTGGTAACGAGAAGTTCGAGATGCCTTCGTCGAAAGACTTGACGCCGCAAATGTTGTTCAAGATTCCAGAGGATATGAATATTGCCGAGCAAGTTTTTTGGGCATCAGGGTTGTCCGGGTTTCATTCATTTGTTGAATGGTGGATGGCCCAACCAGAGCCAAATAATGGCTACCGAGATGATGACGGCATTGCATGGTTTGATTCTTATGCAGTCATAGAGATGTGGAACACATACCTCACCATTGAAGCCAGCAAAGAGAAGGAAGGTTAAGAGGCCAAGAGCCTCTTTTTTGTTGGAAGGGAAAGCAATGGACAGCAGTAGGAACGACCTAATCCGTGACATCCTCACGGCATTCGACACCATCGACCAGCTCCGCTACGACAACCGCTACCTGCGCGAGCGGTTGCAGATGTTCGAGGACGCGACGCCTATCGAGGCCGAGCGCGTCGGCACCCTTGACGAGCAGGTGCTCAAGTACGGGCGAAAGAGACTGGCGGAGGGGGTCCTCCAGTACTGGCACAACGTCCAGTACACCATCGACAAGGACACCGGGGCTGTCAGCATCGAGTCGTACGAGGAATGGCTTGAGCACGCAACGTACACGAGCAAGATTCCGAGCTGGTGCAGCGTCGATGACTTCTACGAGTACTTCAAGCCGGAGCTTGAGGCCATCTACGAGGACGAGCGCGAGAAGGCCGTGGCCGAGGCGCACAACGAGAGGTAAAAGCCATGAGCGTCTGGACCCACGTGGCTGCGGTGTTCCGCATCGACGGCGTGAAAGAAGGCTACAGTGGCGGCAAGTTCAACGGAAGTCCCGTCATCGACTGGGACAAGATAACCGGCAGGGCCATCTATGACGGCGACTGGTGCTCGGACGACGACTACGAGCAGCAGCGCATGAGGAGCGACTGGGAAGCCTATCGAAAGCATCCCGACAGGTTCATGCCCACAGGAAGCGAGGGAAGCCTACAGCGGCTCCTGTGGGTCAACCCAAAAGATTACTGCGCGGCGAGGTACACGGTAACCGTGTTCGGCGACCTGCGCGACTACGACGACCATGAGGCCATACACGAGTGGTTCAAGAGCGTCTGCGAGAGGTGCTACATCAGGCAGGCGGTATGCCATTGCAATGTCAGCGGCCCCACGTACATGTGGGAGTACGACTGGAAGGAATAGCCATGGAAGAGACCATCAAGATTTTTAAGCTGGATGCCCCGGAGGGCTACGACTACTACTACGAGTATCAGGAGGTCATTGACCTCGACACCGGTGGGATGGTGTTCAGAGTCAACAACCTCGCAGACTGCCCGGAGGACGCCATCATCGGTCGCAGCCTGTTTGATGCCCATGACTGGCTCAGTGCCGTCAAGTACGGCATCGAGCTTGCCAAGCAGGGATATACGAACGTCGGCTTCGAGATGGAGGGATAGCCGTGTCGAACAAGTTCCTGCTCAAGGCC
>ODAI014360552.1_pt1 | contig 15258 bp, 23 predicted proteins | sample 1539321 | NCBI WGS metagenome assembly ODAI01 (sample SAMN02144231, study PRJEB22623) | gut metagenome | biome: sheep rumen | host: Ovis aries | place: New Zealand
CTTAAAAGTTGCCTTTTGGCAATAATCTGCCGGCAGTCGTTCATGCCGTTCTCGCTGTAAACACACCTTAAAGTTGCCTATTGGCAATAGCCCGATACTACCGGACATCGACTCTCTCGCTGTAAATACACTTTAAAAGTTGCCTGTTGGCAATTCCTGTGGCTCGACTGCAATACGAATGTCCGTTGAAATAACACCTAAAAAGTTGCCTTTTGGCAATTCGACGCGGACAGGGCCTAGGCCTGTAAATTTACCTTAAAAGTTGCCTTCTGGCAATTCGGAATTATATTGGTGTCTGAAAGTATTTGGCTGTAAATGCACCTTAAAAGTTGCCTTTTGGCAATCGATGAGGCATACATAGAGGTTTGCCGCGACGCTGTAAATACACCGCAGTTGCCTGTTGGCAATGAATTCAGCGAGAATATGATCCGGCAGATGAGCTGTAAATACACCTTAAAAGTTGCCTTTTGGCAATCTAGCGCATTTACTTCATCGGCGCTGTGTGCCTGTAAATCTACCTTAAAAGTTGCCACGTCCAAAAACTTTTTGTATCTTTGTCTCATCAAAGGGCGGTTCCCGCCCGATAAATAGGTACTTCGGGCCTCCGCCGCAATCGGGGGCCCGTTCTTTTTCCATCCCGCCATGCATAAGCAAGAAACCAAAGGCCCCAAGCCTCATAACCTCATCATATCCTGCGACACCCTCGAAGAATATACCGCAGAGCTCCGCTACTATCTGGCCGTTGCCGTGCTCATAGCCGCCAAGCAGTCCTGCGCCATCGATCCCGCCTACGGCGTCCTCTGCGACCTCCCGGAAGACGGCCTCTTCACCGTTCCCGCCCGCATCGGCATGCGCTTCACCAACGACCTGGTGGACGTTATCGTCTACGCGCCCGAGGGTACCCCGGAATCCACCATCAGGGACCTGGCCGACACCGTCGCCGCCGGCATCGAAGTCCCGCCGCAGCCCCCTGCTTTCGACCTCCAGCCCGTTACCCCGGAGGCGTTCTACGACGATTCCTCGCTCCTCGAGCCCGTCGTCGAAGAAGACGCATATGCCACCGTGACGGACAACTTCTTCGCCTGAGCAATCCCTTCCCCTTCAGCGAACAGACAAAAGAAAGCACAACCGCGCCCCCGCGAGGGCGGCCACCAGAAAGGCGGAGCCGCCCTCACGGGGAGGCGCGGACCATAACATAGCAAAACACGACATCATGGACGCCAAGAAAGCCCACAACATCGCAGCTTCCCTCTGCTTCGTAGAAGAGAGGGGAACCCTCAGAACCGAGCTGCTGGTCCACACCGGCATCGCCACCGTAGCTTCGCAGCACACCGACGCCATCTGCCGCGCCATGCGCGCCGCGGCGGAAAAGTACCTGCAAACCATTGAGTAACCATGAACGAAAAAGAATTCAACGAAGCGATTGAATACCTCGCCGCAAACGACATCGCCCTCATCGGTACCAGGTACTGGGCCGACAAGCCTTTGTCCGTAGAGTTGGAGACCTATACGGATGCCGGTGAAGACATGCTCATCGACCTTGAGGAGCCTTCCAAAAAGTGCCTTCAGGAATATATCGACACCTTCGACATCGACGACGAGGTCGACAAATGGTGGGTGGACGGCGTTTCCGCTCCGGGCGTGCCGTTCAAAACAAAAGAAGAACACCGAGCAGACTACCACGCCTACCTTTCCTGGCTCAGGGACGTCATTGCGGACTGGCCGGACGGATCCAAAAAGATACGGGCCTCCTTCGACGTGTCCTTCAACCCCATCGTGAACGTCTGGGCCTCGGTAGGGGACCCGAAAAATCTCACGGCCACGGAACGTGACGAAATCATCCGTCGAGCCGTGGATGCAGTCCGCGACCAATTCGCCGAAAAAATCTCTGCCGAGAACCTCGAAGACATCCGTCTATGGTCCGTAAAGGACGAGCGCGGTATCGAATACGAGCAGGACTGCCAAATAACCTATCCCTAAACGATATGAGACCCACCATCACTCACATCACTTTCCTTCCCGAAACCCCCGGGAAGAACAATTCCCGCAAGGTCATCGCCCACCTCTCCGACGGCGGAGAGGTACACATCGTCGGCGTTGAGGCCGCCGGCCAGAAATCCTTTGAGCAGTACAACGCCACCGTCGATCAGATGTGGTCCACGATAGCCCTCGCCGAGGGCTCCGTTGGCTGGCTCCACGGTGAAGACCCAGCCCCGGATCCGAAACGGTTCATTAAATAGCCCGGCTATGGCCCAGTACGAAACACCGACGGGCGTTCCCTGCACCAAAGAGGAGAACAGCCTCATCGATTCGCTCATGCGCCTGGCCCGCCGCTGGGAACGGGAGGGGAAAGACCTGATGCTCTTTTCCTGGTCCGGAAGCCTCAAGGTCGTCAAGAAGTCGGCGCTGAATGAAACTACAGCCAGCATCGACGAGGCCATCGTCACGGATATCTACGGTATCGACAACGACGGCGGAGACCCGGACACGAGCCTCATCTAACGAAACCATATCCCGGCGCCTCCCGTGGCGGCCTGCAAAAGGCGGAGCCGCCACGGAACGGCTGCCGGAATCTTTGTCTTAAACCAAAACCCAATACATCCATGCAGAAAGAAATCTATATCCTCGCCTGCCAAAACGAAGGCGGCGAAATCGTGAGCCTTGAACTTTTCGACAACGTAGAGGACGCCAAGACTGCGATGAAAAAACAGCTGGACCTTGAGGCCTTCGACGCCGAAGAAAGCGGATGGGATGACATCGAAAAGTCCTTTTCGGAAAAATCGGCCAAGTTGTACTTCGGCGACAACGAACGGTATTACTGGGAGATCCGCAAAGCTTCCTTCCCGGAGCCCAAGAACACCCCGGTCATCCGCAAGCCGGACCTGTCGGAGATGCACGCCGATATCGTCGCCTTCGTGGAGAAGCACCAGGGCGAGAAAGGGTTCATCCTCACGGACGATCCCGACAAGAGCACCATCTACGGCTATGTCTACCTGCAGAGCGAAAACAGGATTGAAGAGTTCGAAGTCAAGGCCGTCCGCGTCCACGAAGGCGAAATCCAGGTCATCATCGACACCGAGACCGTCCGCTACAGCGAAGACAACGTCAAGGAATCATGCACGCGCTCCGAGAAACTGTACTCCGCCCAACTCGACGTCTTTGGCAACTGGCTCCCCGTCGGCCCCGACGAAGATGACATCGAATATGTCCCGACGATCTTCCGCATCGCGGAAGGCATCGAGGAATACGCCTGATACCCACCAGGAGGCCGGACACCCCGGCCTCTTTTTTTTATCCCCGCGCCTCGCGGCCGGGGCCTTCTGCAAGAGTGCAAGGCCCCGGCCTCCGGGCACGGGGATAATCATTTTCCAATCACAAGCACAAAATAACACCATGAACCAGACACCTTCCATCGCCTCCATCCAGTCCTTCCTCCTTCGCGGCGTCGAAGCCGTTCCTGTAACCGTCGAATGTCAGGTCACTCCCGGCATCGGCATCCATCTGGTCGGCGAACCCGACGCCTTCGTCAAGGAGTCGCTCCTTCGCACCATCACGGCGATGCAGGCCTGCGGCTACCGCATCCCCGGCAAGAAGGTCGTCGTCAACATCTGCCATGACGGCGCCGGCAAGCCTCACTCCGCCCTGCGCGGCTACTCAGGCCTCGACCTGCCGCTGGCTCTTGCGATCCTCGTAGCCACGGACCAGATCCATGGCCGTCTCGAAAAGGAAGGCATCTTCCGATATGAGCACATCGTCGCCGGCGAACTCGGCCTTGACGGCTCTGTGCGTGACGTCCCCGGCGCCGTCGCCGCCAGCGAGGCCACGGTAGGGCAGATGATCCTCCCCGAGGCTTCCGCCCTCCGCGTCAAGGACCCCGAAACAGGTCTCCCGTTCCCGGTGGTCTACAAGGCGGCCTCCCTCAAAGACGCCGTCCGCATCCTCGAAGGTGACGGCGAAGACCTGTTCGTCTCCTTGGAGACGGCCGTCGAGCCGGCCGCGAAGGAGGCCCCGATCCTCGTCACCGATTCTGAGATCCGCGCCGTGGAGATCGCCGCCCTCGGCGGCTTCGACCTTGCAATCGTCGGCCATGAAGGATCCGTACTGCACGGCCCGATCCGGCTCCTCTCGCGGCTCCTCAACCCCTACAACAAAGACAAGGCCGCCGTCTACGACGCCACCTTCCCACCCCGCAAGGCACCGAGGACTGCCCCGCTGCGCATCCCGCACCCTTTTTCGAGCTTCCAGGGTATGCTTGGCGGCGGACCGGAGGTGATGCCCGGCGAGGTGACGCTCGCTCATGGCGGCGTGCTGGTCCTGCAGGATATCCACCAGTGGCCGAAGAGCCTGGTCGAGGCCGTCGGCCGCGTCCACGAGGACGGCGAGGTAAAGATTGCACGCCTGGGCGACCATGTCACGATGCCGGCCGGCTTCCGCCTGGCCGTCATGATGCGGGGCGACCTCCCGGCCGACGAGAAAGTATCGCGGCTGCTCGGGGTGTTCCCGTTCGTCCAGGTCCAGGTGTCCCACACCTCCGCCGTCAGGGAAGTCACGGAAGACGAAATCAACGCCATGCGCCGCCGCATCGACAACGCATGGCGGCATCTGGCCGTACACCCCGCGTCGATACCCTCCAGGGAGATCCCGCTTCCGGATCCCGACGGCTGCGTGGCCGACCGCCTGGCCGAGAAGCTCATCGAGGTCTTCGGCCTGAGCGCACGGGATTGGTCGATGATCTACCGACTCGCACTGACCATCGCCGCCCTGGACGGCAAGGACTGCCCCTACGACATTGCCGCCGTCTGCGAGGCCACCTCGTACCTGTTCCTCCAGAGGAAAACCGTCGCGGCGTAGCAAGGAAACAAGACAAGGGAGAGGCCTTCGCGGTGTCTCCCCTTATCGCTTTTCCAAAATTTGGAAAAAACAAGCGAGAAAACGCACCGCTCCGCGTCCGCCGCGGGGAGGCCCCTTCCGTCAGTGAATGGCCTCCCCGCAGGCTGGGACGCTTCATACATAAAACATCAAAACAATATGGACAATAAAAGAAAAATCCACAACATCGTGGCGAGCCTCGTCACGGGACCGCTCGAAAGAACGCTGCGCAACGAACTCCTCGGACACTACGGCGTATCTTCAAAGGCCTCGGACGTCACCTCGGCCGCCTTCTCCGCCGCGCGCCAGGCGATGGAGGACCGCATCCTCGACGCCGACCTGAAAGCCGGAGATCGGGCGATCAAAGCCGCCCGGTGGAGCCTCATCCGCATCATCGACAGCTACGTACCCGCGGGACGGAACCTCACCTTCAGGGACTGCACCCACGAGCAGTATTCAGACGAACGGACCTTCGTCGAACACTTCAAGCGTCTGTACCGCAGCCCTGAATACGAAGACACCATCCTCCTGGAATACTCCGACCACGTGGACAGCGTCCGGAAGCCACTCGACTCGGAATGGTCCACGACCAGACTCGAAGACTTCTCCTTCGACGAACTGGCGGAGGTGGTCAGCGCCCTCGAACGCGGCGAATACGACGTCATCGCAGAATCCTCATAATCCAATAACCATGCTCATCCAACTCGAAAACAACACCATCCTTGACCCCGAGCGGGTCATCATCGTCCCCGACGTCCACGAAGGAGAAATCGAAAACTTCGACATCCAGACCTCCGGACTCCGCCTCCTCACGACGATATCCCCGCGCGAAGCCGAGGTCATCCTTTTCCTCGTCGCGATGCACGACGACATCAAGGCCTCGCACCCGGTCCTCCGCACCCGCGAATGGTCCGTCGTCGACGGCCGGCTCAACTACCGCTTTGCGGCCGTCTACAAGGAAAACCTCCAGCCCGGCGAGTCCATCACGGAACACCTGAAAAGAGCCGTCGAGGCGGCCCTGCAGAACAACGCCGCAAGCTCAAAGGTCGAAATCGTAAATACGCTCACGGACCTCGCCCGGGACAAGGAGTTCACCGACATACAGAACCGCGAGAAACTTTTCAACGCCCTTCACTCCTTCAACTACGGCAGCACGCAAAAGTTACAAGCCCTTCTCGACGACTGGGACGACATCTTCATCGACCTCCCGTTCTGAGACAACGACAAGCAAAGAAAGAAGGCCCCGGCGGGAAGACCCTCGTCCAAGCGAAGGGCCTTCCCGCCCAGGGGCCTTTTTTCACACAAATAAAACACACATGAAGACCTACAAGATCTCCCTTCACCGCGAGGTGCTTCAGGATGAGGCGCCCGAAATCCCGATGACGAACTCCGTCACCACCGCCCGCTATTTGCGCGACCACGTCTTCGACGCGGCGGAAGGCTACCGTGAGTCCTGCCATATGCTGCTTCTCGACAAGCAGAACCATATCACGGGAACTTTCCTCCTTGCCGTCGGCGGCACCGACCAGGTGGACATAGACCTGAAGATAGCCTGCAAGGCCGCCATCGAAAGCCTGGCCCACGGCGTCATCCTCTCACACAACCACCCCTCTGGGAACCCGCTCCCCGGCGTGAATGATATCCACCTCACGGAGAAGATGAAAAAGGCGCTCGCGATTTTCGGCATCTCCCTTGTAGACCACATCGTCCTTGGCGACGATTGCTTCTACTCCTTCGCCGACGAAGCGGTTCATTCATACAAAAAAACAAAAAAAGCAGCATGAGACACACGGCACGCATCACCCGCATCAACGACCTCATCAACCATGCCTTCCCCTCGAACATGGACGCGTGGTGGGTGAATAATGAACCCTTCTGCAGCAGCAACACAATCACTCTTCACCGGGGTATTGGAGGAGACGGCATCGACCCGCGCGCCGTCGCGGCCCTCGTCTTCGGCAACGAACCGAGCGTTTCGAAAATCGTTAACAACTGCAACTGCACCTGTTACACCCGGCATACGGCCTGATCGGACTTGTGAAACAGCCATTCCGAAAATACATCAATTGCAAACAATACGCATCATGAGCTACACCATCCTCTACAAACGCCTTTTCATCCGCCTCTCCGACGGGTCCTTCGTTGCCATGGTCCAATGCGGCGACAACAACGTCTATAGCACCCTCAACCCGCGCCGACGCTCCCGTTCCTGGGAAAGCTGGCACTGCGTATCCGGCACCGCCGGCGTCAGGGTATCCTATACCCGGGACGAGATCGAAGCCTACCTCGGCGTGCAGAAGCGCCGCGCCCAGGACCGCGCCATCCGCGACCTCCAGGATCAGGGACTCATCGCGGCGAACTGCCAGAACCCTGCAGCTACGGATTGGCGGCGGCACTTCGGCTGGTACAGCGGCATCGCCGTCGGCAGCCGCGCGCCCCGAAGCACGGCCTGGCCCTCCTACAGCAACTTCTTCCTTCAGGGAATGGACCGTGCCGTCGACCTGGGCACATTCGTCAAGCTCGCCGGAGCATTGAAGGTCAGCTGGTGGGAGGGCCACGAGCACCGCTGCATCACCGGCATCTGCGACGAGGAAACCCTGCGCCGCACCTTCAATGAGGCCGTATCCAGAAGTTCTGATTCCGTAGCGTGGATAGAGCCGTCTCGCGACTGGTACCTGAAGAGCGCCGCGGAAGCACTGTTCGTCTCTGCCACAAAGGGCTACGTCATCCAGGCAACAGGACCCTATCGCGGATGGGTATCCTCCCTGTTCCCCCTTTCCTTCAGCGAAGACAAGGGGGATGCCGCCATCTTCCCGAAGTCGGCCGCCGAAGGCCCAGAAGGCCATCTCGACAGCGTCCTCCGGGTATTCTGTCCGGAAGTGAAAGATATCTGCTTTTATCCCGTATAGGAAACGCCGGGCCTGATCACACGGTACTCGCCGGCGTGATCTGCCGACAGGAAAACGCGAATGCTTAAAACCGAAACCATCGAAAGGGCCGCCACCTCTGTGGAGGCCCTTTCTTCTTTTCCTGGAACCCAATTAGGATATCCTCTCCTCCGCGGGAAGGCGCCATGTCCCCAAGCCGGATGGCGCCTCCCGCGGGAGGAGGAGCCTTTCACAGTACAAACACTAAATACCATAATACCATGGTGAAGACCAAAGCTACCTCCAAATCCAAGAATCACGATGCCCCGAAGATGACCTTCGGCGAGCGCCAGAACAAGATCTTCCAGGCGGTCACCGACCGCATCCTCGAGCAGCTGCGCGCCGGCGTCATTCCCTGGCGCCGTCCCTGGCACGGTCTGAAGAACGCCGACGCCAGCCTCCTGGCCGTCTCCTTCGAGACGAGAACGGCATACAGCCTCCTCAACCAGATCCTCCTCGGGGAGCCCGGCGAGTACCTCACGTTCAACTGCATCCAGAAGCACGGCGGCCACATCCGCAAGGGCGAGCGGAGCCGCATGGTCGTTTTCGCCGACCGCCTCGTCAAGGACGACCCCGACCGCACGGACGAGAACGGCAACCCGAAGAAGGTCGTCATCCCGTACCTGAAGTATTACAACGTCTGGCACCTCTCGCAGGTCGACGGCATCGAGAGCCGCATCCCCGTTGCCGACGCCCCGAAGGAGGAGCCGAAGATCAAACCCGTCGACGCCGCAGAGGCGATCATCGACGGCTACCTGTCGCAGCCCTCGCACCCGCGGCTGGTGGTCAAGCACAGCGACAAGGCGTACTACCAGCCGTCCACCGACACCGTCGTCGTGCCGATGATGGGGCAGTATGACGACGTGGCGGAGTACTATTCCACGCTGTTCCACGAACTGGGCCACTCCACCGGCCACAAGGACCGCCTCGCGCGCAAGGGCATCACGGGCTCCGACTTCTTCGGCGGCCACGAATACTCCAAGGAGGAGCTCGTCGCCGAGATGTGCTCCGCGATGCTCGTCTCCGAATCCGGCCTCGACGCGGAGAAAGCCTTCCGTAACTCCGTCGGCTACATCCAGGGCTGGTACAAGAAGTTCATGGAGGACAACAAGGTCTTCGTCTGGGCCGCCGGCGCCGCCGAGAAAGCCGCCAAGCGGATCCTCGGGCTCGACGCCAAGGAGCAGGCCTCTGGCGACGAGGCTGCCGAAGCCGTCGCTGCATAGGCCCGGCAGGAAAGCCGCAGCCCCGCCGGAAGGCTCCCGACGCAGAATGCCGGGAGCCTCCGGCCGGATGGCCGCCTTCAATAATACAAATAATAGCAATAACACGCATACCATGGATACCAAGAATTTTTTCGAGCTGAACAAGCAGCTCAGCGAGACCCTCAGGAAAGTCCTCAAAGCAGCCACCGCAATCATCACCGACTTCATCGACCGCCACGGCAAGGACGGCACCGTAAACATCGAACGCTTCTTCACGGCACCCGACGAGCAGGAGCGCGCCGAGCCGATCTATGTCTTCGGGGAGGATCCCGACGACTACTCCGTCCTCGGCGAGGAGCCCCTGAAAACCGTCACGAAACAGAAGATGACGGACGGCACAATCTGGATCTTGCTGAATGGCGAGTCGATGGGGGACTCGTACATGGGGGACTGGTACAACCGCCCGATCGTCGCCGACATCGTCGCGGCCCTCGAAGCAATCGAGGAGGATATTAACGACGGCGAAGCCTCGTTCAAGGACGGCGTACTCGCCTACAAGGAAGACGAAACCGAATAGACCATCCACCCCGAAAACCTAAGATACCCATGTCAAACTTCAACATCATCCAGCTCCAGAAGGAGCCCCTCAACGAGGACAACGCCCTCACCGAGATAGACATCAACGAAGACAGCCTCGTCTGCAGCGAGAGCGACTATCTCCGCGGCACGGTCGACGATGACGTCCGCCGGGACATCATCCGCCGGGTGCTGCCCGGCCTCTTCAAAGGCATCGCCACGGTGGACCCCGAGAAGGAGACCGTCACGTTCCTCTCCCGCGACACCATCCGGCAGACACTCCGCAAGGAAATGGCGGCCGTGGCCGCCCGCCTGATGAAGGAAGCCGCCAAAGAGGAACCCAACATGTTCTTCTGGAAGGTACGGCAGGCCGGGAAGCGCTTCCGCGGATACCGAGGCATGTTCTACATCGACTACCCCGAACTATCCGGGCAGTTTTTCGAGGACGCGGAGTCCCGCCACGGCATGACTTTCTACGTCGGGGCTATCATCTCGGCCCACTGCTAGGCCGCCATGCTGCACACCTCGTACTACGGGAACCCACTGTTGGACCCCGACCGGCAGTTCCTCGTCCGGGTCTCGAACACCGCGCCGCCGTCGTTTCCCCTGAACTACGTGCTTCAGGATGCCGTCCCGCCCTGGGAGACCATCGTCGGCCCCTATAAGGACGGCCTCATCGACGCTGCAGAGTATGAGCGCCGCTACCGCCGTTGGCTCGACAGCAAGGCCCCGTACATCCGGGACACCCTCGAACGAATCCGATGCCGCGCCGCAAGCCTCGGCCGAAAGGACATCGTCCTCCTGTGCTACGAGAAGCCATCGGCGTTCTGCCACCGCCACATCCTCGCGGCGTGGCTTGCCGACACGCTGGATCTTGAAGTCTCCGAATACAATGATCCCGCCGCCCTGGAGCCGACGCTGTTTTAACCCTAACCCCCTTTTCCTTCAGCGAAGACCCGGAAAACGACATCCCCGCCCGAGGGGACGCGCCCCGCAGGAGTGCAGGCGCGTCCCCTCGCGGCGCGGGCCTGAAAACGGAACAACAAACCAAATAAAACCACAACACCCCATGAACAAGCATTACAAAAAGGCCCTCGTCGAGGCCACCCTTCAGAAACTCCGCGACGCCGACATCCAGGCCACGGAAGCCGAAGTATCCGAAGTTGCCGACACCATCGACATTACCGGCAACTGGGATGCTGATACCGACACGCTCCTCCACAAGTGCATCTCCCTGGCCGAAGAGGCCCAGTATGAAGAAGAGGCCGAGGATGAAGACGGTGAAAACGAAGAACCCCTCTGCGGTCCGCTCGACTGCGTGGCCGAAGAGAAGAAGGCGGTCGAGGCGCGCATCGACGAGATAGTCGGCTCCCTCAAGATCGGCTACAACTTCATCCCCGGCATCGGCGCCGGCTGGTGCAGTAGCGAAGAGGACCTCGGCAACCTGCGGGACTTCGTCCGCGGAGCCCTCGTCGCCCAGGCGATGAATCCCAGCCTCTAATCTTCTCCTCATCCTAGAAGAAGGGTCGACCCCGCATCCGGCAGCCATCCCACAAGCGGAGGCTGCCGCCTGCAGGGCGGCCCTTTTCTCATATAAACAATAACCCGCGGCGGCGCCCTGAAAAGGCGTCCCTCCCGCACAAACACCATTTTTGCGCTATGAAACGGCTCAACCTCAAGAAACTCGACCCCACGGGCATGGCCTCCCTCTTCGACTTCACCTCGGAGGAGTCCGCGGCCACGGACACAACGCCCGCCGTCGTTCCCGAAACCCCTGCAAACACTCCCGCACCCGCCCCTGCGGAAAACACCGATACCTCGTCCAAGGCAAAAGCCAAGGCTTCCAAGAAAGCCGCTACTAAACCCTCACTCAGCCCCGAGGCCGCCACCCAGCACAAGGCGTTCCACGAGACGATAACGAAACTCTGTGCCGCGAACAACCTCCGCGGCATCCTCGACCTCTGCGGCATGGTCTCCATCGGATGGGGCCGCTGGGCCAGCAACCAGTACTGCGTCCCGAGCGACAATATCCTCAGATATATTGCAAACAGGCAAGGCATCCCCGCCGGCCTCCCGGCCCAGGATCTCGGCGCAGACCACACCGGCCGCGACATCTGCATTACGCTGGTCAATGTCGCAGACGACGCCTCGCTTCGGCAGGTATCCATCCGGATAAGGCTGCTTACCCTCGATACGCGGTCCTCCCGCTACAATGTCGACTATGTCGTAAGAGGCATGACCGCAGAAGCGCTCCGCGAGGTCAAAAAATACGATCCCTTCGCAACGGTCGTTCAGGACGAGGCTCAGCTGAAAAGAATCCTTGCCAAGACCCGTCCCTGGGTTCTTCCGTGGCTCAGCGAGCACCCGGACTACGATATCAAGACCTATGTCAAGCACCCCTGGCTCGAGACTCTGGCAAAAGCCGGCTACTATTTCGCAGTGAATATCCTTACCGGAGTGCACTACGACAACGCCGACATCGAGCGTCTCAACCGGCTGTGCCAGGACGGCACCAAGCCCAAGACGATCTTCAAGGCGGAGAAATGCGTCTACGAGGCGCTCAAGAATGAGCCCTGCATGTCTATCTGGGACGTCTACCGCCGGATGTGCAAGACCGGCAAACTGACGAAGGACACCATCATCCAGGCCATCGAACGCGGCCTCACGGAGCGCGAGCTGGAGCTTGTGTCCTCGATCCTCGGCGCCACCTGGCAGGGCCACCCGTGCTTCACCTGGGTGAGCTTGATGAACTATCTCGGCCGCCTCGACATGTACGAGGCGATCGACACCCGCAACGCCCTGGAGATTCTCCGCGACTACCTCGACATGTGCCGCCAGCTGGAGATGGCACCGCGCATCGACGGCGACAGTCTCAAACGGGAGCACGACATCGCGGCACGGCTCGTTCGCCAACAACGCAACGAGATCGAGCAGCGCAAGATGGAAGAGGCGAAGAAGAAGTTCGAGGAGAACAAGCGCTTCCTTGAATACCACGAGGGCGTCTATTTCATCCGCCCGATCTTCGACTACGAGCAGCTCATCGACGAGGCCACGCAGCAGCACAACTGCGTCGCCTCATACAGCAGCCGCATCGCAAGCGGGTCAACCTTCGTCCTGCAGATGCGCGAAACGGCGCATCCCGAAAAGAGCCTCGTCACGGTGGAGCTGTCGCCAGACCTCAAGACGATCCGTCAGAAGTACCTGGCATACAACCAGCCGATCCGCAACAAGTCGATCAGCGATTTCCTTGACCGCTGGCATCAGCATATCAAGGCGGCCGCCGCACAAATGGAAAAGAAGACGGTCGAGACGATCGAAGAACTCGCGGCCATCGCGGCATAGACAGCCCCTTCCTTCAGCGACAAAACCAGAGAAAGGACAAGCCTTCTCCCGCCGGCGGCAGCGGACGGTCCACCAAGAGCGAGACCGCCGCTCCCGCACGGGGCGGAAGAACGACAACAAACAAAACACACACGATATGCAAGACCTCAACAGAATCGAGATCCGCGGCCGCATCGGCCGCGTCACTTTCAGAGAGATCGCCGGCGGCCAGGTCGCAAACCTCTCCGTCGCCACGAACTACTGCTACAAGAACCACGAGGGAAGTCCGGTCGTCGAGACGACCTGGCACAACGTCACCGCCTGGGGAAACGAGAAGAACCAGATCGAAGGCCTCAAAAAAGGCGACACGGTCCACATCACCGGCCGGCTCCGCCAGATCCGATTCACCACCGCTTCCGGCGAAGACCGGACAACGCCGGAGATCTTCGCCGCGACCCTCGAAGTCATCACCAACGATAATCCTGAATAGACATGGGATACGAGACCGCCTTTAACCTCAATGTCCACGGCGCAGCCCCGGAGGAGGAAAAGAAAATCTACGACGAAATCGCCGAAGCCGCCGGCGAGTCGGCGGAGGCCGTTGAATACGGATTCACCGGCAAATGGTACGACTACGGCGAAGACCTCGCAAAGATTGCCGCCAAACACCCCGATGCCATCATCGAGGTCAGCGGCCAGGGCGAAGCCCCGGACGACATCTGGGAGGCCCGATACCGGGGAGACCAGGTCGAGACTATCCGCTACGAGGGGCTCCCTCCGTTCCGCGAGATCGTCACGCCGGAAGAGGAAGCCGCAGCGTTCAACAATGCCTACCGCGCCTTCATCGACGCCAAGAACACGATGGTCCGTGCCGCCGCCGCGCATATCCGCCGCGTGAAAGCCCGCATCACTGGCCGCGAGGACTGCCACCTCTATCTGAAGCCCGTCACAGACGAGGCGCCGCTGTGCACCGTCGAAGGCCGCACGCCGATAACGGACGCGCCGTACCGCGCCGTCGTTACCGGCATCTCCGACGACGGGGAGAGCGTCACGACGGAAGACGACCCGATGGACCTCCAGGAGATGACTCCCGAATCCGTCTCCGACGTCGTCCGGATGGTCGAAATCCTCGAAACCGACCTCAAGGACGGCCGTTTCGCAGGCCGTTACGACGAGGATGACGGCTGGTTCGTCGTCGAACCCGTCGACTAATACCAAACGCCCGCCGGAGCGGCAATCCGGCACAGTCTGTTTCATTTCTGCTGCAAGCGGGACCGCCGTGAGGCGCTCCCGCTTGTTTCATGGAGAAGCACCGCGGCGTCCCTCTCCGTCCCGATCCGCCAGGCCCACCCTCCCAGGCGGTGAAGTGGCCCTGGCGGACAGGGCCGCATAAAACCATATCGAAAAATGTATTACGCACACATCTGGCATATCGACAACGCCAACAAGCAGATCCAGAAATTCCTCTGCGGCCGCAGCAAGGAGCTCCTTCAGGCCGCCACCATCCGCTATGCCCGCAGCCGAAGCCGCCACCTCGAGTTCGTCAGGGGGTTCTGGTCGGTGAACGACACCCAGGGTCACGCCCTGTCAGCCTGCACCTTCGACCGCCCGACCTCCGGGCGCTGGAACCGGGTGCCGGAAACGGCACTGCACTTCTACGACCTCTCGCCCGCCGGTCTGAACCGCGCCGACCGCTTCGCAAAGAAAATTTAACACAAACACTATGAACTACGATCAGTACAAAGCATACCTCGAAGACGTAATGCGCAAAGCCCTGCGCGACAAACTCGGCATGATCAACCCCGCCGTGGAAAAGAAACTCGACCTCAACTATTACGGCAGAAAACTCCCTCACACCCTCATCAGCATCGAGCTTCTGCCCGGCGGTTCCATCAAGGTCTTCACTACGGTCGAGGACGGGGGAGAGACCATCACGACGGATGATCCGTTCTGCGAATTCGACAACACGGAGATGGAAGCCATCCTCGAAGCCGCAGGCGTCCCCTTCCAGAAGATGCCGGAGAAAGGCATGACGCCGGAGGCGGCCCGCCTCTGGCTGGTAACGCTCTATCCACTTACCATCACCGCCGACCGCTACGGCGGCACATACAGCGGCGCCCCGTGGCTGGCCTTCGCGGAGGAGCCTGGTGACGTCCCCGCAGATGTCTTCGGCGAGGACGGCGAATGCGCCATGTTCTGGAGCGCATACAAATACCCCGTTGGCAAAGGTTCCACCCCGCCGGAAGCCAATGAAGATCTCGTCAAACAAATAACTGAAATCTCGAAAAGGCAATGAAACACCTCATTAACTGCCGCGTCTACCGCCCGGCGGGCTTTCCTGACTGCACGGGCGGCAGCATCAC
>ODAI010538876.1_pt1 | contig 15257 bp, 12 predicted proteins | sample 1539321 | NCBI WGS metagenome assembly ODAI01 (sample SAMN02144231, study PRJEB22623) | gut metagenome | biome: sheep rumen | host: Ovis aries | place: New Zealand
CGACATGCCATCAATGCCATAGCGCATCAACAGACCTCGCGCACCGCCTTCTTCCACGGCCACGGCTTCGTCCTTGGCCTCCTGCAGGAGCATACCATGGAGCACGAGGTTCGTGGTCGTACCGATGAGGGTGCAGATACCTCCGATGACTGTGGCGTAGGAGAGCGGGATGAGGAATTTTGTTGGCGGTAGCTTCATCTTGCGCGCCCAGTTCTTGATCATAGGAGCGAAGATGACGACTACGGGCGTATTGTTGAAGAAGGCCGAGATGAAGGTGACGATAGGGTAGAAGCGTAGGCCTGCAGAGGTCACCGTGGCATTCTTCTTGGGCAGAATCCTGAACATGATGCGTTCGAGGATGCCGCTCTTGCGTACGCCCTCAGATACGAGGTAGAGCAGCGCCACCGTAATCATGCCTTTGTTGGAGAAGCCTTTCAGCGCCTCCTCGGGGTTGATGATGCCGGCCACGAGCAGCAGCACGACTGCCGTGAAGAGGATCAGGCCCGGGCGCAGGCATTCTCGCATCAGTGCTACGAGCATGAATACGAGGATGATGGCGACATATATTACATGGAATGTCATGTCGAAGAGTCTTGTGTCTGTCTTATTTAATCTTAAGTATCACTCCGCCCAAGGCCGGCACCTCAACGTGTGCTGGTACTGCGGGTGTGAAGGCGAAGGTCGATGTGGCATCTGTCAGCAGGTCGGTGGCTTTAGCCTTTGCCTTGGGCTTGAGGCCATAGAGCTCGAATACGGCCTCGGGGATATTGATGTCGAGCGAGGCCGGTTTGTCATCGAAGTTGGCAACGCAAAGCAGCACCTCCTTGCCTGCGCGACGGAGGTAGGCATAATGGCGGTGCGGGTCGAAATGGTCGGATTTCGGATTTACGTACATAAGGTCGAAGAACTCGCCCTCGCGGATGGCTGCTTCATTAGTGCAAAGATTTAAGAGCTTGGCATAAAAGCGTTGGAGCTCAACCTCTTGTGGCGTAAGTTTCTTACCGTTGAACTTGCCGCCATTGCGCCAGCGTTGGATGGTCTGTACTGTCCAGTAATCGAAGATCGTAGTGCGACCGTCGCGCCCGCTGAAGCCCTCGTCGTCCATGCCGCGCTCGCCCAGTTCCTGACCGAAATAGAGCATTACGGGGCCTGTGCTGAAGGTGGCAGCCACAATCATGGGAGCACGTCCGCGCTCAGCATCGCCGGCAAAGAAGTCGGATGCTATGCGTTGCTCATCGTGATTCTCGAGGAACGAGAGCATGTGGGGGCGGATGTCGTCAACAGCTTGCCAGCACGATGTGATGGCGGCGGCGTTGGCGTTGCCGCATGTGACGGCGCGGAGCGTGTCGTAGAGCCCGACCTTGTCGTAGAGATAATCGAAGCCGCCCTCGTGGATATAGCGGCGGTAGGCATCGGGACCATAGATCTCGGCTATGAACGTAATGCCGGGGTGCGAGGCCTTGACCTGTGGTATGGCCCACCCCCAGAACTCCGATGGCACCATCTCTGCCATATCGCAGCGGAAGCCGTCGATGCCCTTGCCAGCCCAGAACTGTAGTATGCCGAGCATCTTCTCCCACGTAGAGGGCACAGGGTCAAAATGTGTGGTGCGGCCTGCTGTGTAATCGACGCCGTAGTTGAGCTTTACGGTCTCGTACCAGTCGTCCTTGTGGGCAAAGGCCGAGAATACGTCGTTGCCCGTGGCACGGGCAGGCTGTTCTGCGTAAGGCGCAGGTTCGTCGGCCTGCAGGTCGAAGTCGGCGGCGAATGTCTCGCCGGGGAAGTAATAGAAATTGTTGCGGGGCGAGAAGTGCATCGTGGTGTCGTCCGATGCCCCTAGGTCTTCAGTGCCTTCGGGGCAGGCGTCGCTATGGTATTGGCGTGCCACGTGGTTGGGCACGAAATCTATGATGACTTTCAGGCCTGCCTCGTGAGAACGCTCAACCAGTGCCTCGAATTCCTTCATGCGCGAGAGCACGCTCGTGGCGATGTCGGGGTCGATGTCGTAGTAATCCTTGATGGCATAGGCGCTGCCGGCCTTGCCCTTGACGATGGCGTGGTGGTCGCGTGCTATGCCGTAGGCCGAGTAGTCGGTCTGCGTGGCGTGCTCGATGACGCCGGTGTACCAGATGTGCGTGGCTCCGAGTGCGCGTATCTCGCCCAAGGCTTTAGGCGTGAAATCGGCCATTGTGCCGCAGCCGTTGGTGGCACGGTCGCCATTGTGTTGGTTGACGTTTGTGTCGTTGCCGAAGAGGCGGGTGAAGACTTGATAGATGACAGGTTTTTGGGTTTCCACAGGCTGAGTATAAACCGAACAAGCTTGCGTCAGACCCGCTAGGAGTCCGATGCAAGCTTGAGCAAAAATGTTCTTAAATCGATGGTAATTCATACGGCAAAAGTGTTTGCAGCTCACGCTGCTTGCGTAACACGCTGCTTACAGGTCGGCAGCGCCACGTACCACGACGCCATCGACGTCCTTGGCAATCTTGGCAATCATGCCTTGCAGAGCCTTGCCGGGGCCGCACTCGGTGAACTCCGTAGCGCCGGCTTCGAGCATAGCCTTCACCTCCTGTGTCCAGCGCACGCTGGCGGTGAGCTGTGCGATGAGGTTGGCCTTGATTTCCTCGGGGGCGGTGTGGGCCTTGCCGTCGACATTCTGGTAAACGGGGCACTTGGGCGTATGGAATTCGGTAGCCTCAATGGCAGCCTGAAGTTCGTCCTTGGCAGGCTGCATCAGGGGGCTGTGGAAAGCGCCGCCGACGGGCAGGGGCAGAGCGCGCTTGGCACCTGCAGCCTTAAGCTGCTCGCAGGCTTTGCCGATGGCCTCCACCGTGCCACTGATGACGAGCTGGCCGGGATTGTTGTAGTTGGCAGGCACGCAGACGCCACCCTCGGCGGCCACTTCGGCGCAGACGCGCTCAACGGTGGCGTCGTCGAGACCGATGATAGCGGCCATCGTCGAAGGCTGAGCCTCGCAGGCTTTCTGCATGGCCTGCGCACGGGCGCTCACCAACTTCAGACCATCTTCGAACGAGAGGGCTCCCGCAGCCACGAGGGCACTGAACTCACCCAGCGAGTGACCGCCCACCATGTCGGGCTGGAACTTGTCGCCCAGGCAGATGGCGGTGATTACGGAGTGGAGGAACACAGCAGGCTGCGTCACCTTCGTCTGTTTCAGTTCGTCGGCCGTGCCTTCGAACATTATCTTTGTGATCTCGAAACCGAGGATCTCGTTAGCTTTGTCGAAAAGAGCCTTTGCTTCGGCATTGCTCTCGTAGAGGTCTTTGCCCATTCCTGAGAACTGGGCTCCCTGACCGGGGAAAACGAATGCTTTCATAAATAGTATAAAGTGTTTTGATTAATGTTTTCCTATAATATAATTAATGTGTCATAGTAAACGAAATGAGGTGCAATTCGGGTCCTATGAGATGCTAATCGGTTGCAAAATTAGTTAATTTTTTTGTCTTTACACCCTTTTTTATGGATTTTCCTTATTTTTAACGTGCTTTGTTTGTGCAAATGGGCCGTAAGCAGTACTTTTGTAGTCTGAAAGATACAAAAGAGCCAATGCTCACAGCTACGCCATGTGGCGGCAGTGCGCTGACGATGTTTAGGGATTTTCTCCTCCGAATTAGGATTTTTCCCCTTTCAATCCACAAAAGTAGCAGTATCTTTGCACCGAGTTAAATAGAAAACAATTAATTTGTATACGCAAATGATGAACACAAAGCAATTCTTGGCAGCCATGGCGCTGCTTTTCGTGCCACTCGCTTGGACGGTGGCCCAGGACGATGTCTACTTCGTAAACAAGCGTGCGAAGAAGGCTAAAGCCGAGGCCGAGGCGCAAGCTCAGCAGGATGCTCGCCGCTACGTGCCCGTGCAGATTGTATATGCCGATGAGGATGAGCCTCTGAACATCAGCGGTTCTAAGCGCGATGTCGACGAGTATAACCGTCGCGGCAACTACGGTTCGCATAGCCGCTTGGTCGAGAACCCCGACGGCACGTTCTCCTATCAGCTGCCCGGCAACGACACATTATATGTCTTAGAGGACTCTATGGCCGTGACTACACGCTCGCTGGCCAATGACGTCTATGCCCAAGGCTACAACGAAGGCTATCAGGATGGCGAAGACTATGCCTTCACGCGTCGTCTGAACCGTTTCGGCTATGCCGGAGGTTACGCATCACCTTGGTACTATAGCTACTACGACCCCTTCTATTGGGACGACTGGTACTGGGGCTATGACCCCTATTGGTACGGAGGTTACTACGGCTGGCACCGTCCCTACTGGGGCTATGCCGGTTGGGGCTACGGCTGGCGTGGCTATTGGGGCTATGATCCCTACTGGTACGGCGGCTACTATGGCTGGGGCTATCCCTACTATGGCGGTTACTACGGACGTCCGCATAACAGCCGCACCGATGGAGCCCACACCGGGCGCTATCGCGGACAGACTGGACGCGGCGCAGGCTATGATCGCGGACGCCCCTACAGCGGCGGCAATGCAGTAGGCACTGGTCGCACACGCTCGTTCGGCACTACAACTCGCTCAGGCAACGGCTACACCAATCGCAGCGCTGCCACCACCAACAGCAGCAACCGTGTCGGATCGTTCGGCACATCGCGAAGCTCCACGCCTACCTATTCCACGCCCTCAAGCTCTTCGCGCAGCGGCAGCTTTGGCGGTAGCTCAAGCTCCACACGCAGCGGCAGCTTCGGCGGTGGCTCCAGCAGCGGCGGCTTCTCTGGCGGCAGCCGAGGCGGCGGAGGTGGTTTCTCTGGCGGCAGCCGCGGAGGCGGTGGCGGTCGTGGCCGTTGACCTCAGTTGATTTTGCATTGACTTTTAACCACACATTAATTATAATATACGGAAATGAAGAAAGTCTTTATATTCGCAGCGATGGCAATGGCCATCACAGCAGCCCAGGCTCAGGACACATATACCAACGACCGTCTGACCAACACATCGGACGTTCACGGAACAGCTCGCTACGTTGGCATGGGCGGAGCCATGGGCGCTCTCGGAGGCGATATCTCAGTAATCTCAAACAACCCAGCCGGCATAGGCCTGATGCGCCGCAATGACATCAGCATCGGCATGGGCGCAGCTATCCAGGATGCCAAAGCTATCGACGGCGACAGCCGAGCTCACTACAGCTTCGACCAGGTCGGTTTCGTTGCAGCTTTCAACAATCCCAACGGCAACAACGTGAATTTCGGCCTCAACTTGCAGAAGAAACTGAACTTCAGCCACTCTATGATTGCTGAGAATGGCAACCTTGGTGGCCTCTCGCAGGCAGCACAGCTGGCCGGCCTGATGATGGACTTCGGCGACTACTATTCGAAGAACATCGGCTCGCTCGTAAACCAAGCCTACGGCGTAGGCATATATGATGTGTTTGCCGGTGATGGCGGACAGTTGCAGTACCGAAGCAACTCGAACTCGTTCTACCGCACTTCCAGCGGCAACCTCTACGGCTTGGACCTCAATATCTCGGGTGGTGTGCAGGATCGCGTGTTCTGGGGCGCTACCTTTGGCATCGACTTCCTTAAGTACAGGAGCAACACATCCTATGTGGAGTTCCGCGATGCTTACTTCCAAAACCAGCCTCAGACAACATTCGAGGTGCAGGACTACACCCTCGATGCCCAGCACGATGTCGACGGCACGGGTTTCAATGTCAAGGTGGGTACTATTATTCGCCCAATTGAGGATAACCCATTCCGCTTCGGTATCGCAATAGAGACCCCGACATGGTATACGCTTAAGCAGGAGGATAGCTACTTCACGTTCTACTCCAAGTGGCAGAACAACGGTTGGAATGAGACGGCCAAATCTTATGACTATACCTACAACTTCGAGCAAGGTCAGTATCAAAAGTACGACAGCCCCGATGCCAACTACCTCGAGTTCAACCTCCACTCACCCTGGAAGTTCCGCCTGAGTCTGGCTTCGACGGTCGAAGACTATCTGGCATGGGACGTAGAATACGAGTACGCCATGTATAACAAGGCTAAGATGGGATACCCGCGCCAGGAGAGCAGCGGATGGGACGACCAGAGCGTAGGCATGGACAGCGACAAGGCTATGAACGGCCTCACCGAGAGAGTGTCAAACGGCGTCCATAACCTCCGCGCCGGTATCGAGTACAAGCCCGCACCGAAGTTTGCCGTGCGTGCCGGCTACAACTTCTTCAGCGCACCTCATAAGTCCAACGGCTGCTTCGATCAGACCATCGACTCCTACAGCATGTTCTACACTACCGGTACGGACTATATGAACCTCAAGGCCGCCAACATCTTCTCGTTCGGCATGGGTTACAGAGGTAAGAATTTCTATGCCGACGTGGCTTATAAGTATCGTCACCAGCACGGCGACTTCTATGCCTTCGACGATAGTTATCAGACGGCTAAGGCTCCCGAGGCTCAGTTCATCACCGAGAGCAATCGTCTCTCGGCAACCGATGTCAACCTCGATCGCCACAACGTAACGTTCACACTCGGCTTCAAGTTCTGAAGCAAGACTATCGGAGTCTTTTTATGAAGAAAGCCCCGCCGAACAGGCGGGGCTTTCTGTGTTTTGTTGTGAATCGATGGGAAGTTAAAGGGAAGTTAAAGGGGAGTTAAAGGGGAGTTAAAGGGGAATTAAAGGGGAGTTAAAGGGACGATTGTTTAGTGGGCTGTTATTGAGTGTTAGGGGCAGTAGCAAAAGTCTTGTCCCCTTAACTTCCCTTTGACTTTCCTCATGAATTCATCGAGATGAGGAACTCTTCGTTCGACTTGGTGCCTTGGATGCGGCTCTTGAGGTCGTTCATGGCCTCGATGGGGTTCATGTCGGAGAGATACTTGCGGAGGATCCACATGCGGTCGAGCGTAGTCTTGTCGTGCAGCAGGTCGTCGCGGCGCGTGGAGCTGGCCACGATGTTCACTGCCGGGAATATACGCTTGTTGGCCAGCGTGCGGTCGAGCTGCAGTTCCATATTGCCCGTGCCCTTGAACTCTTCGAAGATTACTTCGTCCATCTTTGAGCCTGTGTCGATGAGGGCTGTAGCGATGATTGTCAGTGAGCCTCCGCCTTCGATATTACGTGCTGCGCCGAAGAAGCGCTTGGGCTTCTGGAGGGCGTTGGCATCGACACCGCCAGTAAGGATCTTGCCGCTGGCCGGAGCAGCCGTGTTGTAGGCTCGTGCCAGGCGTGTGATGCTGTCGAGGAAGATTACGACGTCGTGGCCACACTCTACCATACGCTTGGCTTTCTCGAGGACGATACCGGCAATCTTCACGTGGCGCTCGGCGGGCTCGTCGAAGGTCGAAGCGATAACTTCGGCGTTGACCGTACGGGCCATATCGGTCACCTCCTCGGGGCGCTCGTCGATGAGCAGCATCATCAGGTAAGCCTCCGGGTGGTTGGCGGCAATGGCGTTGGCAATCTCCTTCATCAGTATAGTTTTACCCGTCTTAGGCTGCGCCACGATGAGCGCGCGCTGCCCCTTGCCGATAGGCGAGAAGAGATCTACAATGCGTACGCTGATTGGGTCGTTGTAGCCTTTGCATAGATTGAATTTCTCGTCGGGGAACAGGGGCGTGAGGTGCTCGAAGGCCTGGCGGTCGCGTATGCGGGCCGGGCTTACGCCGTTGATGCTCTCTACCTTTGCCAACGGGAAATATTTCTCACCTTCGTAAGGCGGGCGGATGTTGCCTTCGATGACGTCGCCAGTCTTCAGACCGTACTGCTTGATTTGCTGCTGGCTTACATAGACGTCGTCGGGGCTGGCAAGGTAGTTGTAGTCGCTCGAGCGCAGGAAGCCCCAGCCTTCGGGGGTTACTTCGAGCACGCCCTCGGCCTTTACGAGGTCGGCGAAATCGTAGTTGGAACTGTCCGTAGTGCTGCCATTGGCTTGACCGGCCTGAATATTCTTCTCCATCGACTGGTCTGCAGCGTCGCTTTCTGCCACGAAATAGTCCTGAGCTCCTTTCTGTTGACGTTCTTGGCGTTTCTCAGGAGCAGGCATAAGCGGGTCTTGCAACGGCAGTTCTGGAATGGGGATGGTAATGATGAAGTTCGGTTCATCGGCTTTGAAGAAAGCTTCAACCTCTTCGGCCGTTGGGGCTGCCGGCTGCTCAGTGTCATCGGTAGGGGCGATTTCAGCATTGCTCTTTTCTGGAGCAACCTCGGCCGGAGCTTCGGTGGTCTGTTCGGCCGTGGTTGCAGGCTGAGCACTGGCGGCTTCGCTGTCTGTGGCATCGGCCTCGGTAAACAGCAGCTGCGCCTCCTGAGCTGCGGCGGCAGCTGCCATAGCCTCCTTCTCGGCTTTCGACTTACGTCCACGTTTCTTGGGTGCAGGCTTCACATCTTCAGCAGCAGGGGCAGGGGCTTCGGTCTCGGCCTTAGCCTTGTCGTCTGCAGCTTTGTTCGTCTTCTTTGCTGCCTTAGCCTTCTGCGTAGCACTGTCGCCCTCTTTGGGTTCAGCTGCTTGCTCGGCGTTATCTTCAGAGTCGGTGGATTTATCTTTTGTTTTTGTCGTTTCTTTAGCTTTGCGTGCCTTGGCGAGGTCGTCCTTCAGCTTCTCCACGGTGTCGACGGCTGTCTTTTCAGCCTTGGGCTTGCGCCCTCGCTTCTTGGGTTGTGGTTCGTCTTGTGGCGCCATAGCGAGTTCGGCCTCAATAATATTGTAGATAAGGTCGAGCTTTGCTGTGTCTTTCTTTACAGAGATGTTGAGGTCCTTGGCCATAGCAGAAAGCTCTTCTATGGGTAGCGCCTCGAGTTCAATTTTCGTGTGCATATAATTGATTAAGAGGTATGTCATAAGGGGTATAATATCGCCCTTATGTTGGTAAAATGTTATACAAAAAAAGTGGAAACTACAAAGGGATTGGCTTTGAAAAGGAGCTAACCCCTCATAAATTCGCTGCAAAGGTAATTATTTCTCGAAAATTGTCAAAGGATTTTCAACTTTTTTGCGTAATTTCGCGGCAAATTCTACGTTATGGCTCTTGTTAATCCCTTTTTTCAAGTAGATAACCTGTCGTTTGCCGTCGGCGACAAGGTGCTGTTTCACGACATCAGCTTCGGGCTCGCCGAGCGCCAGCGCGTAGGCTTGATTGCCCAGAACGGCGTGGGCAAGACGTCCTTGCTCAATATCATTGCAGGCCGGGAACAGCCCGAGTCGGGCACGGTCATCTTCCGGCGCGACCTTCGCGTGGCTTATCTCGAGCAGACGCCTTCCTTCCCTGGGCACATGACCGTCATGGAGGCATGCCTCTGGAAATGTCGCGAGGAGCCGCAGCGCATTCAGGAATATCTGACGAAGCTTAAGATCACCGACCACGACCAACCCGTAGAGCAGCTTTCCGGCGGACAGCTTAAGCGCGTGGCCTTGGCCAATGTGTTGTGTCAGGAGCCCGACTTGTTGATCCTTGATGAGCCCACCAACCACCTCGACCTTGAGATGATTGAGTGGTTGGAGACATATCTCTCCCGCTCTTCGATGACGCTGCTGATGGTCACCCACGACCGCTATTTCCTCGACCGCGTGTGCACGCTCATTCTCGAGCTGGCCGACGAGACGCTCTACACCTATCGTGGCAACTACGCCTACTATCTCGAGCGGCGACAGGAGCGCATCGACGTTCAGAACGCCAATATCGTGCGTGCCAACAATCTCTACCGCCGCGAGCTCGAATGGATGCGGCGCATGCCGCAGGCCCGCGGCCACAAGGCGCGCTATCGCGAAGAGGCGTTTGCCGACCTCGAGCAGCGGGCACACCAGCGTACCGAAGAGAAAGCGATGTCGCTGCAACTCAATAGCACCTACATTGGCAGCAAGATTTTCGAGGCCGAATACGTCAGCAAGACGTTCCCTGCCGACCCCGATAACCCGATGAGCAGGCCTAAAGTCATACTCAAGGATTTCTACTACAACTTCTCGCGCTACGAGAAGATGGGCATCGTTGGTGCCAACGGCACAGGTAAGTCGACGTTCCTTAAAATGTTGCTCGGATTGGTGAAGCCAGACAGCGGGCGTTTCGTAGTAGGCGAAACGGTGCGCTTCGGTTATTTCTCTCAGGAGGGGCTCGATTTCTCGCCAGAGATGCGTGTCATCGATGCCGTGCGGCGTGTGGCTGAATATGTTGACCTCGGCGGTGGGCGCCATCTCTCTGCCATGCAATTCCTGCAACACTTTATGTTCTCGCCACTGCAACAGCAGAATTATATCTACAAGCTCTCGGGCGGCGAACGGCGGCGCCTGTCCCTCTGCACCGTGCTGATGCAGAATCCCAACTTCCTCATCCTCGATGAGCCTACCAACGACCTCGACATCGTTACGCTGAATATACTCGAGGACTACTTGCGCGATTTCCGCGGCTGCGTCATCGTGGTGAGTCACGACCGCTATTTCATGGACAAGGTCGTCGACCACCTTCTCGTCTTCAAGGGCGACGGAACGGTCAAGGACTTCCCAGGCAACTACACACAGTTCCGGGCATGGGAGAAAGAGCAAGCTGCAGCGGAGGCGGCACAAAGCCTTCAGAAGAAAACTGGCAATGCTTCGCAGAGCACCGGCAAGTCAAATGCTGACAGCGCCGCCCGCAACACTTCGGCTCAGCGTCCGCGCCGCCTGACGTATAAGGAGCAGCGTGAGATGGAGGCCTTGGAGAAGAGTATAGCAGAGCTCGAAGCTGAGAAAGCTCAGATCGAGGCCGACCTCAGCGGCGCCACGCTCTCTGTCGAAGCCATCACCGAGAAGAGCAAACGCCTGCCACAGCTGCAAGCCGAGCTCGATGAGGCCGAACTACGCTGGCTGGAACTCTCGGAGATAGGCGGTTGAAGCGGCCGCGTTCGGTCACAACATGAATTATTAAACCTACGCATCAGTTATATGCCACAGATTATTATCGACGACAAGTTCATCGACACATTAATTAATAACGCGCGCGAGAATCCGCGTCTGCGGCAGGCCTTCGACCTGCGCACGACCGAGGCCGACCAGTCGCAGCGCATGCTCAACGCTCTCATCCCCGGCACAGAGCTGCCTATTCATCGCCATCGCGAGACGACGGAGACAGTCGTTATCCTGCGTGGCCGAATGGATGAAATCTTTTTCGATGACAGCGGCCGCGAGACTTCGCGCGTGCATCTGGCGCACGATGGAGGCACTCAGGCTCTGAGCATCCCGGCAGGCGCCTGGCATACAGTGGAGGTGCTCGAGCCCACGGTAATATTCGAAGCCAAGGACGGGCCCTTTGTGCCACGCTCCGACGACGATGTGCTGAAGGCTTGAGCGTGTGCTTCCACTAGCCTTATGCTTTAGATGTAGAAGATGTGCTGAAAACGCGGCCAAGGTGCCGGGAGTGCTCCCTCAAAGGCTTTTGCCAGACGCCTTGAAGGTCTGGCACTGAACCCTAAAGGGTTTCAGACGAGATGGTTGAAGGCTAAAAACGGGCCGATTGATATGACTTGTCATTCGACCTGTAGGTTCATCGAAACACAATATTGTCGATGACTTGGGCTCCTATGTAGTTGTTGAGCCTGTGTACCAGGGCTTTGCGGCCAGACATCAGCTCGTGCCGTACTACAGATGATGAGAGTCGCACGAACAGCGTGCGGTTGTGGATCTCGGTGCTCAGGGTGTAGCGTGCGATGCCTTGCCCCATCACTTCGGGCCACGCCTGTATGAGGCGCCATTCGTTGTAGGGCGTCTCCAAGCCTTCCTCGCGCAGAAACTGGTTGAGTATGGCTCCGAGTTGTTCGGCTTGCTGTCGTCTCATAATTGTGCCTCGGCGAACTCTTGGTCGCCGTCGTGAGCTTGCGTCTCTGTTATGTTGCCGTTCTCCACGCTGAAAATGCGGTAGTGACCTCCGGTGCGCGAGAGAATCTGGTCGAGGTGGTCGCGGTTGGTGTCGGTTATGAATATCTGCCCGAAACGGTCGCTGCCTACGAGTCGCACAATCTGTTCTACACGGCTGGCATCGAGCTTGTCGAAGATATCGTCGAGCAGCAGGAGTGGGGTAGTGTGCGAACCTGCGCGTCGCAGGAAATCAAACTGTGCCAGCTTCAGCGCAATGAGGAACGTCTTGTTCTGGCCCTGCGACCCTTCGCGCCTGATTGCGAAGCCGCCGAGCGACATCTCAAGGTCGTCGCGATGTATGCCATGGAGCGAGTAGCCCACGGCAAGGTCCTTGGCGCGGTCGCGCTGAATGACATCGAGCAGAGGGCCACGTTGGGCGTGCGAGATATAAGCCAGTTCTACGCGCTCCTTGTCCTGACTGATAGTGGAATATACCTCCTGAAACACTGGCACGAAAGCCTCTATGAATCGCTCACGAGCCTCGTAGACAATCTGTCCGTGGCGTGCCATCTCCTCTTCCCACAGTACGAGGAGAGTCTCGTCGGCCGGCGGCTCCTCCTGCTTGAGCAGTGCGTTGCGCTGCTGCAGGGCTTTGTTGTAGCTCATGAGAGCGTCCATGTAGCGGTGGTCGGTCTGCGAGATTACGATGTCCATGAAGCGGCGCCGTTCCTCGCTGCCGCCAATGATGAGCAGCGAGTCGAGCGGCGACACCATCACAAGCGGCACGAGTCCTATGTGCTCGGCCAGTCGCTTGTAGGCTTTTTTGTTGCGCTGAACGGTCTTCTTGCTGCCTCGGCGCAGCCCCATCTGAATGACTTCGCTGTCGCCATTCTCGCGTACGAAGGAACCCTGTAGCATGCAGATGTCCTGGTCGTGGGTGATGCAGAGGCTGTCCGACGCCGTCGTGGAGCTCTTGCACAGGGCGAGGAAGAACACGGCGTCGAGCAGATTCGTCTTGCCCTCGCCGTTCTGTCCAATGAAACAGTTGAGCCCGGGCGAGAGCGTGAGCTCTGCCTGGCGTATGTTCTTATAGTTGACTATGGACAGCTGATTGAGTTGCACGTCGGGGTGTCTTTATGGGCGAAGGGCGTCGCCTGCGCGTTGAATATTCTATGCAAAGTTAGTGAAAAAAGCGCTATCGCAGGCTCATTTTGCCAAAGTAAAAAGTCTTTTTGGGCTATTATCTTCAAAAAAGATGAAATATTAGGGCGAAAAGTTTAGCAGGAAAAAGTTTTTTACTAATTTTGCACCGCTTTGTGCACGGCTGCGCGCCCGCGCGTACATAAATTCATATATCTGCACATAGCCTCCGATACAGAATTAAGAAACTAAAAAACAATAAAAAGAACAATGGCAAAGAATCAAAACAAGAACGCCGCCCCCGAGAACATCGAGGTCGTGACAAAGACCGAAGCTTTCTTCGACAAGTACAAGAGAGAAATCCTCATCGCTATCTGCGCTATCGTAGTGATCGCCGCAGCCATCATCGGCTACGTGCAGCTCATCCGCAACCCGCGTATCACCAAGGCCAACGATGCTCTGGCTAAGTGCCAGACCTACTTCGACGCCGACAACTACGACAAGGCTCTCAACGGCGACGGTCAGGGCTGCATCGGTCTGCTCAAGGTGGCCGACGAGTTCTCGAGCACCAAAGCCGGCAACCTGGCCAAGCTCTATGCTGGTCTGGCCTATGCTCAGACCGAGAAATGGGAAGAGGCCAAGAAGTATCTGGAGGCTTTCAGCGGCCAGGACGACGCCATCATCACGCCTGCAGCCATCGGCGCTCTGGGCAATGTATACGCTAACCTGGGCGACAACGAGAAGGCCATAGCCACGCTCATCAAGGCCGCCAAGGCCGCCGACAACGGTAGCCTCTCGCCCACCTACCTCATCCAGGCCGGCGAACTGCTCGAAGCTCAGGGCAAGGCCGACAAGGCTCTCGAACTCTACCAGCAGGTGAAGCGCGACTATGTCAACTCGATGGCTGTTCAGCAGCAGGAGATCGACAAGTACATCGAGCGCGTAACAAAGTAACAATCCTAAGCCTACACGAATGGCTACAGCCTATCATCATCTCTCTGACTACGACGCCTCCACGGTGCCTTCGGCACGCGACATGCGATTCGGCATCGTCGTTGCCGACTGGAACGACCGCTTCACCTACAGCATGGCCGATGCTGCCATCGAGACTTTGAAGACTCATGGCGCCACTGCCGACAATATTCTTGTCAAGCACGTCCCCGGCAGTTTCGAGCTGGTCTATGGCGCCAAATGGATGATCGACAATGCACAGGTAGATGCCGTAATAGCCATCGGATGCGTCATCCGCGGCGACACCCCCCACTTCGACTATATCTGCCAAGGCACCACGCAGGGTCTCACGGAGCTGAACGTCGAAGGCAAGGTGCCCGTCGTCTATGGTCTGCTCACCTGCAACAATATGGAGCAGGCTGAGGCACGCACTGGCGGCATCCTTGGCAACAAGGGCACGGAATGCGCCGTCACGGCGATAAAGATGATTGACTACGCCCGGCACTGAGCATTGCCAACCACCTTTCGGCAGTGCAGCACAGCTTACGGCTTAACAACACAAAAGAAGCCCGGTCCGCAAGGGCTGGGCTTCTTGCTAAACAGCAAGGCAATGGCAAAGGAAAAACAAAAGACGATAAACATAAAGAACCGCAAGGCTGAGTTCGACTACTTCCTGCTCGACAAGTTCACGGCCGGGCTCGTGCTCACGGGCACCGAGATCAAAAGCATACGTCTGGGCAAAGCCAGCCTCGTAGACACTTATTGCCTGGTCATCGGCGGCGAGGTGTGGGTGAAGAATATGAACATCGCCCAATACTTCTACGGCACGTACAATAACCACGCCGCACGGCGCGACCGCAAGTTGCTGCTCAACCGCCGCGAGATCAACAAGCTGCAGAACGCCACTAAGAGTCCGGGCGTGACCATCGTGCCGACGTTGCTGTTCATCGACGAGAACGGTCGCGCAAAGCTCGACATCCATATTGCTCGAGGCAAGCACGGCTACGACAAGCGCGAGACACTCAAGGAAAAAGAGGACCGCCGCGACATCGACCGCCACTTCAAGCATAATTTCTGATAAAGGGAAATTCTTCGCAGAGCAAAGTGAGCGGAGCTCGAACGAAAGGGCAAATAAAGGGAAGTTAAAGGGACGATACTTTTCTAATTAACCCCCAACACTCGAAAACATCACACAAAACAATCGTCCCTTTAACTCCCCTTTAACTCCCCTTCAACTCCCTTTAACTCCCCTTCTAAACACTTCAAATTAAATCCTCATGAAACCGCAGATATCTGATTCGGAACTTCGGGTCGCTGCAGCCAAGGGCTTCGATGCGCTGTTTGAACTCGTAGTGAGCAAGACGCTCGAAGCTA